>Ga0209092_10000040_pt1 | contig 101464 bp, 61 predicted proteins | sample FraStrMetagenome_FD_187446 | JGI IMG/M metagenome (GOLD analysis project Ga0209092, IMG submission 187446) | Marine eukaryotic phytoplankton communities from Arctic Ocean - Fram Strait ARC3M Metagenome (SPAdes) (version 2) | ecosystem: Environmental > Aquatic > Marine > Oceanic | place: Fram... | reverse complement strand
GTGAATTTTTTGTCTAAAATTCAATCTTCGTCGCTCCACTAAGGGGCCCGTGGTGCGTGTGTTCCCTCCAATGTGACATCACACGCAACCATGGTTAACAATATAAATTCTTTACTTACTTACTTACAATGCAAACACCTATTACCCTAAAAATACACATACTCACCAGAATTACCGCATGGCGATTGGACACTCATTGGACCAACATTTCCGAGACACCACCCCCTCTGCCAATTACCTCCCAACTGAGCCTCGGTGAATGGTCTCATTTTATGGAGGGACGTCTGCATGTAGAATGGAGACTGTATATGCAACACCATTATGACACGATACGCTCCAGGAGGACGGGATCGCAATGGTCTTCTCAATGCATCCAAAGAATATGGACACTCTTTCATATATCGCAGTGGCACAGACGTAACAAATTTGTTCACAATCAGACGGAGGAATCACGGTCGACAAGGAAAAGGGAAGAGCTTCAACATGTAGTCTCTGTTGCATACCATGCGGAAACAAAACACAATTTACTTGTACGTGACCAAAACCTGTATGACGAATCACTTGCAACTATATTAGCCAGTTCTGATGACGCGATGATAGCTTGGCTTGAGGATATGAGGATAGCAAAAAGAGACAGAGATGAGTCCTTCTCTGCTTCCACAACGGGAAAAGCTACCCTACGCACATGGATGGTTCCGAAACGTCACCAAGCTGACTCAGTCTCCAATCGGCCTCAAAAACGCAAAAAGACTTTCCTTGATTCTAACGAATGGAACAAGAACGGTAAGAAGACCACTTTGCGACAAGGCTCGTGGAGACCTCCTTGAGTGTTTCCTTCCCCCTACCGTAGGGTAAGGAGGGATTGGGAAATTTTCAACTTTTCTATTTACACTTTGTATTTTAATACGCATTCTATCAATCTCCGGATTTATTTTCAGTCGTGTACACATGTATGCCACGGGTTGCCCGTGATTTATTTACGGCCTTCAAAAGCCCGAACGTGGGCAGTAGTGTTTAGCTAACTACTAATCTTTGAGTTATTTATTTATTTATCACTATAAACTCTGTTACTAATACGACACTGTAGAATGCAGTTCATTATAGAGGCTTCATACTCAAAAACACTGCCAACATCACATGTATTACATGTCACCTGCTGTAGAGTTGGATGCACAAATTGGAGAAGTTGTTTCAAAACTCTATACCCATCTGATGAATGAGTGTATTGCATGATGATGCGTTGTGCTTTTGTATAACTCATACTTACACAATCTTTATCTTGTAATTTCTGATATTGAACTCTTGCCATATGATCATCTTTAAATTTTAAGTGTAATTTGATAAGTCATACACGTAGAGGGCCCAACAAAACAATAACCCTTCTTAAGCTAAGGACTTTGTCCACTTTATTACACTGATTGGTCAAATGACCCCTCACTGGGAATCACAACAGTAACGTCTGGCATGGTTAATGCACCACCTAGACACTAAGGCAAGTATGCCCCTTTGTTATATCATCTCTAGCCAATTTGCTTTAAGTTGATGGAAGACACAAATCTACTTTGGGTACCGCATCTTCAAGATTTTTCAGATAGAAACCATATTCTGGACCTTGGACATATAATTGCTGGTAAAAGTTCAAAATACGATTGTCATTTCTTATTTTTGCATGAAAGTGTTAATGAAAAACACTGACTGCATGATATTGTGACTTTTGCGAACCTTGATGAAGCTGCATCAAACCTGAAATGAAGTTTTCCATGGTCGCTTAGCTTGTTTCTCCTTTGATAGTGATGCTCATCATGCTCAATATCATCTATTTTCAACATCTTAGGGTCAAGTTTGAAAATAATGTTGACTTATTTGGTGTGACAGGAATAGTCCTAGAGTCCATTCGCGGAAACTGAGACTTGTACTCATTATTTGTTAACTTTTATGGATTCTTAAAACAATTTCGAAATTCTTAAGGCCAAAAAATAAGTCCCGGAAGCAGTATTCTCATACTGGATGAGTAGTCGGCACCATGAGCTTCGTATTCCCTACCATGTATATTACGTAGTCTTCCTAAAAACCATTGAAGAAAATCTTTGAAGCTTTCAGAGATTCAACTTGATTTTTAATTTTTCTTCAAAAATGAAGTATTGTGATATAGTAAGGTCTCTTATATTCTTGTAAAGTTATCTTTGGAATAGGTCAAGGACAAATTGACAAGTTTCTATCTGGGGAAGACGTTAGTAGCCATGCCTTTGAAATACTCAATTCATCTTGTGGAGCAACGACAAAACGCACACATGACGCTTTTCCATCTCTGGAACCAAAAATTAAGCCACATTAGAGACTATCAATTTGGTGATGGATGGATATCTTTCTAAACGAGTAGAAACGACCCTGAGAAAGAAACATAAAAGGACCAATGGTAATTTCTGCGGGCTGTGTATATATCAAATCAGTAATGGAGATAACTATAGCTCTGATAAGCATATATATTACAAAATATAACAATATCCTCACCTAGTACTGATATAAACATGATACAAAGAAACACATGGACAAGATTCTTTTTCCTATATCCAGATAGTGTTGCCCTATTCACAAAAACAATGATCACGTGATGAAATTATTGCGTGATAAAATATAAACACCATTCCTATTGCAATTTAAATGCCAAATGGAGCAGTTCGCGACTGCTACCTACAAGTATCAAAAGCGCAACTATAGGTGGGATTTTAGAAACACCTTATGGAGGGACAGGCCCATGTAGGGTTCTACTGAATTATGGAACAATCATACCAACATCATCTTCTAAAAAACTGTTAATATTGGCGGATAGTAACAATATTAATTCAGTGAAAACGGGCCCAGCTTGTTGTTCATGGACCTATTTGAGATAGAAGGGATTCAGTAGTAGTACAATGGAAAAACTCATGCACTGCCTGCAGAAAGGGAGAAAACCTCAGGACCATCCGTGTCAAAGTATGATAGACATTATTTGTGATTTTGTTTTCAAACAATCTTTAGAGTTACTTATTTCTTTCTAGAGTATACACTCATCTACATTTTTGTAGATATTATTTGCGATTCAATAAGTTATATATGATCACTCAAGGATACTTTATGACTACTACTAATAAATAGCAGCATTTTCAAACATAATTTAGAATCTTGAGACTTAATTCCACCAACACATTTTCAATAATTGCTTTCTTACAACTTTTGACAAATAAAATGAATTGGCAATGTTTTGGTCTTTGGATGTGTGTATGCATTAGTATATGATCTCTGTTGTTCTGAAAGAAAACTCAATTATGTTTCTAACATTATCTATTGCTTCAAGCACCAAAAGAAAGATATTGGATTTTTAAAACATGTTTATGCTTTTACCATAAGTTAATGTTGTTTACTCTACTAAATATTTCCAAAGTGCAATTGAACCAGTATATTAACAAGTCAATCTAATAGCTGAATTGCTATCCTCCAACACTCAATATAAATTTGTTCAACATTCATGAATGAAGGAATGCCTCTGGCCTAATTTATTTTCCAGATTTGAGTATTTTCACCCTAGTTTCAATATTGTTTCCGATACTCAGTCTTGTGATAGCTGTTTAGTAATCTTGAAGGCAAGTGCTACGTACATTTGTACTTGGTCCCCCCTCGTTAGTTAAAAATAAATGAAATCTTGTCTCCAAAGGGGCAAGTCTTGGTGGCGTATCTCCCGTTTCCTTAGGGCCCTAGCATCGCCATGTAACATAATATAATGCCTAACACATAAATATCTTAGATGTTCAACACTAAAACATAAATTTACTCAATCTTAGCACTCAATCCTCAATAATTCGTCAAGTTATGTGTTTGTGAATGGCCTATTGCCAGTCTTTTCGATCTAATTCATGGTTTATTTCCCGTTGGACGACGATGTATTACTTACACATATGCCCTCATCCTGTTTTCAAATTCGAGGTTAGAATCCAACTAAAGAAAGTTTCGTTTCTGAATTACCATTCTTCCAACCACCCTCCTCTAATAAATATTCAAGATTCATCCTTTTGCAACATGGTCGCCCTAAGTTTTTAATTAAGAATTTGAGCATTTTGATAAAGACTAATTTATATGTGTAATTTGTTATGTCTTAGAAAAAGGACTTTATGACACTTAAAACCGTTGATGCAATTAACATATTATGACATTAAATGAGCCATAAGTTTTGGTGAACCCTTAGACACGATAATATTTATTTATCTTATTATGATTGTTTTCATGCATTAAAGTAATTCCACTTGCATGTGCAAACAAATTTAGATAGGTAGATTTGGTTTATCTAAAAACGTTCCTTTTTATGAATGTGTTCTGTATACAAATTTATTTGAATTGGTTCTATTTAAGATCAACCATTCATATTTACAAGAAAATATTTATATAGAAATGGAAGAAACGTCTATTTATTAAATAAGATCAACAATTAATTTTGACCTTAATTGTATGTCGGCATTTATTGCACTAAGTATACAGCTGTGTCTCCTATATAACACAATTCACACATGATTTTATAAAGCTTACATTGAATTGACAGAATTTGGAAATGCTGTTAAAATTCAAATGCACTTTAGTGCGCATTTTTTTTTGGAACTTATTTCCACTTACGATATCACTGCAGTAGAAAGCAATCCAAGTTGTATGTGTTGAAAATTTAAATGTAAAATATCGACAATAAGCATTGAATAAGTATTGGAATCGATGAATTTGATTCAATCAAAGAATATCCCAATCATCCGGCCAATTGTCTTCATTGGTTAAAAAAAATACAAGAAAAAGTTTAAGCCTCTACCAATATTTTCGATGTTCATCCTTTTCAACTGAGACATTTTCCGTTCGAGAGATTGTTTTGGAGGAAGTATAAGTATGAGTGATAGACCTTCTCAGCGCAGAAGACGGGGTTACGGCAGGGGCGTCCAGAGATCAGTTTCAACACCCTTACTTTCTATTGATACATCAAAAAGGAAGAAATTTGCTTTTCAAGAACGTCAACAAAATAGCACGTTTGATAATATTGATGAGGACGTGCACTCTGGAAGTCTCGAATCAAATGAGTATTCAGGATCGTCCTCACTCTCTTCAATAGACTTAGTGAAATCACGATCTGGCTCAAGAGACTTTCACCGTAGAGCATTTGTAGACCTTGATAAATCATCACGTTCAAGAAGACGCTCAAGTCTCTTTCAAGATTCAGTCTACTACCTCGAGCCTGAAAACATCCATCCGAACGTAATTTACGATGAAGTAGACAGAATTGATCTACCGCCATCAAAAAATAAAAAGTTACGTCATGCTCCTAATCAAAGGCAGAAATCATACGAAAGCGAAGCTTTACTTGCATTAAGTCCACCAAATCTGAGAAAAAGAAAAATGATCCGGTCAAAATCATTGACTTTAGACATTTACCGTAGCCCTGAGCCTCTCACAAGATCTAGATCTCTGAAATATCAATCTGGAAGAAATTCACCTGCCTTTTCAAATGCATCATCGGTAAGCTCTTTTTCATCCATCGCAAAGACTGGAATTTCTGGCTGGCAGAAAAAGTGCTTGAAAAAAGCATCAGAAAACTTTGCAAATAAAGAAAACTCCAACAATGTTGAAGCTCAATATTCAGATTATGACACAGTTGACACTGCAACTACGCCATACGCAAATAATGAACCTGTACACGATGTCTTTTCCCCCGATTCATTTAGTAGTAAAATTGATTTTCACAAATCTGTATTAAGTCCATCTACACCCGAACGTTCTATAAAATCAGAGCGCCGTGACTCTTCTAGGAAAAGAGGAGTTTGCGACTCACCTAGTTTAAGTCTAGAAGAAATAAATGTCTCTATTTCATCAACGCATCGCCTTACTCGCGTCCGAGACACTTCAATATCTCGGTCTTCAAGATCACGTTCCAGAATGTTTCAGCGTAATAGTAGATTAGAGCTGTCTACTAACTTTTCGTCAATATTTCAATCCCGAGAGACTGGACATAAAAAAAGTACCAACGCATATCAAATGAGAAGTTCGTCGAGCATAGACAGTGATAATGAAGAAGCAAGTCGTCTAGAAGAAAAATCTGATGACGATATGAAGCCCCTGTCAGCATCTTCTTCTGGTGAATTATCGTTCACGATCACAAACGAGCATAAGAATGAATTTCAGGAAAGTACAATTGGGAAATCACCAGATGACATCAATGGTTCTCATTTCAATGCTACAATCAGTCAATTAATTTCACCAAAGGGACAACAACAAATGAAACGAGTTAACATTGATCCGAATGATATACCTTCGTCTAGAGATCTAGAATACCTAGTCCATTATCTTCGTAAAACAAAATCAAGTCAGGGTATAGCTAGCTTTGGAACAGGCAAAGCATGGACGGTCGTAGCATCAAGTACGTGGTCGGCATCACGAAAGGCAACATTTCTTACTTGGGCTACGACTGGACTAGGATTTTGTCTCAGACCGGCAGGTTGTGGAATATCATTTCTGCTTACAACAAGGGAGAGAGGTTTAGAGATCCTTGAACATCTTGAAAAAATACTTGGGAGGTTAAACAATTCAAGTTCGAATGAAATAGGGGCAGTGAAACCTCATGTTCGAAGCGATATTCCTACAGTCTCAAAGACACGTCCTAATGGAAAAGGAAGAAAAAAGAGAAATGAAAAGATACCTACATTCTTTCCAATCACAACATCAAAGTTAACTAGGTAAGCCTTCCCCTGTTTCTTCAAAACTTTAATACCCATATTGTCAAATTCTGATTCCTCTTTTTTTCAAATTTAGGTCGATGCGGAAGAATCAGGCTGCAATGGACAAAGTCAAAGTTTCTCCATCGGATAGAAATATTGAAGTCGAGCTATTGAATAGTCTGGAGAAACTTGACTTGAATGTTGGAGACACGGAAGGTGAAAGTATTGAAACTTCTCCTCTACAACTAGGTTCTGAAGAAGCTTCTTCATCCTTGGCGCGTATGGTAACTCTTGAAAATGATGAGAATACAAATTCTAAAGTGCTCTCAATCTCTCCAAAGGAAAAGACTTTCGCAATTGATAAAAAAGTACGCCACTCTGGAGAGTTCGTTGCAGGTAGCCAAGATTTGTTAATGCATTGTCATGGAATAAGTCCACAAAGCAACAATGACAGACCACGTCCGAGTAGATTAAATATATCAAACGCGTTTACTCCCAGATATCAACCAGACATTTTATCTCCATGTACAATTGATACACAAAAATCTTACTCAGCTGCAAAACATATCTATGAGAATATCGATTCAGGATACAATAATGAAAAAATCGAAACGTGAGTATATGAATTTATTTTGCAAATTCATCAACAAGACCTCTCACACTTTCACTCAATTCCACATCGGCTTAGACCTATGCCAACAGGATGTACGAATTCTTGGGGCTCAAGGCCAATACCGGGTAGAGACTGGGGTCTTTCTAATCCTTGTGCTACAGTAAGCCTATCTATTTTGATGCAACGTTTTGAGGCTAGAAGTTCCGAATATAATTGTAAGTGCATAAATCGTAATTCAATTCGAATATTTCTTTGAGAGATCTCATCACAAATTTCGATATTTTTCCAGCTTTACAATCCAGTCAAGTATGTTTCCATACAAACAATACAGAATTGTATGTTGATCCAAACATAAAAGAAATTGTTGCAAGCACTGCTGATCTAGGTTTTGATCAAGAAGTCATTCATATAGAATGTGACAACAATAATTTGAAAGAAAAATGTGAAAAACAATCTGAAGATATTTGGGATGAGCATCACCAATCTATACCTGAAGAGAACAATGCAGGCGATTCTTTAAACGTAGCTTCAGCTGACATCCAGCTGATGCAACGTGAAATTCATAATAGAGTTTTCATTGAAGGAGTAGATGATATTGAAAGGTCTTCACCAAGAAATATGAAACGAAGAATGAAATCCCTAGCTAAGCATAAACGAGTTTCATTGTGCACCTCTCTTCTTGATACTAGTCACGGGGCAAATTTATTCGAAAAAGTCGATTTCTTCTCTTCAGATCATTACTTGCAGTCAACCTCTAGCTTTCAGCACACATCCATCTCATCTTCATTTAATTGCAATCAAATTTGTTCGCCATTTTTCCCAAAAATGATAATCGATTCGCCTCCTTGCAAAATTATCCGCAAACCTAAGTTGAGAGCGCATGGTTGCGTCATGAATCATGCTGTTTTGTGCAAGCTTTTTTCTTTTTTAGATGAGGCGAGTCTGTTTTGCCAGGTGTCGCTTGTTTGCTCAAAATGGTCTAACGCAGCAACAAGTACTTTATCCTCATTAGCAGTATCCAGTTTAGGGCTTGAAAAGAGCATTACCAATAATATAGAATGCAAATTTGATGAATTCTTAGAATTGCCTTGTGTTGAGAATTCGAAAGCTATTCAAAGATCATTGTCCTGGTTACTTAAGAAATTTCCAAAAGGCTCCTACCTCTCAGAAGGGGCATTTAAGGAAGTTTTTCGTGTTTGGAACTCGGATGCTGGAGGAGAAGAAGCTCTATCTATGATGTAAGTATTTTCGAAGCTTCGATATGCTCTTCTTGCCCTCAGTATGTCTAATGATATCGTTACTTTCTTCCCAAAGGGATATTGGATTAATAGAATCGATGGGCAATAAGCCTATTATTGGTGCTGAGTTATCAATATCCATATTACTGTCTTCACTAGCTAGAAGGAACATTTGCCCTAATTTTGTCATCATTCGAGGACTATTTACTTGTCCACACAAACCTCCTTTACCAAAATGGACATCGATGCTAAATAATCCGCATGATTATGCTGAAGATATGCAGTCTGGTTCATCTGGCAAGGATTTCCAATCTATGTACGTGACCAAATGATTAAGGAACAGTTGTGTTGTTTGAACATGTCTCAACTTTTTTTTGCGTTTTGATATAAATAGGTATCAATTCATCCGGATGGAGCTATGCAAGTTTGGAGATGTGGAAGGATTCATCAATAAACAGCCTGGTAAAATTATCCAACCTACAGAAGCAAGGATACTCCTGTTTCAAATGGCGTTTGCACTCCACACTGCTGGAGATCGATTTGGTTTAAAGCATTACGACGTGAAGCTCCTCAATTTTTTTCTCCAGTCAGCTAATAGGGACGACGTTGATGAAGCTTTTAATCAATGCACAACGCTTCGATACGGATTTGGAGCACACATTTTCAGCCTTAGATTGCCAACCTCCAGAGCTTTCATCGCCAAATTAGCAGACTACGGTACATCAAAATTACAATCTGAATCAGATGGTCAACCAGTTTCATTAGGTCAATTTACTACGATAGAAAATACGCCACCTGAATTTATGATTTTGGGGGATAATGCAAAGCAAGGTTACGGTCATGATTACTTTGGTCTTGGACTTTGTATGCTTCATCTCTTCACCGGCCATGGACCATACGAAGAAATTCTTGAGGAGGTAAGGTGTCCTCCTTTATTGAAGAAGAGGTTGCAGAAAATCTGGGAAAGTAGCGACTCAATAGGATACGATGTCATCAAAAGTGTGATTTTAGCTGATGCCTACGAAGATGAAAATGGCGACATAGAGGGCACACCAGATGAAGTTATGTATGACACTCTGTACAGATACCTAGTTTTGTTTGGAATTCCCAAAAATAAACAACAGGGAAAAACTCGAGGAAAAGTCTGGCGTGTGATTACATCATCATTGATAAGTAAGAGAGTCGGATCTTCAAATTCTCTTCAGTATCAGAGAGACTGCAAAAAGTTCTCAATTTTAGAGGGCAATGATTCCAGAATAAGAATCGCAAGGAAAAATTTAGAGGTAAGCTTCAAATATGAATTTATTTTTCGAGTGCTTCAAAGAATAGTCAAGCCTCACCTCATAGGCACGATTTTTGCTTTCAAAAACAGAACATGGAAGGAGGTATGAAGTTACTTTTGGGATTGACCGCATTTGATTCTGAAAAACGCTGGACCGCCCTTGATGTGATAAATTCCACCTTCATGGAACCACTAAGAGAATGCTCACAAGATAATCTTGATTATCGAAATGATATCGTTCACTCCTTCATGACATATAAAACACATACAATGATTTCCTCATAATCTGCTATAAAGTATTTTGAATAACCAAATATTATGTTTTCTTTGCTAATGACTGCTGGGTTTATGAAAGAACACAATGAATTTAATGTATTGCCTCTCTCTTTTTGTTATTTCCATTAGAAAAAAGCAATGACATCATTATGCCTGAGTTGAGTCGTGAGTTAAGAGGTTTTTATTTTCTTCCATCCGTGAATCAATCTACACTAGCTTGTGAAAGCAGCTACTTCATGCGAAAAGTCATCGGAGAAATTTTCAAGTAGGTTCTACATAAACTCAATACTATAGGTGCTAAGATATAACACGTAAAAATATAGCAAACATAACATAACATAACATAACTATAGGTGCTAAGAGTATTCTTCGAGAAAGTTGTGACCCATAAACCCGCCCCGAGGTCATAGAAGCAGATGAAGATTTTGTGTGTAGTTATAACAAGAACTTGCATAATTGCACCTTAGAGGATAAATTAAATTCAGCAATGATGGACGGAGTTGGTAGATCAAGCATATATTTTTTGATTCTATTCTTATTCACACCTGCCCTACTCTCATATAATAATGTTAAGTCATCACTCGATCATCACGATATTTGCCTAGTTGATCCTGGAAAGAATACTTTTGAGAAAAGCAACCCTTCACTCGTTTTGCAGGAGAATATTCAGGAGTTATTCGGAGTTTACAGGGTCTTTCAAGGGTCGAATTACTACTTGCCTAAAAGTTCCCTCTATACTTCGAACGCTTGTATCTTTTCCAATTTCCAAAAATGCGGATGGCCAAGTAGTTCAACAATTGCTAGTTTATTATCACCACGAGTAGTAACAATGAACAGTGACCAACATCATACTTCTCCAACAACTAGAAACCAACTAAAAGTTGCAGCTTCTATCCATTGGGATCGAGGACATATCCCATTAATCCCTGGACAAAATCAATGGTGCCTAATTCTTCAGCTTTTGCCGGACAAAGCTGGTATTACCCAAAAATTCACTCAAATTTGTTCACCTGAAGTCACATCAATTATGGCAAACCCGAATCAAGAACCCTATTTCCCTGAGCTACCACTTTCTCCACCTCCAGATGGCTTTTGGGGAAATGATCATTTTGTTCAAGTACATTGCTACATCGGGCATTGGAACAATCAAGGAATTCGTTCCAAAAATACTGAAAAAGTAAATTGGAATGCCAAAAATATTCCAAGTACTATGCTAATTATAGCCATCCAAATAGTGTCCTTCTGTATGGCTCAATCAAAATCAAATCCTGAGGAAAGAAGAAGGAGTTATGGCATATCGTACCAAAACCTTGTAATTGATGGAGAATTGTGGAGAATTTATAAATCTGCTTTGTCTCATGCGGATATTGGGCACCTTCTTTTGAATTTACATCATTTTTACGTTATAGGGGCTTGTCTAGAAGAAGAATATGGATCAGTTCCTTTCCTAAATATGAACATCTTATTGATATTCTTTTCAGCTATATGTACTGTGATGGTTTCCTCATCTTCAATACCCACGATAATGAATCCAAAACATAAAATCATCCTTTTAGGTTATTCACCAGTCATCTTTGCTTGGAGTACCATTATGTGTCTCCAACGACAAGATTATCCTATACTACCATGGAGTTCTTTTCCTACTTATGGGCATTTGAATGTCCTGCCATTCGTTTACCTTGGACTCACCATGATATTTTATCCTCAAGAAAGTTCTTTATTGTCAAACGTAACAGGGTTGAAGTTAGGATTATTGATTCATATGAATCTTGCAGATAATATTTTTTTGGTTCCACATGTGCTTGTTCCAATGATTTATCTCATAGACTTTTATTTCATAAGGAAGACTGTTCCTCTACACAAATCGGTGAATGACCAAAGCTATGTGATTGTTGCACGTGACGATAATTTGGAAAATCCATCCATTGATACTTCTACCAATTCATTCACATCATTTTCGTCTCAACAGCAAAAATTCCTCCATGTGCTAGAAAGTACCATGATTGGAATCTCTGTTATGTCAATTTTTGCACTTGACCACGCGATGGGTATTTCTCAATGCTTTGTCACATATCTATTTTACTTATCAGTTAACTCATATCGTTTGAACCTTAGTGGTAAGAGTTCCTTCATGAAAGCGTGAGTATTTTTTGACCCTTTTTCATTACCCTCTATAGATTGTTCATTTGAGCTCATTGCACAATCTTCCTTTATTTGCCTCTTTTTAATTATTGATGTTAGCTATATGATTTCCGTTGCGATATTCATCACAACAGACTCCATGTCTCTAGGTTCATGGATTATATATAAGAGTTTCGTCAGAACGGAACCAAGTATTCTTTTATCATTAGAACAATCACTAATGCTTTTTGCTTTACGATGGATTACGAATGCATGTGGATTAGTTATTGTTTCTTCTTTATTACATCAGGATCATGATTTTGAAGATCTCCCAAAAATAATCTTCGATCGTACCAAAAAAGTCGGCGATTGGGTCTTAACCCTTGAAATTCCTAAAATAAGATTATACAGAAAAGCTCTTGCTGAGAATGGTACTGAAGAAGAACCTATAGAGTTCTCGAATTGATCGAGTGGTTTTGAAGTATGCATCTAGAACGGCAACAATCATTGCATTGGTTTCTATTAATTACTAGTGTAATGCATAATGTTATAAAAAGAATCCCAATCATATGCATTAATTTCTCCTAGAACATGAATAATTTATTGCTTAGATATAATTTAGTTTCTACATAAATGTCGATTATCTTTAGTTTGCTTATGCACACACAGAGTATTTCGTTTCTATACGGCACTCTTTTTGCCACTTGTCGATCAAAAAGTGGTTTGTTTGATTAGGTGTAACGTCTGCTCAAAACGAAGAAACTCTAATCTTGAAGTCGTTGATTAGACAAATGTCTAATCGAAAAATATTCTCGAATTTCGAAAGTGCTTTGGAAATTGAAAATAGTATTTTTTTACTATACATGAATGCAATAACAGGTAAATATGGAAGAAAGAACGGGTATTAAGAGAGTAAAATATAAAATAGCGAAATAAGAAAATGTCAGAAAACGAAGCTATAGAGTTAGATAAAATGCATGATTTGGCTTTAAGACCTCACCTACAGAATGCAGATACTTGCTATGAAACAATTGAAACATTGCTGAACCCAGAGGCTGCTTTGTATAGAAAAGGGCTATGCATTTGGATGATAGGGAGGATTTTTCAAATAGAAAACAAAGATGATTATGAAAATATATTCATGATTATTTTACAGAACTCAAATAGAATTCTTAACGGAGTCTTTGATGTTTTGGGTGCAACTAAAGCTCTTGCAAGTTCCATTTCCACAAAGGAAGCATCTCCAGTATACACCGAAATGAGCGTTCATGATTGCAAAAGTATTTTTAATAATGCTTCATTACTTATCGCCATTCTCAATGAAGTACTCGTAGGTAACGAATTAAGACATATTACTGTGTTGTCTTCATCTCTAATATTTTCCAGGATGAGCGTTAAAAGCACAAGAGAAGAGTATCATGGAAAATCTGAGATAAATCGCATTATAGTAGAAAAAACTGATGGCCTCAATTCAAAAAAAGCCCCGGAATCATCAAAGACAACAAGCGAAATAAAAGATAAATCTAGGACCTATAAGAAACAGATTAAAACATCCACACCAATTGTAAGAAATTTCACCAAAACTATTCCACTTGAACACAATTTTATTTCCAATAAAAATCACGGAATAGAAGCAAAGAATGTTTATTCAAAAATGAGAAAGTCAAACAAGGCAGACAGTCCAGAAGTAATCAAATACAAACCAAATAAAAGAGAGAGAAAAAAGCTATTAATAATGGAGACCAGAGAACTACTTCGGAGTGCTCCGCTAGTCTCACAAAAACAACAACGAGAACTTAACCTCAGATGGGATTACAAGCATAAAATTCAAATTGATGAGTCCATGCTCGAAAGTCCAAAAACTGAACCAGAAGAAATATTGGAATCGAAGCTTCTCCAGATGATAAAATCAAATCTAATTTCACTTCCCACACCATTTTTGAGTTCTGTTCGTAAAGCAAATAGTTACTATGAAGAAAAAATTAAAGGCGCTATTTGGAAAGTTTTTGCCCTCTGTGAAAAACTAATCTATGTCAAGATAATAGATACTTGGAAAAATGTTGTCCTGAGTACTCTTCGTGAAGACGAAGATCGTCGTTTTCGCAGAGAAGCCGGAGCTCGGGCACTTAGAGCATTCATGGTTGATATAGATGTTGCTTTGTACAGGAGAAATTTTGATAGCTGGAAGCGCAAAGTTGAAGTTATTGCCACTAAGGAAAGGGGATTAGCTGTGACAGCGATTAAAAGAGCATATCTTCGTTACAAAGGAGTACTAAGGTTTTATGCAATGCATACAAACCAAATTATAAATGGTAGTTTAGCTGATATATACCTCGCTCCTCTAAGATTAAATATCAACTATTTCATTTCTCCATCTATTCGAGAGGAAAGGCGACATCGATGGTACTCTATTATCAAACTACAATCTGTATTTCGAATGATTTTTTTTCGTAAAGTCTTCTCGTTTCTGAAGAGAAAAATTATTTTGATTCAATGCAATAATCGAGCAATGACTATGAGAGAGAGATTTCTTGAGGTCATACAGAAAACAATAAAAATCCAGTCTCAATGGAGAACATCACTCCAGTGCTCACATTTCAAAAAAGATAGGAAGAAAGTAATCAAGCTACAAACTCAATTTAAAACCTATAAGAGCAGGGTGAAGTTTATGCTATCCCTAAATTGTATTCGAATATTGCAGTCGGCTTTTCGTAGTTTCAAAGCTAAACTTACTGTCTATGAAAGGAAATTGCATATTAGAAAAGAATTCAGTGCTGCTCTAAGAATTCAACGAGTGTGGTACACAAAAAATGGAGAATTCAGCACTTTTCTACTTCTCAGTTGTCTTCGAGAAATCGATAAAATTGAGCTTCAATCACAAGAAAGAGCAAAGGAAAAATTTCGGGCTGACAAAGCACAATTAATACAGAGATTTTACCGTGAATCTTTGAACATTAAGCACAATAAGAGCGCATTACAAATTCAACTGCTCTATAGATGCTATGTGTCCAAGTCGATTTCGGATAAAGTAAAGCAGAAGAAGAGAGCTTGTCTATATTTACAACGTATATTTAGGGAAAGATATGCGTTGCAAAACAAATCAGCAACAAAAATAGAGTTATTTTGGATATTTGCAAAAAAAGGTCGATTTCTTTGTCATGTTGAGAAAAAACTGCAACTTCTTCGACAACGATCAATTGTTCTTTTACAATCCACAGTACGACTGTTCCTATCAAAGAAAGTTTTCAGGAGTCTTAAAGCGTCTTATTCTATGAATCGAATGGTGAAAGCCTACAGCTTATTGAAGATACGTTCATTGACAACAGCTTTATACCGAACACATCTTGCCACAATCATCTCTGGAAGAATGATAATATTGGGGATGGAAAGTGTTCTTGCACGTTATTTAATTGCTCAGGGTGTAAGGTCAAAAAGTGCTAAAAGTTTTTGGATTAGTATAAAAATATTGAGTCTCCGAAATGTTGGCAAGATATGTTACGATATCTTTGAGTTGTCTGCAGTTAAGATCCAATTTTACTGTCGAATACATTTACTCAAACAAGAGAAAAAACGGAAGAAGATGTCAATTACAAGACAATCTATAAATCCGTTTCGAACATTGAATAGTATTCGAAATATTCTTAAGGCGTGTTTCTCGATGACTCATGTTCTATGGAACCCTATTGAGGAAAGGTGTGGGATATGTTTGAAGGTATTTATGCACAGAATAGGTATGCTTAAAGACGTGTATCCAATATTGGTAAAACACGGAATTGTTTCAACGGAACAATTATATCAATTATCTGATGAACATCTTCGTGCCATCGGCATTACGGATGGAGATATAAAAATTAACAAGAAAGAGCATATTCGAATTTTAGATTCTGCTGTGATAAGAAAGACTATCTTAGGGTTGTCAAATTATTATAATCCCGAAATACCAAAACAATATGGGTCAACTATAAACTTCGATCGTTTAGGGTACAAGAAAAATCAGTATGGAATTGAGTTTGGTGTTGTACTAAAGGAACATAGGCAACAAGTGTTAAAAGATATTTTCCTAGAATATTATGGTGATAGAAATATGAGCAAAGCAGAAAACCTTGCCTCGAAGGAAAGCTTATTAAATTCTCCATTCTCTATATTGCAGTTGAGACGTTTTTTCTCTCTTCATAAAGATCCAAGGCTGTCTAAGGAGAAACTAGTCGATTTAGTCAATGATATCCGAATGAAGCCAAATGAAGTTGATAAATATGCTTGCATTTGGGAAAAAGGTTTGGAGTCTTCCTTTAAAGTTGCTGCCAATTCGGCGTTATGTCGAGGATTTATTGGAGATATAGAATACACTTCGCCGTCATTCTTAAATACAAAATTGTGGGATTACCGTCGCGTTGGAACTTGCTTTGATTTACTACAATTTGCAGTGGAGCGGTCTTTATGTTTTACGAACTATATGCCTCTTCAAAAAATAACAATGCGAAACCAAACGTTCTTATTAAGAAGGCATCGTTTATCTGAAGATATTGTATTTGCCATGAACAAGAAAATGTCTGAGGAGCTATATGGGATGATCTTTGAAACTTTTAATATAAATTCGTTTGCTCAGGTAATTCAGCAATCGTACCGAATGCACTTGGGTCGAAATATCTTGTGTAAGTTGAGGCATTTTCGAGTACTTGATAAAGCTAAATGTGACTATTTCAGTGATTTAAGAACAAACCACGTGCTGAAAACTTGGGCTTCCATTAGGCAAATAGAAGAGGCTGAATCATTGAAGAAGGATCAAGGACGACAAGAACGTGAAAAAATCCTTCTAATCGAAGAAGAGCTCAAACATGTCCCACGTTTTCAACGGAATACCTTCCCAAACAAAGTGGAATCTACGATAAACGAAAATTCCAAGGAAAGAGAGGAATTGGACGTTGTGCTAACTTATAATTATGTTGAATACATATCACTGACCAAAATTATCGCAGCTGTAAGACCATTCTTAGCAAAGCTAAAGCTAAATCGATTGAAGATTGAGAAGATGAAAACAGATAGATTGAAAAAATCCAGATTAGAATGGAGTGTAATACAACATCTTCGCATTCAATACATTAATTCGCACAAGCTTGAAGAAACTTCAAAGACTACAGACTACGAACACGAAGAAGTTTACCAATCCCGATTCCCTGTAGTCCCTCTTAGATATGGATGGAGGAGATTATCGCAAGACCAACTAGACGGTTTCATTAACGCCCAAACAAGAAAGAAAAGTGTTGACACCCGTGATTTACTTTATTGTTTTGAAGAAGAATATTCAGTCTTGATTCTTCAATCTATATGGAGGGGCGTTCTTGGAAGGAGATTATTTCAAGAATATTTTAGTCAAGAAAATATTTATGATTGCGTGAATCGAAGTATTCAATTAGCTAAAAGGTTTGCTTGGGTCGGTGAGTTACAAAATATCGATATTATTCAAACTTTTTCTTTGATACTTTGCTTAGTCTTTTTTCTTCGTATCAAAACTATCAAGGTTTTGGATGTGAAGGCATGTCTCTAGATCTATGGTTAGCAAGAAATGGAATTATTCAATGCAATAAGTTCGCCTCTACTCGACTACTGCATCATAAAAAAGATACGAGAAAAGTCAAAGCAAAAAGAGGGTATGATCATACAAATATCAAATCAACCACAACGAAAAGGAACCAATGCACCAATACAAAAGTTATAAATGTCAGTGAAAAAGGAGAAATCGACAATAAATCCCAAAAATCTCAAAACAAAATTTATCTCTATGACTTTTTTGCAAAAAGAAATGACGATATATGGCTACAAAACATTGGCATTAAAGAGAAAGAAGACCGCGATTTTTTGTTTACAATTAAAAACCCATCCACTAAGAATGATCGCAACTTCAACTTTATCAATTATTATTCCAATGAATATGATTTACGATCCCTTCAAGACTGTATCAAAGGTTCCTATGGTACGATTCATAAAATGATTTTGAATAAATTCAAAAACAATCCAAATAGAGTGAAACAAATGGCCGACGAAATAACGAAAAGCAGGTTTCCTATCACACGATACCAGTTGATACGATATTTGAGTAAATATGAAGGAAAACCAGCTTTGGCACAATTCAATATCAATCAACTTATAGATATTAGAACAACAGATAACAAGAAAAATGAAAATCAGGTTTACAACATATACAGAAAAGCTATTGAAAGGATTCTTATTGTACTCCGAAATTACAATATAGCAACATTGTCTTCTAAGCTCGCATTAAAGCTTAATGAAGCAGCGAAAGTTTTACAGGAGAAGAAAAATGACCATGTAGGAAATAAGACAGATACATCACAATTGAAAGACCTAAGTGAACATGCAGCCAAAGCAGCACTTATTCTTCGGAAAGGAGCTTTACAGTATGTTTTAGATGCTTGGAATTTTTGTGTGAAGATACAAAAACATATCCGTCGATTTATTTGTAGTAAAAGATTCCAAGTACAACTGACTCAACAAAATCAAAGCGCTTTAAAATTGCAAGCTTTGATGCACTCAAAAATTGCTAAAGCTTATGCAGAAAAACTTAAGAAGCAACAAAAATCTAGCTGGGAACAGCTTTGGAGCGATACGGCTAAAGCATTTTATTGGTTCAACAAAGATACAGAGTCAGCAAGTTGGGACGAACCAAATGAGCCATATCGTCCTCTAGTTGCGGATAGACAAACACTAAAATTAATTCAGGCGTGGCCATTCATTGAAAACACGGATTCAAATACCAATGATGTCGGAAAATGCAATGTTTGCCATTTTCATAAGGCAACCCGAGATTGCTACGAATGTGCATCTAAAAACACGATCTCTCAATTCTGTTTCTCGTGTTTTATCACTCATCATAACAAAAGTAAAACGCTTCGACAACACAACTATGGTATCATAAAAGATCAAAAACCAATAAACTTAGTGTGCTGTATGTGTGACAAGCCTTCAACTCGTCGATGCCTTGGTATGAGGATAGAACAGGACTGTCATAAACGTTTATCAAAATTAATAAAAAAGGTAGAAAATGAGAACAAAGAACATATTGATCTTTCTATGTTTAAGGATATGGTTGTCAAAGAATTGAAACTTCAAATGAGCACACAGCGTATAATGGTTATTTTTGATGAGTGCAGTACAAAGAAAGGGAAAAAAATGAATGCATCCAATACTCTAAAAATGTTTCGATTGCTTTTACTTAATATCGGGAAAGATTGTGATGATAATTATTGTAAAGATTGTTGGGAGAAATCCCACTCGAAAGGAGCACGACGAAGGCATGAATGGATAGGATATATGCCTAATGCCCCTGTGTGCATAGAATGCAGAAGTCGCCCAGCAAATTTGCTCTGTTTATCATGTAATGATGAATTCTGTTTTACTTGTTCAAAGAAAATCCACAGTTCTGGAAATAGAAGGGATCATACATTTAGAAAGATATTTGAAACAAAATCATCAAAAGAAAACAGATATTGTTCAACATGTGCAACTAGAATATCCACATCAAATTGTGAATTATGTCATGCTAATACATGTGATTCATGTCATGAATTTGCTCACAAAAACAACTGCAAAATGTGGCGTAAAGTAAAACGTTTAGGCCATGAACAAATTAGATGCTCCATATGTAATAATCTTCCAGACTCAAGATGCAAACAGTGTGGAGATCTATACTGCAGTTCTACATGGGCAGGTCATCCAGGATGTTTCGCCTTGATGCACAAGAAAGGTAATCGTGTCCATCACACGAAAGAGTCATACAGAGAGATAATTGATTACTTTAATGAGATTGAAAGCAAAAACGAAGCGATGGAAATTCGTAGAAAGCATAAATTAAAGAAGAAACATATGAAGGAAAAAGAGCACTCGCTGAGACTAGAACAATACAAAAGGCAAGAATTTGAGAGGAAGCAAAGATTGAAAAATGAAGCTCTTATTGAGTTTCAAAAGATGCAATGGAATAGTGTAGAGTTGAAGAAAAAAAACAAGTATTCCTATTTTAACAAGGATTCCGTTGCTTTTTTCAATAACCTACGACATAAGTTGCCATTTCAGATCAGGAAGTCTGGATTTAAATAATGTATTTTTTTGGGTATGCTTTTATAGAAACTTCTCTTCAGCCAATTTCATGTAAAATCTTTGCTTTCAAACAAACAAACCAGTAATTAAACATTAGAAACGATTTGTCCTTAGTGAACTTTTTGGTTACCTAACATAGGAAAGGGCGATCTGCGACGTATCCATAACATCTTTGTTTTCAGACCTCCAACATATACGTCATTACCGAAAAATGTTGAAACATAAGAAAGTTTGTTCGGTTTTTTTACAAACTTATTTTTTAAGATAGTCGAAAGAGAATGTGTAATGATTCTGTCTGCGACTAGTAGAACTTCCATTATAGGAAACAATTATCATAAAATCTATATTTGATTGCTAGAGCGAAGCATTAAATCACTTGGTATCGAAACATTCCTCTTCGAATGCTTCTAAAAATTCTTCTAAGCCTACTACTCCATCTTTTTCTGCCTGTGTTCTTAAATCTTCTTCATCTATATCACTAGCCTCCATAATCTCACTCATATCCACTGGAATACTAATTGAATGAGAGTCTCTGCGCCCTGTTTTCATATAGGAAGATAAATTTGGATCCTCTTCTTTTTCTTTTTCTTTTTCTTCTCCTTCGTTTTCAGCCATATAAGCATTATACATCATTTTCCAGGTATCTCGATGCATAACAGAAATATCATTGGAATCTATTTCGTCTATCTTAGCAATAGGTAGCGGTGTTGCAAGAAATCGATTACATTTTCTTTCTATATGTTTCAATATGTCAATAGATAAAGGTATATCATATCCTTTCATTCTTCTTGTAAATTTCGAAGGGGTAACCACTTTACCTTCCATTTTGATATTACTGCTTTCAATGGGTTTAGTAGTTCCTTTTTCAGATGGTTTCATTCGATCTTCTTTTTCTTCCTTAGTTAGCCTCATTTCTTTCGTGCTTAATTCCACTTGCAAGTCAAAATATGTAGCGTAAACTAACTGCAAGGAATGAAAATCTACATCACATTTGATTGGCTTATGAGCTTGTTTGAAATCGATATAACAATGGGGCACTAGATCAGTAAATATATCAGCATTTTTTTCCTGCATGACCCATTCTTGATCTTCTCGTGGATGCTTTCGAAAAAGTTCCTTGAAAATCTCATTTGCTGCCATTGCTGTAAACTGGTGCGCAAGCTCAATTAAGCCAGTTTTCTTCTCATCAGGATCATGTTCATCGATTATACCTTGGTAAATATCAGAGCTTTTAGATTTGTGCTGTTTGTCCAGGATGGTTTGCCTTGCCCTTGACCACATCCGCTTGACTGATAGAGAATGAACTAAATTTTCGTCCAGTCTCGCATAGTAGTCGATCGCATATCCCGTTGTTTCAACTACCTTACCATTGGTGAATCTTATCATACATAATAAGAAACATGTTATTGAAGTAAAAGCCTTCATGGATATTAAACAAATCAATATATTGACTCGATTAGATATGAATCACTAATGAGATGAAAAATGGTTTGTGTCTTTCGCAGATGATGTTTTGAAATCGTCTACAAATTTGTATTCTTGATCCAATAACCACTTTCAACATATCTTTAGAATGCTGTAGATATCTACACGAATTTGGTTCTGATGACCTTTTCTGGTCATTCTACAAAACGGTTTTGTGTCTTTGAGAGCATCTCAAAGGGTCATAACTAGCAAAGACTCAAAATCGTACTAATCTAAGGAGTACATAGAGTTTCACGTGGAAAAGCTACATCAACTTCTTATTAATTAAGGATTTATTTATTGTTTCGAAAAATTGAAATTAATGAACACAGCAGACATTGGTCAGGGGTGACAACATTGAGGAGAAAGAGAGATTTCGAACCTTTCATTGTTTCAATAAAAAGTCTGTTGATTTTGAACAAAATTGTAAAATTCGATTGAATATGGATTTTCCCTCTGAAGAGACGACTAAAACACTTGTTCAAAAATTTGACATGGTCATCTTTACATGCTCTTACTACTCCAATTTAAATGATCTTCGTCTACAGCAATGCCTTAAAACTCTGAATGATAAAAGTTTTGGTGCTACAATAATTCCAATTGTAATTGTTGATGGATCTCCACCAGAAGTTCATGAATTTCTAAAATCGAATACTAAAGCTTTAGTTTTCAAGGAACAGAAGAAATACGGGAAAGGAAAAGGTGGGGCATTGCGAGAAGCAGCTATGATTGCTGCTTCTCTACCCGGAACAACAGCATCTACATGGTTGTGTTGGCAAGAGGCAGAAAAATCAGATATGAACCGCTGCTGGATAAAGGAAGTCATGAATCAAAATCAACCCCATGATGATATCATTTGCCCTGATCGAGATGATACATGTTTTAAAAAGAGCTATCCAATAGAGCAATACCATTCGGAGATGTATGGAAACCATTACTTGAATTGTATAATGAAAAAACAGCTTGAGGACAGTACACATTCTTGTAGAGATATAGACTGGCATTTCGGACCATTTGCTTTTCGTAAGAAATTACTGCATTTATGGCTAGAATATAAAGGAACATCTTACGATGCACAACTCATTCCAATCGTTGCTGCTATAAGAAAAGGATATCAAGTGAACTCTTCTATTCAAGTGACGTTCATGTTGAATGAAGAGATGAAGAACCAAGAAGAAGGATCACTGGATTTTATAGAGAAAAGACTGAATCAATTAAACGATCTTGATCCAAAAATAAAACAATTTTGGAGCGATCCTCTTTATTGCTAACTTCCTTTTTAAGACATAACAATCTCATAACTTTGAGACTAGACTAAGAAGATAATCACTTATTGAAGAACATTTTTGATGATTCGATTGTTTATTTTGTTGTGTAGCATAATAGTCTTACGAATGCATCTCATTTTTACGACTAACTATGCTTACATTTTATTTCAGATGTACAAATAAAGCAATCTCTTCTAATTTCAACCAATATTGTAGTAACAATAAAAGAGTCAAGGAATCCTGTCAATTACCTGCAATTTATTTTTATAAGGTTATAAAGTTGGAAAAGGTTGACTCATGCTCAATGGAGCTAAAAGGAGCGACTCTGTGACACCTGGAATTGACAATTTGATCATCATATAGATAGAGCCTCAATAAACATCACTTGTGACTATGCAGCTCTTTATTATCGACTTCGAAATTAAATATGCCTAATTAATAGTGTTTTGAAAATGATACATTGAGACGCATGTCAAACATTAATTTCTTCGGATTGGTTGGATATTACTACGCATACTAAAAAATATTGCACGAATCGAGACGACGCTCACAATTTACAAAACTTAAAAGACATGAGGACAACATGCGTCTTATTTACCTATATATCCTATCCATTTCTACAAAATGAATTACAATTGATTTAGAGTATTTGATCACATAGATGTCATAAACAAAGATACTTCAAAGATACATCAAAGATACCACAATATTTTTCAGTAATTTTCTTCCATTATTTTCAGTTCCTCCTTTTGTAAAGAATAAAGTTGTCCTATTTGTTTGAGGTAAATGCCAAATTTAGATTGTGAAATGCAGAAAAAATATATGAATCATTTGAGCTTACCCTTGTACTCCGTTTCTGTCAAAGATAAGGAACTTTCGATATCTCTACTTCTTACTTTCAAGAGAATTTGTGCAGTTCGAATATGAAGGTACTACTTATTTTGCTCCCAAGTTTCGTAGTTAACGTGATCGGTGATGCTTCAACTGATACGTTTAAATCATGCAAGGTACCTTCTTTTGAGTGGGCAACCTATAGCACTCGAACAAGCGCTAGAATGTATGGAATGAGAGGAGCCGTATCTCAAGGAGTTGTCTACGCCGCTGGATTCGTGAAGTCTACCATTGATTCAGATATTCTAGTTGAACCTGAAGAAGATGAATTTTCTTTGACCGGCCCATTTTCTGTTTCAGACCCCAGTGGTTCCAATGCTGTCTCTAAAACTTTTAACTTACAATCCTACTCAGCCTCTTCTGGAGCCGTAGAAAATGCCGGTGGATCTTTTGGTCAATACGATGTGGGAGTAGCCAAAATCGATGCCATCACAGGAGCACCGATTGATTTTTTTGTTTGGCATGGTACTGGATTAGATGAAACTTCAGGTATTGCCGCATCCACTGATGGTAATTCTATTTCCATTTCAGGACATTTTACAGGAAATTTAACCGTTCCTTTGGCTGATGGAACTTCTCAAACAATCTGGAATTCTAATGTAGGAGAAGGAGGAATACCAGATGATGCAGATCAATTTCATCCGAACAGCAAAAGTGGTCATGCTGATACAGGCGTAGATGACGGTTTCGTGATCAAGGCTAATTCAAATACTGGAATTGCTGATTGGGTTGCACATTATCCAAAATCGAATAGGGATTCACAAATGGTTAGTGTTGACTTTGATGAATCCACGAATGTTTTTGGTGGTGGATACTCTTGCTCTAAGGACGAGGGTGCAGAATGGAAGATCTGTGACGGTGTGGTTGCTTTGTTTTCTTCAATTGATGGTTCAATTCTATGGGAGAAGACATTCTCTGATTTAGGAGCAATCTTTGATATTAAATACGATAGAGAGGATGGTGGGTTATACATCACAGGTACAACAACATACGGTGGTTCAACAAGTGGCCATCAGAAAGATCACCTTCTTTGTGATCACGACAATTGTTCTGTTGTCATGCGCCTCTCGTCGGTAGATGGAGAGATGCAATGGGCTCGCGCAGTAAAAGGATCACCACGTTGGGGCGTTTTTGATCAAGGTGGAGGGGTAGCAATTGGCAAAGAAGATCTAGATGGACCTTACATTTACGTAGCACTTGATGATACAGGTGATGGTCCTATAGAGGACGCAACTTTAAACGCTGGTACACCATATGGTGGCTGTCTCTCTTCCGACGGAGTTTTGACTCCTGAATACCACATTTTTCTCAAAAAGGTTGTTGACCAGTCAGATTGTGATTTTTTTGATGAATCTGGGAATTCTACATATGTTTCCCGAAATGCGGCTGAAGCCATGCCTGCAAGTTCAGTTGTCAACGATGTCAGCTGTGGTAAAACAGCAGGTACAGACGCGTGCTTGATGAAATTTCACAAGCATACTGGTTTGCCTATGTGGGCGATAGATGTCCCACCTATTGCAGGACTTGTACCCTCTTCAGACGGATTGTCTGTACATGTCGCAGGATGGTATTATCCAGGTAGGGCTGCTGCTTTCTTCGATTCTATCGAACTTCCAGGATACTTACGTGAAGGTGGACTTGGCTCTCAAACTAGTGGAGTATATAATGCTAAGATCAATTCTGAAACTGGAGCTGGTGAATATGTGATCCATTCTGGAGGAGGCTCTAAAGATCGTCTTTATGATGTTGTTGGTGATCTTGAAGGAAATATATATAATATAGGATATTCTATGAATCTAGTCATGCAATGGGGGAATAATCTGAAAACTACCATGACTGAAGATGATGTAGATCCTGCCAATGCATCCAGTGAGGCTGTAGAAACTCATTTGTATGTTTCGAAGATGAAAACAGGAGCTTCAGAAGAAACAATCCCAAGCTGTCTCACAACTTGCGCAATAAATACAGATCATGCCATTATTGATGAGGATTCTTGTTTCATTGATGGGAAGTGCTACTCTGCTGGTGACAACGGAGATGCATTTGGAAAATCTTGCTTTGTATGCGACCCAACAATTAATCAAAGGGAATGGACAGAAGGACCGACATTAGGTCTTACTCAATGCTTTTTAGACAATAGATGCTACGATGCTGGCGATTTTCTGTTTTATCAACGTAGGACTTGGTCAGCTAAGATTCCCTCTCTTTGCCAAACTTGTGATCCAAAGCAAAGCCCGATGGACTGGTCTGTCATTACAGGATATACAGTCGTAGATGGTGGTATCCCCCCAAACGACTGTATTGATATTGTTCCTACTTTAATCCCTACCTCATCTCTCACATCATCCCCGACTTCATCCCCCACTCCATCTCCAACTTCACTTCCTACTCCATCCCCTACTCCATCTCCAACTTCACCCCCTACTCCATCCCCGACTAAAAAGCCTACTGTACCACTAACAACATCCATTGAGCCAACTGAAACTACTCTCAGTATTACTAATGATTCTAACGCGATTAATAATGAGAGCAAAGGACTTAATGGAGGTGCAGTTGCTGGTATTGTGATTGCTTGCCTAGCAGCAGTTGTTGTGGTTCTGTTTCTTTGTAAGACTAAGAAGGAAAAAAATCCCGAATCAAATTTCAGTGCGAATGACATGACCTGAACTGCCTTACTTTATGGATTCTCGATGTAGTAATTTTTGTTTAGTTTTGACATAGTTCTGTCATATCGTATATTTTGGAAGGTATTGTAGTAGTTTAAATATAATTGTCTATTTCAATTTTGGCTATCAAGTCTTTCTTTTGACAAAATCCAATTAGGATCTTGTATATGTAAGCCAATCGGATTATAATGTAAATGAAGGTCATGGTGATTCTTTGTTTTCTATTGTTAATGAGCGAGTAGATGAACTTCTTTTATTATTTTTTTTCTGAGATATAATTTTCATCTAATGAAAGCAAAGCATTAATACGCTTCTTGAAATCTTGAAACTTTTGAAGTCAAAATATCGAAATGTGGCTTTTGAAGCGTTGTTCCTAATAAATAAAAATTTTATTTACTTCTTTCCAATAGAAATTCATCTCATAGAAGTCCATTACGATATAATTCTGCCATACGTAAAGATAGATTTGGATGTGCACAGATCTTATTTTATGCAAATAATCTTGCTATTATTCATGTTACACTAATGGATTTGCAATATTACGCTAGAGCACTCTTAATCGCCATTACTGATCCGATTATTCCCATAAGAACTCCGATACCTGCTGCGCCCAGAGCACCCTTCACCTCCTTTTTCATGCCATCTGAGGGTTTATCCATCTTCTTCACTGCACCACGGAACATGAGTGCAGGGAATACATAAATTAATGAGTTTCCTAACACTGCTCCACCAAGACTCAAAACTAGCGTCAAATCTTTTACTTTCAGAGCTAAACCCGTGATGACGGACAAAAGGGCAAAGGTAATTTTATCTAAGCGGAAGTTGGTAAGAACATCCGAAGGAATCTTTAACAAGTCAATAAATCCATCCCGAAGTCCAGAAAATGCAAGAGGGTATGAAAACACAATAGATGTCGCAACAGCAACACGTGTCGCACTAGCCAAAACGTCATTTGTGGCGTAATTATTCAGAATCAATCCACTTGCATTCTTTCCAAATGTCAAAAAACCCAAAGCTGCGATAGCCGCAAAAATGGCAATACTTATACCGAAGCTAGTTGATACTACCTTATTGTATCTCTCAATAGTGTTGTCCTTCAACTCAATGAAAAATTTAGGAGCATTAAAGTGTGCCATGTATGCAGTACTGAGCATGCAGATAAGAATAAAAGAGTTAGGACTAAGCACACCAGAAGCACCTGTTGTGCCGAAAGATGGTTGATACTCCTTGGCAACATCAGCAACGAACTTTCCTGCTGGTAGAGCATAAGATCCACCGAAGTACCTAATGGCCATGGCCAAAGTAGTGTAACCCATTCCAATGATACCCAAGAGACTAAAAGGAGCTAAGCTTGCTAGGTTCTTGAGCAAACAAAGAGGAAATAATACAAGTCCAGTAACTCCAAGTAGTGAGTTTGTGCGAGTAATTGCATATCCAGCGGATGCAGCAAGCATTTTGAATGTGTCAGCAAGAATCATACTGTAAGCTAATACTGCAGCCATCGTCATGAATGTGCAAGCTGTGGCAGGAATCCAGCTAGTTTTTTCTCCAACAGTTTTATCCCAAGCTTCTCTGTATGATTTGGCTCCGGTGTAGGAGCACACACGACCAATAAGAGAAAAGCAGTATCCTGACATTGCACCAATGACGGAAATAAGAACAACAGCAGGGATAGCAGCAGATGGGGCATTTCCGAAAGCAGCAATTCCTGATCAATATTGGAAATCAGATTGCAAAAATTGTGAACATTAACATTGAATTAATGTACCTAGATACAAAACTCGTACTGCTGTTTCACTTACCAGCTGGAAGACTTAATACTCCTGCCCCAACAATGTTTTTCACTAAATTAAAAACTTCATTGGGAATGGTAGCAGTTCCCCCGCCAGAGGCTCCACCCGACACATCCAATGCTTCACTTGAAGCTGACATTTTGAGAGATGTAGTCGATGGTGAAGTAGCTTCGACAACAGTAGCAAATCCTCCACGAGGAATGCTGAGAAATGACTTTGGCGCATAGATGCCCTGATTTTGAAGAGTAACTGGACGTGAAGCAAATGCCTCAGTCTGAGTCAATAAGACAAGGGCAGTTAAGATTGCTCTAAAGTGAAATTGGGAGACAAGGGCCATTTTTCTGGTGTAACTTCTTGTTAAAAGTAACGAAACGAAGGATTTCTATTGGGTGGGAAAAACCTATGAATCAGAACTAACTTGTTAAAAGTTGATTGGACTGGAATAGATTCTTGCTGTTTGCTGAGTTCACAAGTTACCCAATGCCAACAAAGTGTACTTGTTTATCGTCGTAAATTGATAGACAGTAATGAAAGGTATGTAAGAAGTCAACATGAAATATACGCCCTCCGCAAATTTATCGGATTTTTGTGTCAAATGCAAAAATACTTGACATCTTTGACGTCACAAACACAGATCCAAAATATTATCAAACCCACGGTAGAAAAATTAGATTTCATGCTTTCCTGTTCATGGCTGAAATTTTGAAAATACTATCTTATCATTGGAAAGAAGACGAAACATTGAAATGGATATGAAATTGTTTCTTAGGCTTCTTCATCATAAACTAAGTAATTCATATATGAATCATAATTAAAAACCATACAAATATTGCTTCATTTCTTTTTTTCAATATGAATTTGATTATCGGGTTTATTTGTCCTTATCTAAGATTGACCAAAAGAAGCCTAATCCATGAATAAAATTTAGAAAAAGTAGCTACTTTTGGCCCCTTTTCCATTGTTCAACATTCATTGGTTGACCAACAGCATTCTCAACTAACATCCCACCTGTAACAGAATTCAAGACTACTAGTCGCGGAATTCCCTTCACTTGGATACGTCCCAGTAACTCTTCCCTAGTAGAATCATCATAAGGAATAGCTTTCCAAGGCATGGTTTTAAAATATTTCTCAAACTCATCTTCATCATGATCACATGACAGAAATACTACTTCAATGGAATCAGAATTTTGACTGTAAAATTGTGCAAGCTGAGGTGTAAATTGGCGGCATGGAGGACACCAGTGTGCAGAGGCATATAGTAAAACTATCTTATTGGGAAACGCTTCATGAATATGAGTTGTTGTGAGATTAGGCAGCAAAATTTGTTTTTGGGATAAATTTCGAAATAGTTGTTCCATGGGAAGAGAAAGCGGTATTGGAGTGGCTGAATCAGATGGTGAGGAAAAGGGATACTTGTTGATGGAATCTCCGCTTACATTCGGTCGAACGCGAAATTGGTATGATACTGATGGAAGTAAATTCTTTTTCTTCACACTTGTAGATTTTAAAGATGACGCAATAGTTTTCCACGGACTTCCTCCCTTTAAACTTTCTCGCATTTGTATTTCATATACTGCCGTAGATGAATTCGACGTACTCCAGTTCAAAACGATAGCGTAGTTGCCTTGTGATGCATTCAGTTTTACAGTATCCATTTGGTTTTTTTCTGATTCTTCATCGAGGAGATAAAACGGTTCATTATGAGTACACCATTTAGGATATTCATCATCGCTAGAATTTGCACTAACACGAAAATGGAAAGGACTTTTCGATGTTGGTAAGTTGTTTTTCTTGGCTTGTGTTGACGTTAGCTTCTCTGATAAGGTCGTGAAATCATCGTCTGCATGGGATCTATATTGCAGTGTGTAGGTCGATGCATTTGGTACAGATGGCCAAGATACTGTAATTGATGAAGTTCCGGCATCTAATAGAACTATGGTTTTTGGTTCAGACATTATATTCAGCAACACCTCCAATGATTCCTGTGTGCTCTCGAATGAGCATTTAAGGGAATTGAAATCTTTTATTTACTCACGAAAAGACAATCAGCTATGTAGATCTTTACGAAGTCCTCGTAGACAACAGTATTTTTGAAGACGAATAAACTAAAGTTTTCTGAGAACAACTGAATTTTTTTCCGGCAGAAAATGTCAAATCAGATATGTTGCATGATGAATGAGTCGGGTACTAGCAAGGATTGGTTCTACAAAAAACTACCGAAACATACTGTGCTCGATATTTGCCATCCTTTCTTGTAGTGTATACAAGGAAAAGTATGCTTTAGTCTTTGGTATCCATATTCATAAAAAAATCCGGGAATGTATGGAAAGTAATAAGAAATTTGAATCGAAAATGCATGTCTATCATCCTGATTTTGACAGTACCGATGCCAGTCTTTTACAGTTAGTTTGAAAATAGAGGATTTTGATTCAGTGCTGTGAAAAATCTATTTCGATTGAATCGCAGATACGTTTACTTATGGAGAAAGAAGAATGTTTGAAACTCGAATTATAGCAGTAAAGGTAAGATTTCTCATGTATCTAATTTAAAGAGATCGCTTGCCATTGTCAATGAAGAAAGGGAAGGCATTGTGGAAGAAATTCTTTTCTTTTAGAACAACATTTCACATTTCACATTTCACATTCTGAAGCTTTAGTTCAAAATATTTTCATCAATTTTGGTGGGCATTCCATGTTTGGATAGGAAAAACATACGTCAAAACCTCATCACGCACTTTTGTGATGTCATCAAAATAGAAATAAACAAATGTAGAATCAGTAACTAACATTAGACGTAGAAATTCTTCATAAACATTTGCATTCCTTAAACATTATTTTCGCGATCCTGTAAACTCAACTTAGCCACTGTTCAAACTACGTTTACAGAAGATTTTTCACTTGAAGAACATAGCCCAGGGAACCCGCCGTATATGTTTCTTTCGTAGAAATTGCTTTGAAGTTCTTATCAAACAAGAAAAAATGATACGTTTTGCATACAATTGTTTGTGTATAATCAATAGGAAATTCTACGTTTTTGAAGGAAAATAACAAAATAAATAAATCCTCATCTGATCACATATTCCTATATCGTTTTTCTAAATTAATATTCATCATGAAGCTTTCTCTTTTCGCCCTTGTCGCCTCTATTGCTGGAGCCTCCGCTTTCGCCCCTGCCTCTAAGGCCGCTTCCTCCAAGGTTGTAGCCAAAGCTGCTCTTGATGATCTTAAGGTCATCGCCGAAAAGAGTAACCCTGTTCTTAAGGTCAGTTGAATGTAGTACTATAGACATGAACGCCTCATAAGAAGGCTTTTTATATCTTTATGGTACAGAAAAATGTCGAAATACTTTCCACACTTACGATACTGACTTGTTTTACTTTTACTGTATTGTTTGTAGTTCTACGATCCTCTTGATCTTTCCTCCTCCACCATCTGGGACAACACCAACGACCAATCCATTGCCTTCCTTCGTCAAGCTGAGATCAAGCACGGACGTGTTGCCATGGCTGCTTTTGTTGGATACATCGTTCAATCTAACGGAATTCACTTCCCATGGCCAATTTCCACTGATGGAACTCCATTCCCATCTGCTGCCGGATCCCCACCAGAACAATGGGATGCTCTTCCTGATGTTGCTAAGTGGCAAATCATCCTTTTCGTTGGTTTCTTGGAATGGTTCTCTGAAGCCGCCGGAACCCATTACATGCGTGGAGGAACCCCAGGAGCTTTCCCCAAATTCTCCGACTACCCCGAACTTATCCTTCACCCAGTTCCATTCAACCTTTACGACCCCTTCGGTCTTAATGATAAGAACAGTGCTGAAAAGAAAGAAGCTGGACTTATCAAAGAAATTAACAACGGCCGTCTTGCTATGATCGGTATCATGGGATTCTTGGCTGAACAAAAGGTTGACGGAGCTGTTCCTCTTCTTAAGGGAATTGTTCCCCACTACGCCGGAGAACCAATGGCCCCTTTCTAAACATCCACATTATAATGCTACACTAAGATCATTCTCACTTTCACACACTCGTCACGGTATCACTGTTCGTGAAGAAGTACCAGACAAAGTCTTCTATAGTAGAAGAACAATTTATAGAGTCCCACTCATTTTTCCGCTCTCTTCAAGGCGTGCAATATAATGCAGTCGATGCATCCCATACTCATAATAAGTTTAGTAAAACGATGGGATATCCCCAGATTGATGCGATAAACATATTCTTTTGAATACTACATTTATTACATTTTATCAAGTTTTATGTCATTATTTAATCACATCGTTTTCTCACATGATTGTTTGAGCGTTTAAGACCAATTGTTTGTGAGTTGAACACAATATCATGAACGCCATGAGTCCTGAGTGTTACTTATCATCTGGTTCATAACTTGTGAACATAATCTTTCAAATGATATTTCCTTCATCAGGTCTCAAAAGGATTCCGAAATGCAACATTTATTGTATTGATCATGTAAGCTTGTATCAAGTGACTCAGTACATTAACATTATGTCTTGATAGAATATTTTTCGCATAGCAGAATTATTACAAGAAAATCCTCAATTTAAAAACTTTGTCCTATACAGATTAAATTACGTTGTAAACATATACATCATTCGTTGAGCTCTAAAACATGCTAGTGCAGAGCAATAAAAATTAATATCAATTTGCTCCTTCTATTGACATCACTTCATATCATGATGAGTTTAGTTCGTGTTGTTCGCGAATAAAAACCTCAACAACAATTTGCCATGGCTGCTCTAGCACTTCCTGCTGCTCCTCCTTCAGATGCACTTGCGCTTTTTGTGAGATCTATTTTTGCGGAATCCTCGCCTCTAGTTGATGCTGCATCTCCGGCATTGCTGCTTTCGTAATCGTCAATACGTCTGTGCTTAATTGTTGTAGCCAATGCAGTAAACATGGGTTCTACATTATTCCCAGTTAGAGCTGATGTTTCAAAAAATTGAACGCCATATTCATCGGCAAGATTTTTTCCATCTTCAAATTGTACAACACGATCTGCATCTAGATCTGACTTATTTCCACATAAAACGATATCACAATCAGGTGGTGCACGAGTTTTAATGTCTCTCATCCAACCAATGACATGGTCAAACGAAGGTCTATTTGATATATCATAGCATAGTACAAATCCATCAGCCCTCCCAAAAAAATTTGATGTTAAACTTCGGAAGCGTTCTTGTCCTGCTGTGTCCCAAAGTTGCAACCTCATGGGTGCACCTTCAATCTGTCATCATGGTAATGATCAAAGTGTCATTTTTAATTTAGCCAGGAGAAAGCATGACGTGTTACAACACAATTTCAACTTATATATCTTTTAGCTCACCTTCACCATTTTATCACGATAATCAACCCCTATGGTCGTTACGAATTTGGTTGAAAATACATTTTGATCAAATCTCAAAACCAAACTGGTCTTTCCACATGACGAGTCTCCCACCATGAGAAGTCTCACAATATAAGCACCTTTTGCCCCCATCTGCAAAGGACGAGGTTGCGATTGACCATCGGCTTCTCCGCCATTTCCTCTTTGTTGGTATGACATATTAATAACACTCTTGATAGGTTCAGTTGGAAGACTGGGTTTTTCTGGAAGTGAATGTAATAGCAATGATTCTTAAAATGGGAATCACTTGAATGTTATCCTATGTATTCTTTTTCTCGTCTCGAAAATGTTCATCTTTTACGAAGATGGGCGGAGCTGTGACTGATTTGTACGAGTAAATCGTACGAGATTTATGAGTACCGTTATGACATTCGAATTATCTAACAATAAATTTAACTTATTGCTAAATAAAACAAATTTCAAAAGAGTGTTTAAAAATAAAACCGTTGTAATAGAATTATTTAGTCTATGATCGTGAATCGAATACGAAAAATATCGTTTAAGCAATTTCGAAATCATGGTTCGGCTGTTATGATGAGTCTGGCTGAGACTATATAAAATGAGGAGAAACAATTTCAAAATGTTCTTTGACGATAATCCATCTTTGTTTCTGCATTATATAGGAAACTTTTTGGTTTATTTAGATTTGCAATAGATGTGAGTAAAAATAGGATAGTCATATATATTTTGATCTATCCACAATGCAACACCTGAGAGTCCATCATAGTCATGATATTCTCAAATGTAAAGTTTGATGTATAGTCGTTCCTTGTGTCCATGGATTTGGTATTTATACAAGTCTCTTATTTTCCTTGTTGCTACTTTTTTCACAAAATTATGGAGCTGCATTGTCATGATGATGTTTTTATGGTTTGGAAAAGTTTAATATTATTCAATTTATTCTATATTTTTTTACGAAAATCTTGGTTGCTTGGAGCATTCATATGTTTTTGTAAGTGAGAGTTTGTTTGCAATGCAAGAGCGAATTCTTGTTATATATCACAGCGTTAGTTATTTTTCTTTCACAGAGACTGATAGCTTTTGCCAGTAGAAAAGGAAACAAAACCTTTAATGAGCTGCAAGAGGAAGAAAAAAAATACCCAACTAATTTTAATAATAATATAAAAATAAAATAAAAAATCTTTAAAATGTATCGGTTCCACGTTTCAATTTACGAATCGCTACCTAGAGAGTCTCTTGAAGATCATTATGGTGAAAATTATTACGATCCACATATCTATGGATGGACATTCCCATACGGAGGATACGTACTCCTAAACATACTTCTTGAGAGCTCTCTAAAGTTTTTGTCGGTCTAATTCATCGAACCGCCATCTCGGTAGCCTTCACAGAGAAAGGCTCAACTATTCTTCCAATTCATAGACAGTATATAGAAAAGGAATAATAACTGGGAAAAATGTTGAAGGATATGTTTGATAAGCAAGTCATTGAGTTGAAGAAGCTCTGGCAAAATAAGAGACAACTGTTGTTTCAACTATTGAATCTTGCCATGATCGTTTTCTCAGCGCTCATGATATGGAAGGGATTAATGTTCTTCACAAAGGTAAGATAATCTTTGGTCTTTATCTTGGTTCTTTCATCTGAGAGAATGTCCACCATATTTCACAATCCTGACATTAAATATCTCAACTAATTCTATCTCTTTTACGTCACAGTCTGAAAGTCCAGTTGTGGTGGTTCTATCAGGATCTATGGAACCTGCTTTTCAGAGAGGTGACATTCTCTTCTTAGATAACTCAGTTTATGATGTAGGTGTTGGTGATGTAGTAGTATTCAAGATTCGTGATCGCGACATTCCCATTGTACATCGCGTTCTCAAAACTCATGCCAAAGCAGATGGAGTATTCGAATTACTCACAAAAGGTGATAACAACCGTGTAGATGACAGGGGTCTTTATGCACCGGGACAACTTTGGCTGAAGCGTGAAGATATATTGGGTAAAGCTGTGGGAACTTTGAGGTATGTTGGAATGGTCACGATAGCATTGAACGACTATCCAGTTTTGAAGTATGTTTTGGTTGGGATGATGGGTCTCTTTGTTTTAACATCGAAAGAGGGTTAAACAATATAAAATTATCAAAAATATATAATTTTTTATGCATGTATACGCCAACATTTTTTGCTTTTATGAATGCTATGGGTTTTATACTTTTTGAAATAATATGATTATTTGCATACATGAAATTTGGTGTTATGTTGATCTCACGTGACGATTATGTTTAAAACATGAACACATCTTAGGTATAGATCCATTTTATCCCAAAAATAATATTTGTACAATGTATAGAAATATTTTCAAGGCAAAACATATTTAGGTTGGGACATAATTATTACATCGACAAAGAGATTCCCGATGTGCTAAAACGTGAAGAGCTTTCGCTACATCAACACCAGCACTACCCGTAGGTTGAGTCGTTAAGCTATACTTCTTTTTGGCCACAAAAACAAGTGCCGGATCTCCTTGCGTTAAGTCCTAATATCATGAATCAAGTCAGACGAAAATGTCAATAGGATGTGAAATAAATATCAAAAAGTAGATAGTGAACTCACTTTCATTCCAGACCATCCATCATAAAATCCACCGTTCCCGTCCATAGGATCTTTACTAACTCCTGTTTCTTCGGCTAGTAACATTAAGTTTTCTTTTGTCAGTCCAGGGCTACCCGGCTCATGATTCAAAAGCAAAGCAATCATCAACGCAGCGTTGCAGCTTGGTGTTTTTGGAACGTACTGACCACGGCGTGATCTAAGTATCAATATTTCTGGTTTTCTTGGTTTTAAGAGACGGTTGATGATTTCCATCTTTGTACCAGATTGTTTTTCATCTCTTTCCTTACACCGACGTTTCAGTTCAGCCAATGAAAGCTGCTTCAGAGTTTCAAACTCTGGGTTGTTCTCATTGCTGTTCATATTGTTTAGGCCTGATATTTCTTCATTCTCTATCTGTGTTTCATTCGACCTATCACCACTGCAATTTATTGGCGTGGATAACGGATGAGATGGTGAGTTTCTTGATCCTCTTGATATTGTTGGTGAACCATATAAACTAGGTGTTACAATTGGAGCAGCAGGATACTGATGTTCTGATGACGCCGGTGGATCGCCTTTACCTTCATCGCATTGTTTCATTTTCAATAGAAATTCATCATATGTCAAAGAACAATCTATACTATTATTTTTTGCCTTCCACGAAACATCGCTGGCGATTTTAGCAAGAATTTTCATAGATCCCATGTGTGATCTTGATGTCATAATACTGAATCCTAATTTCGGTAAATCTGCTATCGCACTTTCAACATTCTCGACTGATTGGTCCCAAGATCTTCTTCCTACATTTCCTCCATGAACTGTTCTTCGACTAACATCACCCTCTATCAAATAACAGATTTGACATTTTCTGGCTTCTCCACCTCCTAAAACAAATTGTGCTCTCCTCATATTTCTCTGCTGACGTTCCCATCTTCCATCTGATAAGCTAGAGATTTAGTTGGTTTCAATTTATATTATCTATAGTCAGCAATAAGTATAAACATCAATTATGAAAATAAAAATTTCCTTACCTGCTTGCTACATCGTCCACATTCTTTCTTTCAATCAAAATAGGTGCCAATTTATTTCCAACAAAAAATATGTAATCACTAATCTTCAATTCACGAACTACATATGGTACACAATGCTCATCCAATAGATTACACATTTTATGAAGAGAATTACTTCCACCGCCACCTTCTCGGAAATCGACACACATTGTTACACCTTCGAATTCTGGATCAGTTGTGGTGGATGCTAACTGCCGAAGAGGACCATAGAGAGGAGGTGGTGCTGCATGCAATAGTTTTTCCAATCGCATTGCAACTTCTCTACCCCGGGGAAGTAGTTCAAACACTATACCTGATGTAGAATTGCCTTTTCGGCTTCGCTGTTTTATGAAGGGCTCAAGATCAGCATGAACATTTGAACCGCATAGCTTTTTGATCTAATTTATTATGCCAATTAGTATAAATATACAATCAAAAGAAAAAACTTGTTTTATCAGTTTACTTACTTGTCCCCAATCTGGATCTAGATTGTCTTTGTCCAAATAATACTGAATAGGCTCATCAAATCCACCCCGTCTTCTAAAATGAACAAGGGATTCAACTCGTTTAAGCAATGCTTCTGCCGAGCAACATGCTTTATCTTGATTCATAATGTGTTGATTATGTTTCTCATATTGTAGAAGGGCCACTAAAGCAGCAGGTGCGACGGCACTGAATTTGTTGTTTGGTGGGATATATGGAGTTTTTTTTCTACACTGTTTTTCAGCATCTTGGACTACTTTGAGCAATTCTATTCCAATACCTTTCATACGGGCAAGAGTATATGGCGTCCTTATGGGTGTTTCACGAAGAGAAAGTACAATTATGGCTCGGATAGTTGCATCAAACGTACATCGTTGGTGTGCAGCGTGGCGATTGCGAAGAGCATGGACATGAAGAGCACGGACAAATTCATGTCTCAAATCAGGGTAGAGCTTACCACCTACTTGATACAGTGATGGCAGAGGTGGGACAGGAATTTTTGTAGGTTGCAAGGGAATTGAAGCATAGGTAGGAAGAGTATTTTGATTGATATTTGAAGCTAATGGAGATGTTGCAAACGGTGACTTTAGATCAGAAAAATTCATAGTATTTGGATCTATTGAGACAGGAGACCACATATCATTTTCTTCTTTTCTCGATTTATTGGAGACTTTCTGTCTTCTTGCTTTTACATTGGAAGTGTGCATTGGACTATAGTTTCTAGGTGTATATTCTTCATTGTTTTCTTCATCTACTTTCTGTCTTCTTGCTTTTACATTGGAAGTGTGCATTGGACTATATTTTCTAGGTGTATATTCTTCATTGTTTTCTTCATCTGAAGATGAGAGTATTAAAATTTCTTTCACCTTTACGATGGAATTATGTTTTTCTGTGCTAGTTTTTTTATTGTCAATAATTTCTAGTTCTTCTTCACTGGATAAAGATAAAGAATATTGAGATATTGATTCCTTGGAGATGGAAGGTAATGCCTGCTGCTTTTTGATTATTTGTGAAATTGGTGATTGTTGTTGTGACGATATCTTTTTATGTAAAGCATGGATTTGAGTAGTATCATTTGTTGATGATGATGTATGACAATCACCTCTAGTTATTTTTTTCAAGCAATCCCTAGAATCATTTGCTTTTTTCTTTGCGATTTTGTTATCATTTGAACCGAAGAGTGAAAAATTTAAGAGAGACTCATCCGAGTCGCTTGATATTTCATATTCGTCATTAATTTTGTCCATTGAATTCTTCTGAGCAGTTCTACTTCTTTTATTTGATTGATTGGTTGGAGAAAAAATTGACTTTCTTGCGAGAGATTGAATTGAATGAATCTCAATCTTAGATTCATCATCTGATGATAATATAAGAATTTCAGGAGAGGATGCATTTCTTTGTTTGGAAACTGATACATTCGAGTTGGCCAATAAATCGAAATGTATGTTTTTCGATACTGTTGAATTGGAACTATCCTCATCAAGGCAAATGACTTCCTGTTTGTCCATTATCAATTTTTTTTATGGCTTTGTTGAGTTTGACTTTGTTTGGAATCTACAAAACAGATGAAGGTTTTTCACTCAATGAAGTGTATCTTTCAAACTAAGGCGCCCTACATACCTACTTACATTACGTACCAGACATAATTACAGAAAATTTGGAATTCTTATTTATGATAATAATTTGTCTCTAGAGTACAACGTTTTTCTTTTCATTTTTCAACTTTGATTGCATTTCTCACCATTTTGCTCATCATCTTCATAGAAGAAAGTAATGACAAACAAAACAAAATGAATAGAGCACGAGGATGAAATCGATTCAAAAATTGGATTCTTACCATTTTTGATTAATTCTACTACACTTACGTGAAAGAAATTTAGTAAAAAAATGAACTTGCTGACGTTTTTCTAAGAAGAACTGAAACAGGAGTTCTTGTTTATTATTACAACAACAGTTGGATAACAAAGTTTTATTAACGTCAAAATAGTTACGAAGAACTATAGAATTGGATGCTCATGATGGGTTCAGATATGCGGGGACAATCAATTTTGTCTCTTTTATCTCTGTGCTGCATCTTAAGCCGTAACAGTTTTGAAGCGTTTCAATCTTCAGTGCTTACTGACCCATTTCATTCAAATAGAAGAAGCTGTATAGGCAGCATCGGTAGAATGCACCTTGAAACCAATTCAAAATTCATGTCACAACCTCTGCTATCAATTCTATCGATGCAAACTTCTGATATAGACCACGAGGAAGAAATGCGAGAAATTATCAAAGAACCTACAATTCTGAAAGAAGACCCCTTTTTGCAATACCCCAAACGAGTAATATCAGCATCTATATCTTCTCCACTACCATTTTCTTCAACTTTGGCATTTGATGCGTTTTCAGATTTACCACGCCAACCTACATGGGCTCCATGGTTGAAAAAAGTTGTATATTTAGATGAAGAAAGCAATTTTGAACAATCAACATCCTCTTCACAACTCCAAGACGGTTTACCATTGAGGGAGACGGAGTGGACGTTACGATTAAAGGGTGTAAATTTTAGTTGGAGGGCAATATCAACTGAACTCAAACGACCACATCTTATTCAATGGGAAAGTACATCAGGGATACGGAATAGAGGAACAGTCACGTTTAATGATGTAACAAAGGATACTTGCGAAATGAATATTACAATGAGCTTTGTGATGCCAAGAGTATTGGTCAAAGTGTTTCAGAAATCGGGATTTGTCAAGAAATTTTTTACAGAAAGAATGTTGGGGGGTATGCTGGAAAGATTTCGATATGTTGTGATGAAGGAGGACTTGGGAATAGAAACAAAGGATACCATTATAGAGTATGTTAGCAAAGAAATTGAGGAGGCATAACTTCAAATATAACAAAATCATTGCGAAAACAATTATTTTTTTTCATAAATCTGTTCTATTTTATTTTATCCGTGCCTTTATTTGACAACTTTCATGTGTGAATTTGGTGAATAGAAGCCTTCAAAGGTTTTCTTTCAACCCAACTTTACTTTCTGCGAAATAATGAACTCTTTGTTGCAATATCCAATGGATTCTCCTTTTAATTTTTGTCGTGACTGGCCTAATCTACGCAGTGTACAGCGAATTCCAGACCTGCTATACGAATCGTAAACAAACACATCAAAGTTTGTAGACTTTGGATTAAGGAACATCAAAGCTTGAAAATATCTGAAACATAGAAACAGCAACTATGACGTTAGCAGAGCAAGTGTCTCTTGCGAGTCAGTATTATCAAAATAAATTTCCAGAAATTGATCGAATGTCATGGGAAGAACTTTCAAAACTCAAAGACCAAGACAATCGAATAGAAACAAACTCAGCCTCCCAGAAAGCACAAAATGCAAAGAATGCAAATGAGAAAGGTGTCGTTCATTTGGCTCTAATTGATGTGAGAACAAAAGAAGAACGTGACGTTTCTACCATTCCTGGATCTATTGCATTAGATACATTTCACAACGAAATTGTAAACCAGCTTTCTCCTCAAGCCAATGTGGTAAGTTGTGACCGAAGGTTTTAGAATAAAATCTTCAGAAATTAAATTGCAAATCAATTATACACAAAGGTAACGTTTTGTACAATAGGCTATCGCTCTGGAATGGAAGCTCGTCATCTCAAAGCATTGTACCCCGATTTGAAAGTGTCTCACCTGGAAGGTATAGTTTCTTACATCCATTCAAATCCATCTCAGTATACCGCAGGAATGGCAAAAGATGGAAATGGACTATCTGACACCGTATCCGAAAGAAAAGCGACAAAACCTTTGTTGATCAATCTTTCTTCAAACAATCTAACGAACAAAATACACACGTTTTCCAAACAATGGGATTATACAGAGAAAAAGAGTGATGATTCTAACGCTAAAGAAATACTAGAGAGTGAAGATTTTGAACCAGTCTATTTCTCTTTTGCAGATTTTTGTATCAATGTGATTAAGGTTGGAATTCGTTCAGTGCGATATGAAATATCATCATTTTTCTCATGAGATTATGAATTCAAAACTCTGCATTAGACTATCTAATAATTGGCGTCTATGCGTGCATCAAATGATCAATATTAAGTTCTTCTTATTGCATGATTAAAAGTTAATATTGTTAGTTCTTTTAAAGAATGAGAATTGCATGTGAAACAATTGTTCTGATAAAATAATATTTGAATAACCTTTTGTGGAAAAAAGAAAGTTTTTTTCTCATCTCCCCTACATGAACATACTTTTCACTTGGACGAAAAAACATCGTGGATAACCGTATGAACAGATACCGTTAAATACCTCAACACAATTTAAGTGTACTCGTTCTCATAATATTAATTAAAATTATATTCAACGGAATTAAATTTCTCATTCTATTAAATATATCCATTGTGGATTCCCTCTATTCAATGTCACACATTTCGCATAGTAATAAATGTGATATCATTTTTCAACGCTTAATTAGAATGACACTAACACACATATTTCGCCAACAAATATACAAAATCATTAATACTTCTTTTTCACAACACACATGTATGAAAACTGGGAAAAAGATTGTTTTCCAAGACGGGTGTAACAAATATCACAGGACTCTATTGCGACTCTCAGGAAACAACGAATTCCTTTCGCATTTAGAACAACCATGGTAGCTTCGATGTCAAAGCAAATATTTCTTGCGTTATTAATGAAAATGAGCCTATCGCAAACTTATTCAACTGCCGTACAAGCAAGAGAGAACTCTCAAGCACACCCTTTATTGAGTCATAAGTTGGAAATTTGGAATGAAGTTGAATACAATTTACGGCAACGAAATCTGCAACTAAAATTGATGGAAAATGCAATACCATTGAATAAGAATAAAGTGAAACAAACAACAACAAACGATCCAGAACGGCAATTGTACTATGACATAGGATTTGATTTAACCCAATATTCTCTGAAATATGATAAATGCGCCTCCATTTCAACCTACAGTGATGATCTTGCACAAGATGAAGATGCAATGACTGTATTCCAACTTCAAAAATTTGTATTCTTTAGGCTTTATCCTACCAATAGATGCTATGATAATTACAAATGGGGCGCAGGACGTGAATTTGGGGAATATATTATTGATCTACCAACCTATCTTGAAATTAGACAAGATTTTGAAGATGAAACAATTGAAAGTTACTGTGATTACTGCTTGAATTGCATGATGGGCCGTCGTCTAGATGAAGCAAATGACGATGCAGCAGCTGGAGATGATGCTGAAGCTGGAGATGATGCCGTAGCTGGCGATGATAATGCTGCAGCTGCTAATGACGATGCTGCTGCGGCTGCCGGCGATGATGCTGTTGTAGCTGAAGACGATAATGTTAATAATGACGATGTTAGTGATGATATCCTTGAAACTCAATGTGCCACATGTAAGAATTACCAAGATAAATGTGCTAAAGCCGATGATAACTTAGCATGGGAGTACGATTATTTTTTTGGATGTGAAGCCTTCGAAGGGAGTGATGGCACTCAGAAATATCTAGGACCACGTTGTAGTTCTAATGGATCAATTCAAATTGGCGTTTTCAATGACGATACGTGCTCACAGCTTGCATCTGGAATAAATGTTGGATCGTTTACTGGTATGACATTTTCTAAAAATGGACTTTCGAGCCTAACTACTTCAGAATGTATTAGTTGTAAGAAAAGCGTAAGAACATATCCAATGATGCTTTCTTTCATTTATTGATTACCAGCAGGCACTCATTTTTTTCGTTATCTCTTCACAGGATGCAACCTACATTGATAGTGATGATGCTAATGACAATGGTATTTTAGATCTTTGTGAGAACCTGTATTATGAAAGTGCAAAATGTAACAAAAGAATCGGAAGTATATATGGAGTAAGTGATTAAACTTTATTTTTACTCTCTCTCATTTTGAACTCACTCACATTTTTCCTACAACATACAAATTTAAATGACAAATAAAGGATGACAATGAATTTGTTGAAGAAAACAAAGTTTGTAGTTACATTGAAAATATTGCGCACAATAAATATGACGAAGAGGGCGAAATACGTCTGTTCACTTTTCATTACTCAGACCTAGTATACGCAGCCAAGGTTTTTCAATCCTCTATGACTGCAACGCAAGTAAAAACATTATGCGGTGTAATTGCTTTGTGTGCTGTGTTTGCCCTTTATGCTATATATCTTTCGAAAAAGGTGAAGCAGGCGAAAGATAGAGGAGAAATTGAATGGAAAGATTCTGGAATAGGATTTGCAAGGTCTGGCTCTATGGATGATTATATAGTTCAATATTGAAGATGATGATTATATATATCTCTTTTATCTGTTTCTTCTGTTGGTACTTCCGTTATATAAAATGTGCATTTACCTGATCAATAAATTTATGTGTAATTATAAAAATGAGCATTAAATGAGTTTTCCCTTGAAGAGTGTAATTGAATCTATGAGAAATATAGCAGATAAGTAATTGCCGTAATCTCTGTACCGTTTACTTCCTTGCATTATTCCTGGAAAAATCTTGTGATAATTTATCATATCTCAGAAAATCATGACTAGTATCAATTTTTTGGAGCTTTCAGAACCTCAAATCCATGCGTCTACATTTGATTGCTTCCGAGTCATATTCTACATTTTGTGAGCTATATTCTTTGACTCAGGTGCTGTTTTATCTGCTTAAAATCAACGTAATTCTTCCAATCAGTTCTTCAGTAGAATTCATTTCAACTTTATATTTATTTATTTTCATATGCTTGCTGATTCGTCCAAAAGTGGTTGGCTGTGTGATAAACTTTCTTCTCCAAATAGCGATCTTTGATTCTCAGTCCAATTAAACTTCGAAAATGAGCTGAGACTATCCTGAACACTTTTTTCATTGTTATTTTCTTGTGTGTTATTCAATGTTTTCGTACAAGACTCATGATCTTTTTCAGAAACATTCACAATTTGTTCACCAGAAGCTAACATTTGCATTTCTCGTGTTGCCCGTGCGTCAAATTCAAAAATAGCATCATATGAGTAATCTAGCATGGCAATGATTGGCAGTATCTCACAAATGAAAAACAGAAAAAAAAGATACAAATATGTCGTAGCGACAGAATCATTTCGGATTAAGTTCATCTTATCGTCAAGAAAGACTGAGAACATTGCCATCGCCCAAAGTATCCGAGTTATAGACCAGAAAGCGATTGTAGTTGATACTATACGCATAGCTTTCTTTGAATTTATCGATCGAAAAGGGTAACCAGAAAATTTGACACCAAGAAAAATGTACAGTGTGAACACTAAAATTACCGTAGCCACGTTTATGACTGTCATTACAACATAAAGGAGAGGTGTTGCAATAGAAGATGTGTAGGGTATAAGAACGCAAAGGTACAGTGTAATCTGTATGGAGTATAGAGCTGCATTGAAAAGCATATATGTTGATAACCATCGTGTCCTCCATTTAAAGGCATCTTCTGTGTGAAATCGAGATAAAAGGACGCACTCAGCCCATACCATCGCTAAAAGCACATATGTTGATACCACGATACAATTAGGAAGATCGAAGAGAACAATCATTGCTTTATCATAAAAGTGTTGATTCCGATCTTCGTAACTTGGGTCTTCATCTTGACTTGTCTTTTGGTCAAATGGATGAAATGAATAATGTGCAAGTACATTTTCACTATCCAAGGCCACAACACCGAAAAACGACATCAGTCGAATGATGCAGACGAGGCCTAGACTGAAAACCAGCATTTTTTTTGTACCAAATTCTGGATTGATTGAGTGAAGATGCATGAGCCGCCGAATGACAATAATGGCGCAAAAAAGGTAAAATATTGATGCCATAAGCAATGTTGCACTTAAGCCATCAACTGTTATAGTGACATCAGAATGTGAACTTTTATTGTCTTCGTGGTATAGGTTCATTTATGATAGTCAGAAATTGATTTGGGGTCGTTTGTGTTGTATTTGGATGATTATGTGCAGGAAGTGTCACTACCATGACAAGGTGAAATTACATCAGATATATACGTAAAGCATGTTTTTACCTTTTCTTCTCAAATTGAGGAAAAGTCTTCTACATCTCATGATCCCAGCCAGCAGTCAATTTCATGTATAGATAAAAAAAAATATCCTGCGAAACAACTATAGCTCATCACGCGATACATCAAACAATGTGTGCAAAAGCATTAAACAAAATAAAGAGCTTGATTAGGCTGTAAAAAAAAGGATAGATATGATTTTTATTAGAATTTGTTTAATGGCCTCACGAAATAATCTTTACTTTGTAGTAACAAGTTTTCAAATTGACCGGGAGTGGTAAATGAAATGAAAATAGCTATTTGATGCAAATGAAATATGATTTTCAATTGAAATTCAGTCTATTTCAAAAAGTTGCAGGTACTTCTTGTGCTTACGGTTCTTTTCTTTTTCGAGAGATGCATCAATAGAATGAGATCTTTTCTCCTAATTTCCTCCACTGTCCTATTTGCCTGGAGTGCCAGGAAAATTCTGAGATAGCATTCTTGATTTTTGTTTCGGTCTATTTGCTGGTGATGTTTGTTTTTTCTCAATCGAGATACGTAACGGTGTTTCAGTTGTTGATGGATTATTTTCCTTTTCTGCACCAGGAGATCTTCTTCTTTCTGAATTGTTCACGCTGACTTCTTTTGAAGTTCTCTTTGATTTGCAGTCTTAATTTGATGTGTCTTTTTCTTTCTCTTTGTTTTCGGTTTGTGTCCATCATGCTGACTTTTTTTTTCATCGTCTTCCACTTGAGCTGAAAGGGAGAGCGTTGAAAAAGAACGATGTAAACTGAATTTTTTTTTAATTGGATAAGGATTGTTACTTGATGAGGTACATGATGCGCCTTCGCTGATTTTCTTAAGTGATGTTGTTGAGTTGTTGCGGTGAAAGTTAGAAGATACACCATGACAGGAATTTCCATTTTCGAAGGTGTTTGAAGAAGAAGGAGATATACTTTGGTTATCAAAAATCATTTTCCCATTATTTCTCAAGTGTTTTGTTCTTTTGTCTTTTTGGGCTGGTTGTCTCTTTTGTGGATTTATTGAGTACGCTCCATCTCGTTGAAAATCAAGCGGATTTTTTGTGGCAAGCTTTTCTATTACCTCAATTAACTTGTTTCGTAGATTATCTGTTTGTTTATCTGTTTCTTCATTCTCTTCTCGAATTTTACATGGAAGTTTGCGTTTTTCCCATTCCCATGTGTGCTGATAATTCATCTTGATTCTTTTATTTTGAGTTTTTCTCTCAATTAAAATAAATCACTTGTTTCTTGTTAACATGGGGCTCATCGAATTTTAAGAGTAGGCGCCTTTGAGAACGCTTCTTCTGTCCCAATTGAATTTAATTGTGTGCTTATGTGGAAGGAGCTTCATCTACCAAATAGCTTGAAGAGATTAATCACTGTTGCGGCTTTTTGAAATTATGAAAATATTTCGCACGACTGAACACGTAAGTGTTGTGCCGTATCACGAATTTTCAAAATCCAATCTAGAAACTCTTTTGTTGTCGCACATTTCGTATGATGTAGAAGATGGTTTAGTAGTGATATAGTGTATAAACTAGTTTGTTGTTGATGTTGTATCACCAGGGAATTTGTTGTTGATGTTGTATCACCAGTACAAACAGGTCACGGACTCTGTTTGGGGGAAGTCGGTAGACACGGTCTATCTCTTCCAGGCTTTCGTCGATATAAGTCACGGACTTTCTCGAGCGATTAGTGTGGCTCTATTACCTGATATACCTAGTGTATAAACTAGATTATTATTATAAAGTGAGATAGGTTATAACACTACTATCTCCTACATACGACATGTACTACAACAAGTAGTATAATAACCTATCTCACTTTATAATAGTTTGTTATCTATGTACACTGATTGCGGAAATTAGTGTGAGTCCGGAATTAGTGTGTATCCGGAATTAGTGTGAGTGACACTAATTTAAGCAATGTCATTTTAAAAATGTTATTTTAATTAGTGTGTGTTGTTCTTTGCGTAAACCCACATACATTTCCTACATAAAAAATGTTATTTGAATTAGTGTGTATCCGGAAATAGTGTGAGTGACACTAATAGTAATATTTCCGTTTAAAATATTCATCCACAAATAGTGTCACTCACACTAATTACCGCAATCAGTGTAGTTATTACAATATATAGTAATGAAAACATTTCTTACCTGAAGCTGCATAATCAGCAGTTCTCATTGTAAAACATCAAAACAGCTTCTTGCTAAAACAGCTTCTTGCTGACAACTAGGGGTGAATAATTTTCCATTTGAAACAAGTAAACCAATGATATCGAAAGTATGGCAAAAGACTTTTCCTCGATATTTTGTCTCATCCGCCTCGTTAAGGATTCAACAATCTCGTGTTATTCGGCATGCGACATTTTTGAGGTCTTTGCCAAATTGTGATGAGAGCAAGGATTCATCTCCAACTGTTGCCAAGTTAAAGAATCCAATTGTAGAAAAGCTTTGGTCAGCAAGGCATCAAGCTAAATTAATGATGGAAAATCAACGAGATATGGATAGCCCCTTCGTGGCCTCTACGAGTGCTAGTAAAGCTGATGCTGAATGTATCATTCAATCGAGTGAATCAGAAGAGGGCAAAAGGGAACTATCGAAAAGTCCATCTTGTTCAGAAACATCGATTGATTATCCTTTTTCTTCTGATAATTTTTTACGAGAAAGTTATAGGGTATGTAAATATGAACTCCATTGTCCTCACATATGAGAATATACTTTTCTTCTAACCTCAAAGTCTTGAAACGACCGACAGAATCCCTGGGGTCAGATGCGTTTTGGTAAGGTGAGAAAACCAAAAACTTTGTGACATGGTTGAAGTGACTATCAATATATGCACTAAATGATGAAATATTTTACATTAAATGTAGATTCTAGAAGATTTAGATGCAATGGCTGGAAATGTAGCATTCAATCACGTTGGAGGACAAGCATTGATTGTGACAGCTGGTGTAGATAGAATTAGAATTAGAAAGAAACCATCAATTGACTTGGATCAACTATTAACTGGTAAAGTAACATGGGTAGGGAAATCTTCAATGGAAATTCGGATGCAATTAAAGTCAAGTGGTGAAGAAGATGAATGGCTTGAAGCATATTTCACGTGAGCATCGAAATTATTACGATAAATTTTGGCTTTATATCCCTTCATATTTTGCTGATATGATGCGTTATTTCGTACATTTATTTTAGGTTTGTGACTTTAGATCCAAAAACAAAGAGACCTATGAAAATATCAAAACTTTCACCACAATCGAATGAAGAAAGAGCACACTTTGAACTTGGAGCAATGAGGGCCAAAGCAAAGAAAATTGCCCGAAGATCCAAACAATTTCGTGTTGGTGAGCAATTATCTGAAGGGAGTCTTGCAATCGATAAGCTAGCAGCTGAACTTTTGAAAGAAGCTGGACCATTACTTCGCATGCCCTCTTTAGCTGATTCTAATTCAATTTTAATGTCTCAGACTGAAATGCAAAATGCCCTGATAGCTCAACCACAGGTAACATATGAATTTGAATGTTGAAACCTGCTGAGGCACCAATAATCTCACATTGATCGTTTTTCCTTGGTAAATATTTGAAGGTCCGCAATTTATCAGACAGAATTTTCGGTGGGTTTCTGATGAGGCGCGGATTGGAACTTGCATATGCTTCTGCATACTTATTTGGAGGAGATAAACCAAATTTTTTAGAAGTTGATGACATATCTTTTGATTCCCCAGTCGATGTAGGTGATTTGCTTGTTTTTAAGTCTCGAATATTATATACCCAACCAGATGGGGGAGACTTAGGTGAATATGTGGAAGATCATAAAGATATGCCCTTGGTTATTGTAGAAGTTGAAGCATGGGTAACAGAGCCAGAAGCCGTCGACGCTAGAGTTAGCAACGTTTTTTATTTTACTTTTGCATTGCCAAATAAGAAAAGTTGTAGAAATGTTCTCCCAGGAAACTTGGAGGAAGCTAGGCGTATGGCTATTAGAATGGTTGCAGACAAAGAACAAGCTAGTTTGCGTTCATGATCTCAATGATGTGATCTCCATGTTTTGAAGCTAATTAAGGACCAACTAGATTTATGATTGCCGTACCTCTCTATGATTGCCGACAATCTATAGCACTATCCTCCCCTAGTCGATTAACGGCTTGCTCCAATTTTGATCTCTCCAATCTATCTTCCTCCAGCAACTTAGATGGTTTCCTGTATGATATTTTAAATGTGTTATTGCCGTATGATGTAGTCAAGAAGTTTTTATCTAACCTCAGATTTAATCGCACAAGAGCAGGAATTTGAAAGCGTTTAAAATATTTTTTATTTTTTGTGCGTATGATAAATTGCTGTTTTTCATCATCAATACCAATAACATAATTATCCTCCGGCCAAGGACAATTTCTCACTATGTAATGAAAGGAAGTTAATGTTTCATCAGCTACTAAGTTTGGACATGTGGAGCTAACAACTAAGTTTTCTGAGAATTTGTTAGGACTTTCATTAAGATTCCCGATGGCCTTATTATTTTTGTATGAAGTTTCACCAATTTCATACTCCCAAGTTGCTGCATTTCCGATCCTTGTATTTACAGAAGATTTTGACCTCCACTTGCGTAAAAGCAACTTGAGCTCTTGATCTTCATTGCAATTGAACGATGAAGTTTTTGATGGAAATCTCCATTCTTCAACTTTTTCTGTACCATCGTCATAGGTTGTTTGTGCTCTAAACTTTCCTTGTAAGCGAAGCAGATTTGTCTTGCCGTTTGCGTGATTTTTATACATGATTGAAAATATGTGATTTAGCTTTCAAAAGTCAGAAACTATGTTCTTTTAGTGTAGTAATGTAATTTGAGTTGTGCTGCTATAAAATTTTTCAAAAGATTTACGATAACATCATAGTTTTGAAAAAATATTTCAAAATATGTCATGCCTATGATGGAGTAAAGATAAAATAAAAAAAATCATGATTCTATTCAATGATGATTTTGTTCTGAGTTCAACATGATAGGGCGTAAATTTGGAAACCCTTTTGCTCGGCTTCAAGAAAGCATTGAGAAAAATCCATTAGGGGCAGATAGAAAGAAAAAAGATTTGCAGGAATTATATGCACACAATCAGGTACGGCAAAAAGTTTGATAAATGATTATAGGCTTCAGTAAGGTCTCATCTCTATTTTTGGTAAACCATTTCGATGCTATCTTTTCTCCTTTAGAATCCAAGATTGAATAGTTTAACTTCTATTGAGCTCTCGAGAAGTCAAAAGTTCACTCCAAAAAAAGAAGTAAGTTGTTTTTGAGTTAACAGGATTTGAATCATGCGTTTCAATCAAAGAGTGATTCCCTTAAATTTTGTGTTTGATCTCTTTGTAACTTTCTTTGGTCTTGTTCTTTGTCTTAGGACCAAGAAACTTTGAAAAGCGACCTATTACAATTGAAGGCAATAGCTTATTCTCAGGTTACTGATATAAGTTTAGCCGATTCAATTAAAAAGTTCAGACCAAGTAATCATTGCAAACGAAATGATAAACAAATCTTTAATAAGAGAAACCGAATCCCATATGATATCTATCAGTAAGTGACATAAACATTCTAAATGAATTATTGAATATCTATTTTATTATAGCAGATTAAAAATTTGCGCAACGTATGATCAACATAAAAGTGATAAAACAATTCAAGTTTCCCCATCAACTTTTGGCCATCGCCCAAGCTCTGCATCAAGAATATTTGGACCAATATTTCAAAAAAAAAGTAGTGTCCAAAAAGAAAAACAAAAAGACAAAAATTGTAGAAATGAATTTGAGTTATGCACAGGAAGTGGAATGAGGTTTCAACTCTTACATTATTTACTGAATGAGGAATCCGTATGTATCAATCAGGCTAAAAAGAGGGAGTTGGCATACAAGTCGGTTACAAAAGATTCCAACAGCTTGCTTCAGGAAGATGAAGACATAGATATGAAGCTTTGGAATGTAAATGAAACACTATACAAAATTCGTGATGACCAAAAAGTGAGTCGTAATTATTGTTATTCCACTCAAAATCATTCTAGTTTGCATAAATGAGATATTCTTTGCTCAAATTTTTATGATAATAGACTATCAAATGGGATACTTCCTCTATTTTCGCAAATAAATCAAAACATCTATCTCAGCATGTTAGCACTCCCACAGATTTTTCATGCAATGACAAGAAGCAAACTAAACCGAGCAGAAGAAGTAAAGAATGCTCAATACCAAAATGGAAAGAAGAAATGAATAGACTATGCATGCAAAAAGTGTCGTTTGCGGGAAACGAATTGAAATATTCAGGAAAACAAGTTAGTTGTGCTCTTCGAAAGCAATTTGAACATGAGAAAATTCTAGAGAAGCGTGAAGAATATCACAAAAAATTAGTTGAACAAGAAAAAGTGAAAAGGATAGCTGACAGGCGGACACTAATCACTCAGTGGGATAGAATAAAACAGCACAAGAATTAAAAATCCACAATAAATGTTTAGGTAGACAACTATATAAGAGAATGGCTGAAGTTTACAAAACGAAATACTAAAGAACGGAAAGAGATCTTCGTTTGTGATATTAAATATCTTCCAGAATTGAATGGGCATTTGAAGGTGATACCGACCTTCTCCGAAGAGTACTCGGTTGATGCCTCGAAGATGAGATGGATGGAATACCACTTTGAAATCGGCCATAATTGAATATCGATGCTGTTTTAAAGTATTTGCGTTCTAGATGTCTTGGCATTTGTTTGCTTCCATGAAGTGTTCGCTTCCATTCTACTTTTTGCATAGCTTCCAAGGATTTGGCTCGTGTTCTATTAGGTTTAGATCGCCTTGGTTTATGAACATTAGAAACTGCTTGATGCTGTTCTTCGTTTATACGAATGTAGTTGTATCTTTCTCTTGAAGTCGATAATTTTTTTAATCTTCTAGACCTTTTTTGCATTAAATGCTCATGGTCCATGTTTAAATCATTTTGTACATGGGATTTTGTAGGCGCGTTTGAATTGGCTAATCTCCGCCCTACATAATATTGTTGAGATCTTTTTTTGTGACGGTCCTTTTTGCTTTCTTTTTCTTCATTGATGAAAGAATGAGTAGAATTATCTCTAATTTCGTCGGAGTAGTATGAGTACGCCTCATTTTGCCCATGCGCATTCAACCTTTTGTATTTAGATTTGAGATTACGAAGATGTAATATTTCATCCTCGAATGAACTTGTGCTTGTATAGGATCGAGATCGAAAATCTCTTTCACCTGTACGTGATTCGAAGCTGGATTCATAATCAGACAAAGATTCCATGGAGCTTTTATAGTCAGTATTACTATAACTCGTGCTCATTCTCCAAGGTTTAGAGTTGCTGAGTCGAATTTTGTTTTTCTTTCTCTTTTTCTTTCGATTTGGAGAGAGAGTTTCTTCTTCAACATTAACAATACTTTTTTTCCTTTTTTTCTCACGCGAAGTTGATCTGTTTCTTATTGTGTTTTGTGTACGTGATGATATATGATACTCTTCTATACTAGAATCTTCACTGTCATCAATATGTTCGGATTTCTTCTTTTTTGGATGTTTATTAGGTGCATCAAAATCATATTCGTCTACATATGTACCATCGTCACTATCGCCATCCTTACTCTGTTTAGGCATTTTCTGGAAGGGTTTCAATTGCTTACGGCCACTGGCAGATTTGCTTCTTCGTTTCATAGCATGACATTCATTCATTTCCTCTTTTGGTCCTGCTTCATCCAAAGGAAGCAAAGGTCTTCTGCTGTTTTCTAAAGTTTCTGTAACTTTGCTATATTTTGCAGCCACTGCATTTTTTGTACCTTCGTTAACATTCAATTTTGATGACTTTTTGATTCCTATTTTGTTTTCTGTTTGAATTTTATCACCATGCATTTTTTTCAAAGACACATGTATTTGAGAATACAGCTGTTCCATCCGTTGAAAAACATCTTTGCGTTGTAATGTTAGGAAATCTAGCTTAGACCTTCGACAATGGATATGTTGAAGGGTGACGAAATCCTTTGTGCCAAACTCAACTGTTTCTAAATGAGACTTGAAAGAACTTTCCATTTCATGTTTTAGAAGAGAAAATGTCTCATCGAGCTTAGCAAGACTAAACCCCCCTATATCAGTTTCTATAATTGGATTTTGTAAAATATCTTTCGATTCCTGTAGTTTAGATTTGCTGCTAAAATGATTTTCAGCATGCTCCGGTTGAAAAAAGTGTATCAACTGTTTATTGGTGCTATTCATCGCGGCTAAAAGGGAAGCTGTTTTACTTAATAATTCTGGACTGTTCTCTGTGTTCTTTTTCAATTCGTCTTCAAGATTTTTTTCTTTGATCAACGTTGTTTTTTGCATTGAATCTGTTGTATTATGATCATTTCTCTGTCTCAAGTTATATGTCCTAGACGAAATGGTTTCAAATTTATCCGAACCACTTTTTTCATTTGGTACCTTTTCAATTCGCTCTTTGTTTACATGTTTTTCCCACCCGCCTAATACATAACGTATGCAATACATATCATCTGAGGAAACATTTGTGATTCGGCCAATCCCTCCTGGTTTGTATGGTGAAGATAATTCTTTAACAAAAACGAGAGAACCTTTATGTAGATTTTTGAGAAAACTGTCATTTGTATGTATCGGACAGATTTCACTATCTTTTGATAATTTATACTGGATAAATTCCTTTTTTAAGCTTTTTTCAGAAAGATTGACTCTGTTCTCTTCACTCATGATGTTATTTTCAATCGTTTTGTTATCATGATTATTACTCGTTTGCTGCTTTTCTACGAAACATCCATTTTCAAGCGATCCTTGCACTTGTTTATTATTGTTTCTATGAAGCGAAAATTCTTTATCTCTGTATTTATTCCAGATGTCCATGATGACATTAGATTTTTTGTCTTTCTGTGAGGAAATATTTATGACATGTGAACGTAGAGGCATGTTGTTATTTACTTTTGCAGATTGGGAGTCTCTATTGTTCTGTAATCTTTCGCTTTCTAAGCTACTGTGACCCAAGTTCACAAGAAGATCTAAATCAGTACTTTTTTCTAAACGTTTTGATCTAAATTTTGCATTGAGTCCTGCTTTGTGGTCTATAATTGTTCTATATTTTCCAACTTTTAGAGCAGAAGAAGGAGCAACGAGATCTCTTTCCTTTCTCTTATCGAGCATTTCAGAGGTTCCTCTTTCATCCTGAAAAGCAAAAAGTAGGTTCTTTCGGGGGGAGGGAGTCTTATGCTCTCGCGTTGGAGTCCGATTTTGTGAAACATCTTTTCTTTCACTTTTTGTTGCTTTTACTGACAAAGACAACAAAGAGTCTAACGTTGTTGATTTTCGTACTGAAAACGGAGATTTTAGCGATTCTGTTGAAGACGGTAATTGCATCTTTATAGACTTATATTACTCATTTAGTGTGTCTATTTGTCAGAAGACTGCATCTAGAACATGGTCGCTGCGAGAGTTCTTTGTGTTAAGCATTATAAAATCCGTCTCGCTGGTTTGTACCATATTCTACATGCATATACCTGCACTGAGCAGAGACTTGATTGAAGAGAGCATAAAACTAATACTTAACAATTAGAATTAATTTTACACATGTATGAATTTATTAACTCTAGTATGTCTTTCAAGCGTATGCATATGAAGCTTAGGAGGCAATAACGGGGGAAATGGAGTTAGTCTCTGATTAAGCTCTAACCACTCGTTGCTGTATAGTATGTTATTAATTTTAATTGTACTAATGGCAATGTTCTGCTACAGACACCTTAGTTTCAATATTATCCTTAAAAATACTGTCACATTATTATTGATGAAAAAAAGTTTGAAAAGTGGAGTTGAAAAATTCCTTTATTATCGAAGTCCAATAATTCATTTGCAAAGATGAAGAATACTGGTTGCGCTGAAAGTTAAGTTCAGGAAGACTATGTCAGTAATGGCAAAGTATCACTATGAGAAATCGAATCATCGTTTGGCTAAAAATAAACAAAGCGTTTGTTGTTATGATACACTTTTTTTGGATGATTTGATTGTCACTCTATCGGTTCCAATTTTTTTGGTATTATTATTATCACTTTTGTCAAATTAAATTCAAAAAGTCTCGAAAGTCCGATTGAAATCGTATTAAAGATCAAAGAAATGTATTTTTCAAAATAAAATATCAAATGTAGACTTGGTCCACGGACCTATCAATTCATGAAAGGCTGCAAAGGTATGGATCAATCGCTAATTAATTTAGAAATCGGAGATAGAAAAGTCCATAATCACCATAACATTGGAGATGAGAGATGAGCTTTCGTGAATTTGATCTACCAATGATTAAAGTCCCAAGGGCAATAGGAAATATTGATAAGGAGAAGAACCAGACAAGATGTACTCCTACCAATATAATAAGAAGTCCTACTTTTCAGAAAATCAATGCAACACTACAACATATGGTAAGACCCTCCATGCCAAACCATATAAAGTAAGATTACATCCTACATACTATTTTTATGCGCCCCTCTTACTTTTATATTTTTAGCCTTCTTTATTAAGTCCTGTATCATCATGGATAATGAAAGATAAAGTTACATGTAAACTGGATAACCTCTCAGAAGAATTGAATAAATCGTTTGGAGATCAAGTTTATTATTCAGAAAAGCACAATGGAACTCATTATTGTCTTTCCCCGGACACTGATCAACATTCAAACTATTCAACGAAAGTATTTCTTAAAGGAACTGAGGAATATAGTTCTCACTGTTACCATAATTTGCATCAAAATGCAGGAACGGAGTGCAGAATAAATAATAAAAATGATTATGACTATCTTTCATCACCCGGATTGGATGATGGAAATGCTGACAAAACTGCAATCCAATTTAACAATAGTTTTGAATCACAAAGGCATTCCCCGTTTGAAAAAGTTCATACTGGTGAAATTGGGGACACAATAAATCAAAACTTTGAATATGCATATTCATGTGATAGACACCAGCATGAAAATGTAGCTCCTCTGTGTTCTCAGGTTGAAGGACTTCACCAGATTTCAAGGCAAAAACCAAGGAAATGGAGTCGATGGTCTTTAGACGAAGATGAAATACTTAGAGGCGCAGTCGAATCAGAAGGTGAAACATGGAAAATTATTGCAGAAAATTATTTTTTTGGAAGAAGGAATCACATTCAATGCAAAAATCGTTGGAGAAAGGTGAGGAATTTATTCTATCTATGTTGCTTTTGCAAAGACTAAAATCTAATTTGCGCTCTCATTCAACTTTGTTAATATGAAGGCACTACAACCTGGTCTAAATAAAGAAAAATGGACGAAAGATGAAGATGGAATTATACTTTATTGTGTTGATAAAGGAATGAGCAAATGGTCAGAAATTGCAAATCATTTGCCAGGGCGCCTAGGGGAACAGGCAAAAGAAAGATGGGTAAATTATCTTAATCCAGAAAACAAAAAAAGCGCTTGGACATTCGACGAGATAGAGACTTTAAAAAAAGCACAAGAAAAATTTGGCAATAGGTGGTCACAGTAAGTCTAAATTATGTCAAAAGATAAATCATTTTTCTTTTTGTGATAGTGTCTCAAAGCTTTTAAAGTATATCCAAGCTTTTACCAGGTAGATCAGAAAACTCCGTCAAGAACAGATGGTACAACTCAAAGACTTCTGCCAAGAGAGCACATCGAAAGTATTGGTAAAGTTCACGCTTGTAATAAAAAGCTATGACATTTAAGATCGTAAATAGATAATTGAGTTCTGATAGCAAAAACGAAACAGGTTTTTAAGTGAATGATCAGGGTTTCAACAGCAATGAAATTGTATGCTTTTCCTGATCGCATTGATAAATACAGGCTATCTTGAAGCAGAATGATTGTACAATGCATTTTCATTAAAATCATAATTCAACATTTTTGGCTTTTTTTGATCGACGACTAAACAAATCAATGACACAACATCAAAATTTCAATCAACAAAAAGTTGCATAAAGTATTTTGGTCTTCATATCATAGAGTGCTTTATTCGTAAAGATACCACCAAAGTTGCTTTCAGAAATATCATGAGAACTATTTTTTCATTTTGATGTCAATCCCGAATGATGGTATGGTAATCTGATTTGCAAGTATAATAACACTGCCCCTAATTAGAATATATGAAAGTTATCTTTTTTTCATAGCTGCTGACTGATTGCTCGAAAACCTGCTGTCCATCAAAATCCCAGCTGCAACTAGAGTAAACATCAAAGTTAGAAAAGCTGAGTAATGCCGCATCGAATTTAGGTCATCCTACTGCTGTATGATGGTTAAATAATTTCCTTCTTCGGTATTCCTGTATTTGTATTGTAGGAAGATATTCACGAACGCGGCCTTACCAGTCAAAATTTTTCCATTTGAAAATTTGTTCTTTTTATAGGCTCTAATCAATATTAGCAATAACGTTTACTAATGTTCATTTATTTAGCAACTAATAAAGTGCTATTTATTTATTTCTTATGTATCAGTTTGAAAATATTCAAACTGCTTGTTGTGAAAATCGAGATCGCGCGCATACGATTCCTATGTATAACATATATTCGCATTGCATGGTTAAATTTGCAACACAAGATCAACTTTTGACACAATACGCTGTCAAGTCATTTACCAATCTAACCTTAAACGTGCATTAATCCTTGTGTCTGACCTTAAAAAGGACAGATCATATTAAAGCCATAGACCTGATGATCGAAACAAAGGATTGCGATACTGATCTTTTTAAAGGAGTTCCTCAAGAAGAAAAGCTTGGAAAACGAAAAAGTGCAGTGAGCATCGATACTGATGATGAAAGTGCAACTGTGCCCTGCTTTCCTTCATCATCATCTGAATCATCTCTAGCCTCGCTGTCGGAATCTTTTATCTCGACAGATGGGAATGAGTCTATTTTGAGTGAAACGTCTAGCTCAAAGGTGAATTCTATTCTAAACACGAGTCCGTGTATTGAAATGAATCATGACGTACATAAGAGCACAACTAATAATGAAAAAATCTCCGGGACTGACAGAATTTTGAATACAGTACGACGCACAAACTCTCTTAGTATTGTAGCTCAAGAGTCTGATAGCATGAACACCCATGAAAATATAACGCGAGAAACAGCCTTTTCAAGGGTCCGCAAAAGAAATCGTAGATATACTCCATCTCCACTTCAATTTGATCGGATTAGAGGCTTAGGCAACAATCATCCTAGAAAGCTACGTCGGAGGAACTACAAAAGATCAAATTGGCTCATTTCTTCCGATAATAGATTCAAAATCATGTGGGATGTATGTACAGCTATTTTGTCCATATGTTCTTTTTTGGACGCGAATAGAGCGATCCAAACAAAATCTTACGAACAATCATATTTTGTCCTTTTCTGCGAGGTGTGGTTCTTGGTTGATATTTGTCTCAATTTTTTAACAGAGCATAAAACCATAAATGGTGATGTAACTCGTGATGGTAAAGCAGTTTGGGCTCGATATTTGACTACATGGTTCCCAATTGATGTTTTAAGTTTAATTCCATGGGAACGGATTTTTGTCAAACCAATTGTAGACATGCAAAAGAAGCGGGGTTTTTTCCGAAAGTCGTTCTTCAGAACAAAAGCTGTGATAAGAGTTAGCAGAAAATTGAGGGGAGGGCATTTCAAACTATTTGGAAGAGTCGCGAACAAAAGTAAGCATGCTGGCGTAGGTGGGAGAAAATTATTGACGTACATAATAAAGTATGTTCCCAAATATGTGATGTTTTATAAAAATATGAAGGGCGTGTTAGCGGTTCGGCTGCTTAGACAAATTCACTGGGGTCTAAAGGTTGTGAAGACATGGGTGTCCCCAAAAAAATGCAAAAGTAATCCACAAGATGATAGATTTGACAAAATGAAAAAATCGAGGAGATATGTGTCGACTTTAAGTCAGATCAAAGAAATTAGACCTTTTCAACGCAAGAGGCATGCTGTATATAGCGATAGAATAGAAGGAAAGTTTGCTAATGATATGCATAAAACTCCAGGAATGCTTGTCGAAAAGAGCAAAGAAGATGAATCAGATGGCGAAGAGGATTTTGGCTTTGGACTTTATTGATTTAAAATAATATCGAGTTAGTCTTCTCAGTTCTAATGCTGTTTGGATCTTTGCGATGTGTCAATCATGCCTTAAAACTGACAGTTGTCACTATTCTAGCATACATCCTTCTATTAGTTTGTTTTCATACTGTTAAAGATGTACTGAAATAGATTGAACCAAAACATTCACTTATAGGATGTAAATTATTATTTTTCTTGATATAATCTCACTAACTACTATCGATGCCCTATTTTTGGACATCTGCTGTTACATACTTCAATAGAGAGCTGCTGAGATTTCAAAAGAGGAATATAATTATGAACGAATGAAATTAATGTTACACAAGAATATTTAAAGGATTGCCTGGATCAATTTGTATTTACTTCACCAGCACGGTGTCACATCCGTGATTCTTTGCATCTGCACTCTAGTGCTTCTTAAAGAAGCATACAAAATCTTTCAAAACTTCTTGCAAAGTACAATTCGAGTTCATCGAAGTTGTTGGCGTTAAAATATTAGTTGTTACAGAATAGCAACTATGAAAGATTCTTTTCACATTTTTCCTTTTCTCTTCTTGATGGTTTTGTGTGATTTCAAGCTTACCTTTGTATCGAACTTAAGGGATCCAGCAGTTTCGATTTTCATTTATGCTGTACGTCACTTAGTTACATGGTGAAATACCTTTTGATTTTAAGAATATCTTTGGAGAGAAAGAAATATTAACGTTGGGAACAGGATTCCTTTCTTTCATATTATTTGAAGTCTAATAATGGAAATGAATAGTCGAAGCACGTGTTTTAATCTCGTTTTTATGCTATTTATTAACTAATTATAATATCCTTTCTCTCTCTGTCTCTCTTTCGAGAATGAGAGACAGCAGAGGTTAAAAAGGTTCGAATTTGATTTTATTCATTTTTGTGTATAATAAAACTGCATTGTTTTCCTCTCTAAATGCAAAATGAGTTCAGTTACAAAGATCATTGTTTCGCTGAATGTTTTTCATTTTTTCAAATTTCCCTCCATATATCTAAATGTTGAAGCTGCTTGTCTATTTATTACTCTATTACAAAAGAAGTTGTAAGATTTTGTTGTAGCAGTGAGTGTAATATACTTAACAATCGTTCTTTTAAGCTGAATGAAGCACAAGTATTTGGGTATATAGTCATAATTATTTAGGCCTAATCATACATTTTAATAGAAGCAATTTAGCTCCGTATGGATTCATATATAAGGACGAAAGTTTTGTAGATGCTTAAATGAAAAACTAATTAGATTTAAATACTTCGAAATAGCTTTTACATTCACATGTATTTAATAAAAGTGAGGTGAAAGAGTACGAATGCGTAAGAAAAAGGACTCTTCAACTTCCAAAAACTTTGCAGTTTCATAAAGGTGATACACGAGGAAAGAACAAGAACGGACTATTTGGGTCCTGCTTGACTCTGAGCAAAGGGCTTGAATATCATAACACATCGAGTTACTTATTGAATCCCAGAAATTTGATAATGTTCTTCCTTCCATTCATTGGATCTTCCATCTGTGATTCTCTTGTCATCTATCTTTACTCCACACTATCCAGAGTCGACAAACAAAATATTAATAATGAGTCATTCTTAGCAATTGGTGATAAATTGACGAAGATACTTTTTGATCTTGCGCTGTTTCGGCTAATTCTGGTGTGTGGTCCCCTTACATACCATACAGTAACGGGCCGCAAATTGATTTGGCCAGCTGCTTATTATGCTCTTTACATATTCTCAGGCATGATTGTTTTGGCTCATATGCTACTAATTACCCTCTACTATCCTGATAATTCACCACCAACCACCTCATTTACAGACATGATTCGAAATGATGAAGGTGTTGGTATGTCTATTAGTGACCGCCGACTTCTCATTCTCTCTTATTCTCACAGAGTTTGGGCAATGTTAACATTTTCATTATGGTCAATAGCCTTACACGTTGTGATTGTTTGGCATGTTCGAAGTACAGGTCCAGAAACAGTTGTCATGGATGAAGGTATACGAGATGCGAGGAAAATGAAAAGAATGATGGCTTATGCATCCATTAATAAACTGAAATCAATGGGTGGGGGAAATTTACATTTGCAAAAGGAAAAGTTAGATAACGGTCATTTTTCAAATGGCAACAGTGAAGATGAGACACCGCAGAATGACGGAATAAATGACAATACTAAATCTCATTATACAGATTTTCAAGAAGAGTCTAGTTTACTGCTGCATAATGGAGATGTTGAGAGCACAAACGTACTGGAAAATTCTCAAATATATAGAAATACTTCAGACGCTCAACAAAACCAAGTTCTCAAATCCAAGAATTCATTTGATGTTGATGGTGAGTATATTTTGAATCTTGATTAATCTCGAACGTTGCACAGCACCAATGACATCGCAACTCAATTTTGATTTCCTTTACCTTTTGTAATCTGTGTGATGAAGATTTCTTTTCTGATATTCAAGCTCGTATGAAGAATGCACGTTTGCAATGGAGTGAAAAGCTAAATGAATTACAAATGCAAATGCTTCAAGATAACTCTGGCAATGTACTTTCTTCTACCAATAATTTTTTTCTCAGCATTCAACTATCGCCTTTTCGCGTACTTCTTCAGTTGTTTGCATATGAGGAGGTACTTGCGAATGGCCGACTTGATGCATGTTTTGAATTGGATGACGGCGAAGGTCTTACTTTCTATGTACCACAGCTCCTATCATTTTTACTACATGGTGCATACCTAAATACCCCAGATCTAGAAATTTGGATTTTAAAGAAATGCAAAGAAAATGTTCATTTTGCGCATCGTTGCTTTTGGTTTTTGAGGGCTTGGTGCCTTGGTCATGGTAGCCACCAAAATCCTGTGAAATCTGGATCCGAGCAGAGTTTTATTGATATGTCAAATGAATCTCTTTTACCACAAAGACCCAAACGATTGTATGGAAGTGAAACAAACTTGTACAAATATCCATCAACATTTTCTTCTTCATCAACGTACTTTAATCAATATGATGCAGAAAATGATGAATATGAGTTTTCCAGAAATAGAGGTCAATCTTTTCCTCATGAGGATTCTAGTGCACAAGGAAGCAAGGCAGCTAGAGGAGGAAGTAAATATCCTATTGAAGAGCATCGCTTGATTGAAGCATTACTTTTTAGAGTCATTGATTGCGGTGAGGTATCTGCAACAATCTTACAATTTGGAAGAGCAAATGAAACCCTAGATGACGAAAGTAACATACATAAGTCAGAGCTTTGTACATCTGAAGAATTGAGTGTAGAAAGTCCAGTAGGCACTTTCTTAGCTTCTGCTACAGAAAAAGGTTTTATTCCAGTAGATCCATCCAATGGATTTCCAAGTGTTCGGCATTTAGATAGTTATACATCAAAACGGAAGTATGGTTTTATGCCATTACATGGAGAAACTTCTTTACACGAGAGTGATAATGGATACCACTTCCTGTCAACCCCGCGATTTCTAGATGCTTTGACTACTATAGCAGACGACTTGATGTTAGTTCAGAGAGAAAAGAGAACAAAAGAATTGAGAAAGCGTTTGAAAACTTTAGAGGTTGAGCTACTCCCCAGTAATGTGGTATATTTACCCATCAATAATGTACACCACCGTGTTTGGAGAATTGTGGCGGAAGAAAGTATAGCAATATCCACAAATGAACGTGTTCCATGTATTGTTTGTTTGGAGGTGGTTGATTATAATGCTTCAGCCATTTCAACTGTTGAAGATGACACTAGTAACAAAATTGATAGTGGCTGGCGTTCTCAAAAGCGAAAAGAATCAGATATACTTAAAGATTGGTACAGAATTGATCGAAACCCCAATCGACACAATAGCTTGCTCAACAAAGTCACACAATATACTCATAAAAGCTTAAAGATATGGAGAGATGACAGTGATTTGAACACATCAATGAGGAGCAATTTGTTGAAAAAAGATGACATTTCTCAAAGTTTCGATATTGAAAGCCATAACGACTTCTCTTGTGAAATGTTAGATAAAAGGGAAAAATCTCCCGTGAAAAGCTCTAAGAAGCCGGACTTGCTCCCTCCACTTCCACCGTTATCGAAAGCAATTTCACAACAACTCGCTCCGGTAGGGCGTGCTATTAATTTGTCGTACGGTAGTGGCTCCGAGAATAGCCCAAAAAGCAGTAGAGGAAGTTCTCCTACTGTAAATATTGGACAATGGTCTAGTCCTACATTTGAACAATCGCGAGTAAAAGATGTTTATAACAAAAACGCAGCACTTCAATTTCAGCCAATAGCGACAGATTTGACAAGTTTGCAGACAGATAGTGCACTTCGCAGGAAAAAAGATGAAATTGCATTTGTCTCTACTGTTGATGGTAATTCATTACTTACCTCTTCAAATAGTCTCATATCTAACTTCGACGAGGAAGCAGTCTTGAATAAAGATATTCCTGGAATTAATAAGAGCGTTTTCTCAAGTGTAGCCAGTGATAGAATTTGTGATGCAAGAGATAAATCTTCACGCAAAAATCAACTAAGACCCCCGCCCGTGGTCTTCAAGGAAGACTGGTCAGATAAAGAAAGCAGATTCCGATCACGTTCGGCATATGGTAATAATCCTGGTTGGAGACTTCTCCCTGTGCTACTAAAATCAAATGATGATCTACGACAAGAGCAACTTGCATCGCAGCTTATTCAGAGAATGTCTGTTATCTTGGCTAAGGGAAAAGTTCCTGTTTGGTTATGTCCATATGAAATCATTGCATTGAACGATCGCGGTGGACTGATTGAAGCAATTCCAGACACGATATCTCTGGATTCACTGAAAAGAAATTATCCTAACTTTACCAGTTTGTATGATTTTTTCACGGATTTCTTTGGATCGCCCGGTAGCGAAGCACATGATGGAGCCCGCGCTAATTTCGTTGAGAGTATGGCCGCATATTCCATGGTGTGTTTTATTATGCAAATTAAAGATCGACACAATGGGAACATTCTTCTAGATAGAAAAGGTCATATTATTCATATTGATTTCGGTTTTTTTTTCCTTTCAAGTCCAGGCAAGAATTCTGGCTTCGAGTCAGCACCCTTTAAACTCACCAGTGATTTTGTGGCTCTTATGGAAGGACCATTTTCCCGAACATTTGCGCGCTTTCGTGATTTATGCTATCGGACATTCTTGGAACTTCGCAAACACTGCTATGAGATTACAATATTGGTAGAAATGCTTATGGAAGGGAACGAGGATTTAGCATGCTTTAGACACCGACCAAAAGATGCTGTAAGAGAATTAAGAGAACGGTTTCGATTGGATTTGAGCGATAGAGCTTGCTTAGAATATGTCAACAGTTTAATCGATGAGAGCTTAGAGAATTGGAGAACAACCTGGTATGATCGATATCAGCGCTATTGTGTGGGAGTGCTATGATTTATTGTTGAATTACTTATCATTTTATAATTTTGTAAAACTTTGTTTCTAGTGCCTCATCCAGTGCTCTTTGGGCAAAATGCTTGTGAAATAGTATATTTTGTAGATTTATTCATTTGCTTTGTGTCTGATTTTATTATTACTCCTTTGCATTTACTGAATATAATCCATCATCTGCTTTTAATAAATTAAAAATTAACATAGCAAAGCCTGACCAAGGTTATCAAGCATCGACAAAACATCACACACTACTTATGCGAATCCAACTTCTACTGTACCGTTGTATGGCATGGCGATTCCTTTGTTTCATAGCGTAAACGATAATTTAACTATATGGTTCGAGATATCTAAAGAACTATCAAAGTGGTACTTTAGAAAACGAAACAGACTTCCTTTGTGAACTATAGAGTTACATCTTCATTTTTGTCACACTTCATACGCAAGAGCAACAACCAAAACTTATGCCTCTTTTTCCACTTTCACAATAAACTACGAATCAAACCTCATAATCATATGAAAGTATCTTTAACTCCCTCTAATTAGCAATTATATTTTCTCTTCCATCAAAGTCCGCATCCCCACATAAGCTTTCCAAGGTGCCAATCAGATAGTTATTATATATTAACATTCTAGCTTTTTCAACAATGAGAATTCCAGTAGTATATCCTGTTAACCCATTATTTGCTTGATTTAAGAACCACAACATTTTCAAATTTGCCATCTCCTTCAACATTTCCTTCTGTAACATATTTTACTCAGGTCTCTCGGTCCTGTTTTCTTCAATTTTTCTACCTGTGTTGGGATGATTCATTTAATAAATTGTCACTCAAGTCAAGAAAACGCAACGTCTCAAAGTTTCCTATTTCTGATGAAATGGTGCCTTTCAAAGTGCTTCTTTGAAATATCATTTGTCGCAAGCTAGTGAATGTACCTATTCATGTTGCAACTATACTTCCGCCTCTATCAGTTATCCTTTGATTTACCAAGTGCAAACCTATTACTTTTAAGTCATCATTTCTAGTAAAAAATAGTATTTTACATTCATCAACAATTTCTGATTCTTACTAAATTGATTTTTGTTTGGATAGTAAGAATAAGCTAGCGCTTCCTGTTACTACTCCTCTAGCGTACCTTTGGGCTATTCTTTTTGTGTTATTCAGCTCAAATACAGACATTCTTACCAAAATTAGTGATCGTTTCGCAAGCAGCTTCCACATCTTGTGTTGTATTGTTAAAGGATAATTCAGATCTTCTTTACTTGATGTTTCTGAAGCAATATCCTTGATATAACGGCCATGGTTAAATAATGTAATAGTTGGTTAAGATGATATTCGAGGTGCAAGCGAAGGCCCTGATGATGTGTTTTGTTGATCTGTTTTCGATGAATGAAGAGTTACTACCACTACTACTACCACTACTACTACTACTACTACTACTACTACTACTTCTGATATGATGATATAAAGCCTTCAATTGCTTGTCTTATTTGAATGAATCCGTTTTCTTATGAATGAAAAAATTATTTTAATGTTTGAAAATTATCAATGTCACGAAATGATCAATATTTCTATCTATCCTGACCTTCGGTGTCAGGTTGGAACTGAAGTAATGTATTTAATTCTTTTGCCATTATGTGGGGTTCTCTGACTTGACATTTAGGATCATTTTGAGTTTAATTTTTTAATGACTGAAAAAAATAGTGTTTGTGTCATATACCCCAGGAGAGAAAGACCTGCTAAAAATATGAAGAAGCCAAAAGATTTTTATTACAAATGTCCACAATCAATCGAAGTTTTTTGGGCATGTGCTCAAATAATAAATATCCTCATTGCACCTCCAGATACTTGAACTTTACAATCTCCAAAAAAATGCAGCTGACGTCGATATACGTGGTCAGCGAATATATGTATGTCAGAACTCTCAACCTATGGAAATATTGCAACAAGCATGAATTTGATCGTAGAAACTATTGGTATTCTGAACTTCGCAAAGCGTCATTACATTGCACTCCAGATACTTGAACTTAATAATCTTTAAAAATGCAACTGACTATGTGGTCAATAAATATATTCATGCTTAAACAAGAATAAATTTAAGAATAAATTTAAGCTATTCTGAACTTCGGAACGCGTCATTACAGCTGCTTGAATATCAATCGAGCGCTTTGCATTCAAAATTAATTTAAATTTCCTTCAAATTAAAGTATTACATCCACCACCTATTTAAATTTTGACATCTGTTCAAGGTGAACATAATATTTTCACGCAAGTTGCATGTGAATATGATTTTTTTGCATAAAACAAGACGCATTTGCAAGAATGAAATGTTAATTATTGTAGTCAATAAATATTCATCGATGAATTAATACGGCATTTCATCTCCTTGAGTTTCAAACAAACTCCTAAGTACAAGACTTCAAACAGAAAAGGACTCAAATTTTTTGGCTTCGTGTATTGAACTTTTGGATTACGTCAAAGCGATGCGTCATTAACATATGTTCCACGTCTGGAAAATAATGATAGATCAATGGAGTTTGTTGATACCGATCTCCAAGTGTTTTCGTATCGATCAGTGTCCTTACCGTACTTAACTTTCGTCAAATCGAGATATGTCATACAGCAGTAGAAAGGAGTTCTTTCCGCATAAATTATTATTCAAACAATATGATATGAACACGTATAAAAAAATAGTATGTAAACTTAGAATTGTTTTCAACTCTCTCGGAAGATTAAATTACTCAACTTGAAAGTTTTCTCATTTTCACATCAATTATTAGTAACAACTTCAACCCATTTTTTTAACTATTTGCGTCACATAAATCGATTTTAGAACGCAAGTTATAAAAAGAGCAACAGCAGAAAATTGTCGTTTAGAACATTTTTGTAATTTTTTCCTGTTTCTCTCATTCTCTAGGCAATAAGTAATGCATAATCGAATAATCATGTTTCTCATCATTTGCAGCTTCAGCATTTTGCTTTTGTTTCTCAGATATGTTTACGTAAAGTCCCAATCCTTTACAACGATGTATGTACTGAAGCTCCCCTCGAATGGCTAAAAAGTTTATGTGCAGGGTAATAGAGTCATATTGTATCGTCGATGTGAGACGTTGTTTAGGGAATATGTAAATATTGTGTTTCGAAGAGTGTTCAAAACACTATAAATGAATCAGGCATTATTAATTAGTCAAGAATTCGAAACAAGTGGAAGAGCAGAAAATCAGTTTTTTTTCACTCTTGAATAGAAAGAGCAAACATAAAAACTGAGTTTGTAAGTTTGTTTACTTGTTTGTTTCTTTGTTTCTGAATTATTATTTTAAGTATCACAGCTGCTTCTTGAGGTAAAAGATTTCAATTTGATGAAATTTTTGAACGTCCTAGCTTGCTTTACTTATTCTTCATTCTGAAAGAGCAGTTGAGCGCGAAGACAATGACAACAGAAATCATGAAACACTAGCAATTTGTTAAAATTAATTCTTTCATTATTTATCCCTCACTATTATATTATCCTTCAACAAATTAAAATTCAAAGCAACACGAAATAATGAAAACTTCAAATTCAACGTAATCCTTTCACTTGAAGTTTAGCCCCGGGCAAAAATAATGTGTCAGCAAAGTGCAGCTGACGTACTTGAGTATCCTAAAATATATGTTAATTTTTTCCTTAAATATAATTTATTAATAAGGTAAAGCTGTGGGTGTAAAAAATTAAATAGGTGTAATTCTCCGGTAATTAGCTTTATTTTTCAATTTGTATTATTCTTATGGATATCATCTGAAGGCATTTTTCATAGAGCTTAGATGGCCTTTTCACGATAATTTATGCATAAAGCAATACCTGCAACCCGTAATGCTTATAATGCTCAATAGATCAATTGAAACCTCTCCATCTTCCGAGGAGGGTTCATCAAGACAGCCACGGCGCCCCATTCAACAGAATCAATTACTAAATTCTTTATCACTGAATAACTCTATTTTACAACAACCGATGCAAATGAATCCATTAGGAGTACTTCCTGTTGGTCTTATAATGGGACCAACAATAAATCAACCAAATGTGAATCCTTTTTTGCTGGGAGGGTCATCGGTAGCACTGGATGTTGCGACAAGGACGTACCTTGCCCATCTTGGAGAAATTGAACGGCAACAAATTTTAAATCGTATAATTGAAACTGGAGTACAAAGTATCACTGAAGAACAAATGATAAGGGAAATGTCAAGAATGAGTGACATGGCCTTTCCAGCCGCAACGTCTGGTGTACAATCATTTCCTGGAACCAGAATTTTGACTGGTGCTGCAAATAACGACAATGGTCTTGATTATTTGATATCAGGAATGAATTCTAAGCGTGAATCTAATCACAAAGATTTCAATATCGAATCCTCGAAGCCAGACGTAAGCGCCTCTTCAAATTTTGCCACATTGGCAGTCCAAGCAAATAATGAAATCAATGATGCTATCATCAATGAGAGAATCCAAAGAAACAGTAAGAAGGACATGTTTTTGAGACGACAGGATAGAGAAAGTGAAAGCATGAAAGGATCTTACTCAAGTTCCCAAAGTAGAGATGAGCTCCAATATGAAAAAGCTCCACCAAGAAAAAGACCAAAATTGGGAAGCATACGATTCCCGTCGTATAAACATTCATGGAACGAAGCGAAACAAAGAATAGAAAAAGAATTTCCAACCATGAGTGATGCACTGAGAAAAAAAATATTACACGAAAATTTTTCTGAAATGATTACTTCAGGCGAAAGTATTATACTGAAGGAAGGTTTTGGATGGACCCAAAATCAAGAAATATCAGGGCCTAAAGAGCAATCATGATTATAAGAGATAGAATTTTTAATTTTGACTTGATCATAAAATTAATCATTATTATATGTTTAAGCTCAAATATTAAGTCATCCTCAGCTTACGTTTTTTCTATATATGTATTCACAATATGCTTAAATGAACGATTCTCCGTCGCAAAAAAAAAACAGATGGAATGCAACATTTTTCTGAAGTCTTCTGTGACATTTCAACTTTTCTATTTAAGTTATAAAATTATTAAGTGTTTAGGTCAGTTGACGAGAAAAATCTAAGAGGGAATCCATTTGTTTCTGTTTCAGTTTTTATTTAGGTCTTTGAGTTTCTGTTTTTCGGAATAGAAGTGGAATATGAATACTTTTAAACTGACGTAATTATATTAATTAAAAGCAGACATTTGTCAAATTACGGCATATTTATTTCCTTTCTGTATCAATAATTTCACATACTTTTAAGTAGCTAGGCATTCACATTAACTTTAATTCTGCTTTTATTCAATTTGTATTCGCTAATTTAGCCTCATTTGATAATATATGATATCTTACAGGAGCACGTGCTCAAATATATATAATGATCGTAAATGAGTTCTTATTTCATGTTACATACCTCGAATTGCTCAGGCTAATGCTGAAATAAAATACGGACAAATGGATTTATATCCAACTTAACTTAATACTATGAATTACGTTTAGTTTAGTTTAGTCTAGTATATTTTTTAGTCAGGGTTCAACGCCTACGTTAAAGTAGAGCTGCGAAGTGGCCCTCCAGCGAAATATAAGCCACATTATACTCACGCTCTTTTACTAGAAAAGAGACGTCGGCCATCAGCACGTAAATATCAAAACTCAAAGGAATTGTTTTTTACATGAACAACAGGCATGGTCTCATATAACACTGTTTGATGGAGTAGGATTTTCAACTCGCAGAGTCCAACCAGTCACTTACCTTTTAAAAAAAATAAAAAAAAAATCGCCATCCTGAAAAAATTCAACATCGAAGTATAGTCGAGCCATCATCTGTCTTCTCGGAAAAAAAACCGTTCGTCCCGGAAAAAAAGAAAAACCCGCATCAGGAACTCTATCGATCGCAATCATCTGTCTGTCTTGTTGAGAAAAAAAACCGTTCGTCCCGGAAAAAATTAAGCCAGCATTGAGTCATCTGTCGTTCATCCGTTTGATTAAATGAAAAAAAAACCGTTCGTCCCGGAAAAAAAAGAGGAAAATTACTAGCATCCAGATCTCTGTCGAAGGTAATCACTCTGTTTGTCTTATTGAGGAAAAAAAACCGTTCGTCCCGGAAAAAAGTGAACTAACATCAAGTCATCTGTCGCTCGTTCAATTGTCTATTCGAGGGAAAAAAAAACCGTTCGTCCCGGAAAAAAAGGAAAACTAGCATCCAGATCTCTACCGAAAATAATCATTCTGTCTGTCTTATTGAGGAAAAAACCGTTCGTCCCGGAAAAAAGTGAACTAACATCAAGTCATCTGTCGCTCGTTCAATTGTCTATTCGAGGAAAAAAAACCGTTCGTCCCGGAAAAAAAAGGAAATTAGCATCGGAACCTCTGTTATTTCTTCGTCTGTTCGAAATGCTTATTCATGTAATTGTATTTGCCAGACGCTCCCCTTGCATTTGCTTAGTTGTACTTAATTGGTTTGGTTTAATCGGAACACACGAATGACGTAATCATACTATGAATTACGTAAAATGAAGTATCAAAATGTGAATTTATCGTATATTTAAAGTCAGCAGTTCGCTCTTAGATGTACACCGGTTGCAAAGATAACGGCAATATAAATGGGAGGAGACTATGGGCTGATGACCTGAAATATACGTTCGTGGGCACTGTCGAAGTATCAAAGCCACGTTCCTCTAAAAACAACACAAACAAACAAACAAACAAACAAACAAACACAAACCGGTTGCAAAGAATATTTTTGTATACGTAGCAGGAGTATATATTTATAGTAGGGATCAAAGCGTACACATATTTTATATTCTACTAATTGTAGAGTATGGATCAGTAGACAGTTGTTGTGAACTAAACTTTGTAAGTCATATTTTTATAACGCGATTACCTAAGTAAATTACTGTTTCGGGCAACACTGTTGTTAGTTGCCGTAGAGAGATATTTACTCTTAGTATATACTGTTATTTTGAACGTAACCACAGTTGGGTGCTTCTACCTACAGCTCACAATAAAGTTATGTGAAAAAAACTTTACGCGTAATTTGTCCACCAGCAGCAGATGGACGGGCCTTGTCATTACTTAATATTTTGCAAAAACTGCGTGTTCATGTAAAATAAATCAATACGTAGCCAAAACGTTTTGAATTTTGACTTTGAACATTTCTCTAGATAAGTCAATTCTATAATTGCGATAATGATCGTGCAAAAACTAATTTATTATAAATAGGAGATTATTTTATTCCACCTACTTTGTGTAAGACGTAACCCACTGTATTCTTGTGCTTGTTTTGTTGTTAACTGATCAAAAGCAAATTCAAACACATGGAGAGATTTTTCCACAATATAGTTTGTCAAAAATATTGAAGCGTGATCTGAAAGCGGAAGAAAAAAGTCAAAACCTTTTCTCGTACATAAATGATAAAAACTTTTTGTGGAAGCAGTCAAATATTATTTTTGGTGTTGAAGTCTGGTACAACTTGCTGCTTAAGGGGGTAACTACTTGCTTTGCTGCTCATTGATGTGCTGCTCGATTTTGTTGAGATGCTTGAGACTGTTGCGCTAGTAGCGGACACTGAGCTCTCCCTTTGTCGTTGCTCCACAATAGTTTTCTTTAATTCCTTTTCGAGAAATTTGACGTGATGAGAAAGACCTAGGAAATGAGTAATCTTGCTATCTGTGCTAAGAGGGTAGACAGATAGATAATTCACGAATTTCTTGCCACTTTTGGTGTAGTTTAGGATTGCCACTTGACATGGTCTTCTATACCTCACTGCTTCCATAATTTGTTCAATATGCTTTGGATTTGTTTCTTTTCCTTGCAAGATTCTAGGGGTGGATTTTCCTATAACTTCCTTGGACCTATATTCACTCATATTTTCCCACAGATGATTAACTTGAACTATGGTGTACGGAGAATCAGCTATTGTTACAACCATCGGTTCAGCATATGGACGTTGGCATGTTTTGATGGTGTTTGGTATGACAGCAAACGACTCCGATCCCCTACTTTGTTTCAATTGCAACATAAATGCCATCGCATCAAACATAATTTCCAAGCCAACGATCGTATGAGCACTGCTAAATTTACAACATAGCATTCCTCTTTGAGATACTTCTACTCGAGCTCCATTTTCCACTGCATTTAGAGTTGTCATGGCCCACCTAGTCATCATCTGATTCCCTGATACTACAGCATCTTCAGATATAAGAGTATACCGAAATTTGATTTTTCCTTCAGGATACAAGGATCGATTGACTAGACTATTTAATAAAACATGTAGAGAAGCGGTATCGGATATCATTCCATCTATTCCAAGAATGGTCCGTTGTGATTTACTTAATTGGACTTCACTTGCTGGAAAACTGCGGTATGGTGTAACCGGTAAGACACATTGAAAACAACTTTCATCTAGTATAGAACTCCAAAGTTGTCTTCGCATCTCATTCGAGCTTCTGAACGAGAAAAATGTCAGCAAAACTTCTGTTCTTGTATTATGCATCTCCACAACCAGGTGGGCTTTTCCTGAACGTTCAGAAACCAAGGCATCTCTCTCCTTACAGAGTTCGTCAACAGTTGTTTTTAGTTTTTCGAGATAAGCTTTTTTGCGAAGCCTCGTGTTTCTAGCATGTTCCCTATTTCTGTCTCTATTAGCTTTTGCTTTCTCCTCTGGGTTCATGTCAATTTCAGCTAGATAGTTACTAGGTGAGGAATCTAATTCATTGTTAGATCTCTTCTGGGATGCCGACATTACGTCATTATCTGTATCGCTGCTGGAAACGACTGGCTGGGCAGTTCTCCGTGACGACAATTGATGTCCTGGTTTAGTATTAGGAACACTTTTCTTTCTACTTTGTTTTGATTGACCTTGTTTAGCCATTGCAGATGATAAAGGTTTTTTTGCTTGATTAATTTGAGAATCGGTAGTTGCAGGACCCTTATAACGAAAGTGAAATACAATTTGGAATTTAGGTTATAACTCTGTAAATCATAGTGTATACAATAAGGAATAAACGAGATGATCAAATAATTCTTACCACATTTGATATAGAGGTTTGAATAGGCATATGAGTAGACTGAGCTCCAATAATATTACTTGCATGAACGCCGTTCATGGTTACAACTTTAAGATTTGGTGGAATCGAAATTGCTTGCTGTTGGTGTGGCTGACCTTGATTTTGTAGATTCTGTTGGGTAATATGAGCCTGCATTTGGGCAGACATTTGTTGCTGAAGACTTCGTATAAAATCAGGATTCAATTGTTGTTGCACCTGGGAATAGATATTAGGCCTAATTTCATTTTGTTGCTGGGTATTCGGATGTGTTACCATACCATACGACGCTGGTGTAAATATTTGAGGGGAATTTTGAGTAGGTTGTGTCAAATGAGCTGTAAATACTTGTTGCTGAAAATTTCCTGAAGTACCATGCTGCGGAACATAATTTGGAATGAAATTCTGAGAAAATTGAGGTTGATGTCGTACATGCTGTTTCTTTGCTTGTTGCTGCTGTTGCGTTGGCTGCGACGATGTTTGATTTTGTTGTTGTTGATTTTGCTGTGTTTGATTTTGTTGTACTTGTTGCGCAGGTTGCTGTTGCACTTGTTGTTGCTGTATTTCAGTGTTACCATGTTGTTGCTGACATGGCGGGATTTGCAATTGCATCACCCCAGGACTTGACAACGATGCATTACTTGAGCTGTTCGCTGCTATTTGAGCTTTGAGTTTCGCAAGGAATGCATTATTGTACATATAATTCGATCCATTTTGTGGCTGAACATCGTTCATATTTACGTGCACCCGAGGTTGATTTGTTAAATCATTAGCCCCATCGTTATCGCCATCCGTCTCTTCATTTTCATCCCACGATAAAATCGATCCCAAAGCATCCATCTCATCATTTTCATCCTGGATTGAAAAAGTAAGAGAAGATCTATGTTAGTTAAGATAATCCAAAACAATTCTTTGAAATATAACATGATTGTTCATCAGTTGAATCTTGCTACCACATACATGCAAAGAAAACATCTCCATTCAAGAGATAAATCTATCACGGTTCTTGATTGCACAAACTTTGAAGGATGTGCAAGATCTCTCTTTCTCCTATAAGAATTGTAACTCGTTGCTTGATATCGTCCAATATGCAACACAAATCTGTTTCTGCGCTGCGATGACGATGTCTTCTTGCGTATTACGTAAAATTATTTTTCTTAAACATCGACTAATTTGGAAGATATTTTATTAAAAGCTGACGTATACAGAAATTCAAATACCCATATGTTTAAAGAAATATTCTTATAGTGCAGGATTGAACGTAAAATACATCTTTTTTAAATGGCAGGCTTCATACATGATACCAGAATAAACCATCTGTAAAACAGAAGGCCTTTTGTACGTGAATCTACGGATATGATTCTAGGTAATAGATATCTTTTCAAACGAGTGAAAAAATCCAAAATCAAGATCTATCAAAAAAATGAAAGAGCAGATCGATAGAAATGTTGCAAAGACAACGGCGAGAAACAAACGTGAAAGAATGGATTTATCTGCTGCAAGATGAGACATTTCGGCTTAGGCGACTTACTTCAATGTTGTTGGCTTGCCCGAAATCGACTCTGGAAAAGCTATCCGTCATGTTTGGGGTTGTTTGTCAAAAGGTCTTGTGTTGATCTAAAATTCACTTCCGATCACATTGTTTCTTGAGGCAGTCGGGTCAAGTTCTGCGAAAAATAATTGTAAGTAGGTTGCATTAGGTCAGAAGACGATAAAATTACTTAGGAGATTGCAAATTTTGAAGAACTAATGAGCACCTGCGTAAAGATGCTTCGTAAGAAGAGAATCAGTGACATGTTCTGGTGTCAATTGATGTCAATCTAAATATAATTGTGATTGAGATTGATAAATGTTCTATTTAACAGTATGAAGTACGTGGACCTACTCCGATTCAATTATTATTATTTGACCTCTTTCTTGAGAAGCGAGTAGATAGATATTAGAATGACTCGTACAGTACCTTCATACGATACCCACTCTTTTCTTGTTCATTGGAGAAACACAAAAACCATCCCATCAGACCACATGAAAATTTATAAAAAATTCTAATTTGAATCAAAAATGTGATGCCGCAAACAAAATAACTAGAGTCAAACTACATACAAGAATTTTTCATTTCAGCTGCTTACACAAAAGAAATTGCAAGATAGATTAGTAACATTAGTGTAAAAAAATAATTTACTTCATGGGTCTAGTTCATTGCGCATGCCATGAAATAGGAATCATAGAGCAAACTCAAATACCATAGGTGATTGGATCATTTTTCTAATTCAGATTTTCTCGTTTTATTGTTATCCTCTTTTTATAATAGATTTGTTTTCAAAACCTGATCAAGGAGCGGCAAATTATGGACCACGAGATTTATGAAAAAGGAAGAAAAACTCCTGTAATCTTTACATGAAGATAGATTCATAATTCAATGAAAATCAGTTTGATGGAGAGGGGAAAATGAGCTAACAACTTTTCGTGAATTTATAAATTCTCTCTCGAAAGGTCATAATTTCTTTGCACAGCTAACATCAGTACGGTATAGTTGTGGTGTTGGTAGCGTCACAATTTAGCACGTACAAGTGAGTTTAATCTCTACTGCGTTATACGACCTTCTCTAGTACCTGTAACTGTATGAAAAAACAATAATGAGAGAACCAATAAAATATTCCAACTTTTCAATTTTTTCAACAAAAGGTGAAAAATGGCATTGTCAACAGCTTCCTCACTTAAAAAGAGACAAATAGAAAAGGATGACCTGGGTACATCGAAACGTAGAAAAATTTCTAACACACAACGCAATGCAAGCAAATCCAATAAACGGAAAATTCCAAAAGATCCTAAAAGTGGACTGCCTTTGTGCAGAAAATATATGGAGAATAAAGCATGTGATGTGACGAAATGCCGCTTTGTTCATCTTGATCGACATCTCCGTCCACAATGCCCTGAATTTGCGAACTGGGGTCTTTGCTCGTATGGCGATGATTCCTGTTTTCTTGTTCATTCAAGATCTATCACAAATCCGCTGCTAAAATATCACAAAGAACCACACTCATTGGAATCCATTGAGAAAGGCGATGTTTTCCATACAAATCCAGATGAAGGATTTAGGTTTCCAATTCAAAGGAACTTTAAATATCCCATATTTTTCAGCAAAAATGAATCAAATTTACCAAAGCCGAATGTTAAGTCCATGATGGAAGATGTAAATTCACTTGTACAGAATCACCCCTTTATTGCTTTGTTTAGTGTTGCTTCTGGATTCTTGTCTAGATTCCTCTCCAGATTTTCTGAGATTTATCCGATAGACAAAAACAACTTATTTACACATGTAGATGTAAAGAGTAGTAGAAAATTTCAAATCGAACCAATTGAAGCTTTTCGAGGATTCACTAAAAGTGCCTCCAACGATACAATCGGTGTAATATTTGCACCTAAATGGTGCAAGAGTCTAGGAGGTACAAGTACTAGTTGTATAAATCCATGCTTAGGGCATGAAGCAATGTTTCCTTTGGCAACAGAAGTGCTCATTAGTCGACATAGTAGGGACGAAGTATTATTCTTGAGTCGTTCATCCAAATCGATGCATGAAGTAGCTAAAGATATAATTAATGAATGGGAAAAGTGCAAAAAGATAAAGACAGGAAATAATAATTCAAATCTAGGAGTCATCCGAGTAAAAGCCTTTCCTCCAGCGCGAAAATTTTCTCATACATTCGCGATTCAATTTCTTCTTTCTTTGGCAAAACATCATCAAGAGTTAGAAGCAACTCGAAATAAAAAAGTCGACACATTCCCAGTCTTATTCCCAACAGTTAACCGTAAGGCTATGTATGAAGAGCTCGAATCTTATCTCAAGATTGAAAACACCAAAAACGATTTTTCTGAGTACAGATCATTATCGTCTTCATTTCTGGAAGTTCCTAGTTTGGATATTGGTGTTCAAGATGCTATGTTTGAGCTTCATATATCCCCATATGGAGGACATTGGTTGTGGGGGTTGCATTGGGTTTCCTCATCCAATTTGAATGACAATGAAAGGAACATTTTTGATGATGCAACTGAACCAGTTCAAATGAAAGTATCAAGTACATCTGCCAGTAACTTACCTCCTCAATTATGTTCGACAATACGAGACACATATTTTACAAAAGATAAATCAATTGTCGATCTTCGTGACCTTCTTAGTATACCAAAGAGTATCATTCATGAAATGAAAACTGGCAGAGATTCTGAGATGAATCGAAAGCAAGCAAAAATAGCACCTATTTGTAGAGCATATTGGAAACTATATGAAATTATGCTGCGCCGACCAAGCCATTTCTTAGAAATATTCACAACGCTTAACCCTTCAAAATGCATGTATTCTATTGATGTAGGTGCTGCTCCAGGAGGTTGGACTCAATTCTTATGTGATTTACTTCCTTCACAAAACCATATGAAAATAGTTGCAGTTGACCCCTCTTCTCTCAATAACAAAATCAAAGAGTTTCCTAATGTTATAAACATCCAAAAGCGTTCGGAAGAGGCTTTGGAAGACATTCAACGTGAACTATCAAAGAACAATAGTTTAGGTGTAGATGTGAGCAAAACGAAAGACAATGGTGACGATTCTTCAAAACGATCAAATAATGATAATGATGCCAAAAATGGAGTTTCTTCTTTTGAAGGATTTGATCTTTTAGTATGTGATGCTAATGTGTCAGCAACCCAAACACTAGAGCTTATAGGGCCTATTATCCCTCTACTCAAGAAAAAACGTGCGCGAGCTGTGATAACGGCCAAAAATCAATTTGCAGGTGGCAAAGCTGGCGCCGATAAAGTACGAGAATTATTTCACGAAGAAATCGAAAAAGCAAAGAGAATGTATGAGGAGGTGGGCTTGAAGATCGTAGATGTTGTTCATTTATTTGCAAACTCCCTGAACGAAAATACTATGCTAGTAGAAGTTATGTGAAGGATAGACAAGAATAATTAGCAATATTACATAGAATTTTCATAGACTTATTCTTTTGTGGTGTCTCATTGCTTCGGAATTTAAACAATCTTTCATACAGATCATGACTTTGCCCTACTGAAATTGGACTAAACAAGCCCACAACATTTAAAAGGTACGTTGATTATACTTTATTTTTTTTAACACAATTAATTATTTCATCTGCTAATTGAGTTTTAGAGGCACAAAAGAACGATCTACCCATCAAGTCCAATTCATTTTTTGATGATCCATCCACATATTTATTTTCTTGATTTTTTTCGATGTCTCTGGTAACACCACCAGCTTCTTCAACTAATAATTTTCCAGCAGCAAAATCCCATATTTTGGGACCTCTTTCCTTATCACGGTCCCAAGAGCCCTCTTCAAATGCTGCATCCAGTCGTCCACAAGCAACGAATGCCATATTTAATCCAGTGGATCCAAGTATGCGAATATTTCGAGCACCTTTGAGTAGGATAGATTTTTGAATGCTTAGAAATTCATTGACAGAAAATTGATCACGTTCGTATCCGGGGTCCAAGCTAATGACAGCCTTTGGGATTGTTCTTGTCTCAGACACTTTTATGGGATATACAGATTCAAATGAAACATCATTATTTGGAGTTGATAGTTGATTTCCAGTTTTTAAAAATGCACCCTTTCCTTTCGTCGCATAAAATAACTCATCTGCCAAAGGGTCATAGGTGACACCCACTAGAACACTTTTATTCGAAAGAAATGATATTAGGACACACGATAATTTGAGACGGTGGACAAAATTAGTAGTTCCATCAATTGGATCAATAGTCCAAGTTGGCCGATCTGTCAGCTCATATGTTTTATTATGTGAAAGTGGATCAGCAGACAATGTAGATTTTTCCACGTGTGACTCTTCTCCAATTATTTCATGATCTGAAATATGTTTTTGAAGATATTGGATTATAAGATTTTCACATTTTTTATCAGTTTCTGTGACTAGATCTGTATGCGAACTTTTTAATCCAATCTCCGAATCGGTGATATTATTAAATTCTCGATTTGCATTGTGAGTAAACCACCTTTTTCGGATCTCAGCACCTGCTATTAATGCTGCCTTTTGTGCTACTTCAAGTATTGCTTCTAAATCTAGATCAGTCGCTGTTACAGCATTTTGTTGATGTTCCATCTTTCTATATTAATTTCTTGCAGACAGCAAAAACACTGTATGTATTCAAGTCAACTATCATCAAAGATGATGCCTTATCAATAATTGAGCACTTGAACACACTTGAGCACGACAATTTTTATGATACTACTGTTGAGATATGATGAAAAGCTCCGATATGTTATTCACCAACTTATCCTTTCCTCCAATCCAAAGTAAATCAAATATCAGTTCAACTAACTCCGTTAACTGTTTGGATTATTTTTTAATTGTAAGCTAATGAATAAAAAACTAATATCCATACATTTATTTCATACGTTCAATTTCCTGTTCTTTATATACATTCAACATGCTCACATACGTTTTCAACATGAAATGTATCTTCTTCCTTCCTTTTAATACCTGATGTTACTCAGTTCTTTCTCACTGCGTCAGCATAGCTCATACTGATTGGTTTATGTTCCGTGATAACGGGACTCAACTTCTCTTGTCCATTATAATTTTTTGTATTTTCTTCAACACGCTCCTCCGTTAACATGGGATATAAACCCATTATTTTGTTCCTCATTTTCTTGAAAATTCCTCCTTGTAAAGGCTTACTGAAATAATCAGCCACCATTTTCTCGGACCTGCAATGTGTCAATTTCAAATTTTCTCTTCTTAAAATATCCGATATGAAATAATACCTAATTTTTATATGACGTGTCTTATCCCCACTTGACATTATGCCATTTTTCTCCAACCTCATGGCGCTTTCGTTGTCTTGATAATAATAAGATGCACTTAAATCATATCCTTGATGCTTAAGAAACGACTGTAACCATACGGTCCACGGTACGTAATCGCTGGCACCAATGACCTCACTTTCTGTTGAACTTTTCGTATTCAACTTCTGTTTACTACTTTTATGATGCACGCATCCGACTCCCATTGACATCACTCCTCCGGTATGCCCTCGCATATCGTCGTGTATTGCGTACGACGCGTCAACCCAGGTATGCAAAACATCCAAATTCGTCGCTCCTATGACCCTGGGTAAATCAATGGTACTTCGTAAATAACTTAACAAACGACGTAACTTTTCCCAGTCTTCTTCCGTGCTACGCGACACCCGCGTGCATAAAAAGGATATAACTAAATCGATGTCTATTCGAGCACGTTTAGAAACGTATAACAACTTCGAAACAATGTGATGGAAGATTTCGGACCTGACGTCATCCAATGATTTGCTATCTTTATCCACTACGAACAGATCATGTTTACCAGGAGTTGCAGATTTTCCACCAACTTTGTCCTTCGTTTCTTCAAAAGCTTCTATACATTCGTGTATGTATTCTTTCATAAATATTTTAACTTTCCCATCCTTAGTAAATTCGAAATCCATTCCCACGAAAGTATGGGTTTTCCCACGTTTAACCGTCATCTTACCGAATCTTTTCTCAAGTGTCAGGATGACATCATCCACGACTGTCGGATCTAGATGCGAGATTTTACAATCATCCACGTACCAACATATGGTACATTGTTTGCCATTAATTTCCTTATTGGCGACACAAGGATCGTATGGGTTCAATTTAAAACCATTATTTTCCAATTCTTCAACAAAAGTCCTATACCACAATAGGGCAGATCTAATGCATCCGTACAGGGCCCTCACTAACTGTAAGTACAGCACCGGCTTCCCGTTCTCGTATTCCACATATTTTTCGTATTCCTTATTTGTTTCACACATGATCCTAACCGACTCTCCCGTGAGCTTCACTAACACGAACTCATCCATAAGTGCAAATAAATATGCACCGGCTATATCTGCTGTAGCCGTATCCCTACCTTCTACCGCATCGATAATTAGACTCATAATAATACTTTCCAGGGAAACCGCTGGGGATGCTGCTTCATCTTTAGAAATAAACTTTCTCTGTTTTCGGCCATCCGCGCAGGCTCGACCCTTCACTGTTCCAGATCGTTTATACTTGATTAGAGTAATCAAGGTGAGTGCATTCTTTCTTTGTTCCCTAGTAAGTGCACTTCTTTTTACTGCTCTAAAAATCTTTTTGTCATTCAATTGAGCGTATTCTTTTAGGACCGCTTGGATCGCAGCTTGACCGTATCGCTTTATCCCCTCCTTCATTGATACCTGCTCATGTTTGGAAGCGGACTTTATGTGAGCCATTGTGATTGAGACAATTTTCTTGAACATATCTTTCACAACTACGTTTGTTTTCTTCCCAATTTTTCGAGCAATCTTTTTAGCTCGCTGCATGAAGATCTTCGCTCCTTTTATTTGGAAATTTGCTCTTCCCCTTCGGTGCAGGGCTGCGTAGTCCATTCGTTCCACGTTTCTACTTGATCGTCTTATAGCAGGTGCATTCACTGTTTCTACATTTGCATCCTCCTCTTCAACCTCTTCATCATTCAAAATCTCGTCTTCAATTATTTGATTCTCTTCCATCTCATTTTCTATTTCTTCACTTTCTTCCGTTTCTCCTATTTCTTCATTTTCTTCCATTTCTCCTTCATCCGATATTTCTAATCCAATTTCCTCCGTGTTTGGAAATGTCAATAAGTTCTCTGCCGCATTGGGAACATCTTCTTCATCGCTCCTTAATATGGGTGTAGAGTTGTTTCCGCCTTCCGCTCCTTCTTCTCCTATGATTTCATTAGTGTCCGCTTCTCCCTGGTCGTCATACAGGTCTATATCCATTCCCCAGTCGTATTTGAAATTCGTATCTACTGGGGGTTGTTTCTGAGATAGAGCTATCTCCTTGACTCTGTCGAGGACATCTTGGGTCGCCGGTAGCACGTGCCAGTAATTCCGATGAATCTTTTTTCCGGTGAGTAAGGACATGAAATACCATGATCCGGTACAGTTTGATGAAGGATGTAATGCAATCGCTCCGATGTAACGAGACTTATTTGTATTTTTCGTTATTCCTTCATAGGTTTGGACATAATCTCCAAAATTGAGCTTGATTACTTCTTTGTAATCGGGAGGTGGTAAGCCAGTGACGAGTGTTTCTGGGCTGACATTAGATGATACTCCGTTTGTAGCCGGTAGGTTGTTCCTTCTGATGACTGAATGCTTTTGCGCTCCTTCAACCATACTCACAGAGTAGTGGGTATATGGTAGTCGATGAATGTGCGCCCTAGTGTCATCTTTGTTGGTCCGAATTGCTCTCTCTATTGAGCCCACATGTTCCTCTGCGGCTACCACATTTAGCGTTATTGGTCTGATGTCCTCACGAATGCACTCAAATTCGTTGTCTGCATTTATTTGCACAACGGTAAGTCCTCTTGCTTTGTATTTATTGATGGTTTTCTTTACTAATTCCAGAGTTTCCCTTTTATTTGCCTTCTTTTTATGAGTTGAAAACAAAATGCGATATTTAAAACTTTCATCCAGGGACAGTAGCATGGCTATACCTTGCACGTGCATATAGTCCATGGATAGGTTGATTTGTTGGTGATGGTCAAAAATTGTTTGTGGAATTGGTATTTGTTGAATTGTTTTGATGGGATCTGGCCGTTTTCGCACTGATTTCCCTTTTAGGAATGCTAAATCTGTTCCGTAGATAAGCATTGCTCTTTTTGCATCCTGTACTGTTACAGGAGAGTTGCGAAAATAATTAGATTCAATAAGTTTAATAAAAAATTTGTGATCCGGCATGTTTATATGGTGATATAATTTCCTTGCTTTGTTCGCTCCTTCAATTTCGCGTTTTGTGAAACTCTTTTTATTTTCTGAAACTAAGGTTAAAAACGAATAGTTATCAATTGAATAGTTACTATGAGTTAGGTTGAGTTTAAAATTAACGAGCATGAAAAGCCCATTTTCAACTTGACGAAACTTAAGTACTTTTTCTTTGTTGATGTGAACTAGGATCGAATTTTCCTTTGCAGTGTCGATGGTGATCCTATACTTGCTTGCCACGTCAGAGAAGGAAAGGATGTTCAGCCTGCTGTCCTCGTTGTACCATACTTCGAAGAATCCGGGCAGGAAACCGACTTTCGTAGAATCTTGGTATCCTCCGTTCGTATACACACGTTGCACGTGTTCGCTGTCGCGTAGGTTCCTTAGTAGTGCCTTGTTGTTAAAGACAGAAATGTTGGATCCAGTGTCGATAAGGATAGAATTCATATTTTTCCTTTTGGAATTCCTGATCATGTGTTGTTCGCGAGACATGAAGTTCTGGAAGGACACTCTTGGTTCATCTTCCTCGTTTTCGGTAAGCTCTTGCTCTTCTTCTACTGCTGAATCGAATTCCTCATCTTCTTGAAAATGCTGTTCTCCTTCGTTAGCAGCCTTGGGGCAATTGTCGGCGTAGTGTCCCCACTTGTCGCATTTCCAGCACTGGACGTGTGTACTAACGCGCCCGTCTGTTCCGGGGACTGCCGCTTCTCCTGCTGGCATAGTTCGCTGATAAAAGGACTGTCCAGTGACAGTGCTCCTTGGTGTTCCTTGATGTCCGTTTCGTCCATTCTCGTAATTCATGGGGATAGGGTTCCTTTTCTTCTTCCTCGAGCTGTGATTCTGGGGGAGGGAGTACGCTCCTTCCAAACTGGTGGGGTAATTGTCTTGATTCAAGAGGTACTGATCGCGAAGGTTGTCAAGAATAGGTGCGTAGGTCCTCAAATTGGATCTCCTCAAAAAACAAATTGCCATCTTCTTGCTTCGAACGATTTTTCGGTACTCTTCATCCGTTTTTGCGTTCGCTCCTTGCTTTGAATCTTCCTTTTTCTCATGTTCAATTAACATTTTATCGTAAAACATGTCGATTTTGTGGTTGTCTAACACTTCGACAAAATCTTTGAACTTTTTTAGGTGAGTTGCATTGTCATCTTCTGGCATTTGACGGTACGTAAAGAACTGCCTTTGGATTTCGTCCACTTTGTCATATTTGTTCACCTTCTGACCGATGTCATGCGTTGCATCCTTGATGAGCTTTAAAAGCATAGCTACATCGCCTGTCTTCCTAACTTTGTTATCAAAATCCTCGAACTCTTGAATTTCGTTTCGTAACAGGTCACTGGTCTGAGCCCAGACGACGTTAAAAAGCGCCCTGAGTGTTGCATTTAATCTTTCACACTTGGGGTCGTACTTGTCCAAAGCCTTATCATAGAGGTCCAAATCTACTTGATCTGGAGAGGTGGAGAACTGGTTTCCTTGTTCATCCACTTGGATTAGTACTTCCGGTTTGACAGGTTTAGGGATCACTGGTAGTTCGAGATCTGAAAACAGGGTTTCAAGGTAAGCAATGTCTTTGGAGTGTTCTTTCGAAGCGTATATCTTCAAAGCTTCAAGGGTGTCATCGAACTGACTTTTCTTTTTCCTTTCTGAAGGTAACTGAAAGACATTACTATTCATGTCGATCACTTTTCCTTTAAAAACCGTGTTTGAGTTTCTTCCTTGCCTGTTGGGTACTCTGCGTCCTCTTCCTCTTGGTGGTCTACTTCCGGTGGCGTTTGGAGTGTTTCCAGTAGCCGTGTTGTTGTTTGCATTATCAGGCATTGTGATGATTGAGAGTGCAAAATTTTCCTGTCTTGATTTATCGTATCAAATTGTTGTGATAAAAACAATCCTTCCTGGCAATTAAAAAATAATGTTGAGATATGATGAAAAGCTCCGATATGTTATTCACCAACTTATCCTTTCCTCCAATCCAAAGTAAATCAAATATCAGTTCAACTAACTCCGTTAACTGTTTGGATTATTTTTTAATTGTAAGCTAATGAATAAAAAACTAATATCCATACATTTATTTCATACGTTCAATTTCCTGTTCTTTATATACATTCAACATGCTCACATACGTTTTCAACATGAAATGTATCTTCTTCCTTCCTTTTAATACCTGATGTTACTCAGTTCTTTCTCACTGCGTCAGCATAGCTCATACTGATTGGTTTATGTTCCGTGATAACGGGACTCAACTTCTCTTGTCCATTATAATTTTTTGTATTTTCTTCAACAACTACATCCGTAAGAATTAGAATTAAGCTGCTGTAGTAAGATTATGTAGCATAATGACTAAAAATTAATCGTACTTGAGACTTTTCATCGGAATAACTAAGACATTAGATTAGGAACAAACTAGTCAGCGATTATTCATAGCATATCAGGTATCTCAATTCATTCAAGCAAGAGTCAATGTTATTTTCCAATTATATATCAGAACCAAACACTTTCAAAAGAACCAAAAAATCACTGTCAAGAAAAAAGAAAGAACTTGATGCTGCTCGAAGAGCACAAGCATACCGTTTTCTTCTCCTCCTCACCGTTGGCATCTTTTGCTATTGGTTGCCGCAAACCTTACTTGCTCCCGAATTTCACAATCATGATTATAGTACAGTCGTGCAAAAAACAAAGAAATCGAATAGTACAGATCCAATTCAAGAAATGGACAAGTCATCCACCAAATATGCTGATATTGCCATATATCAATTTCCCAATGGTGAAAACCCTAAAGTTTTTGAAACTTACCGCACCTCCCTCTTACTGTGGAATGAAAGTGATCGCTTTGAGACTATAGAAAATACACACAAAAATGCCCTTCTTCACTTTGGTACATGGATTGTAGTCCGAGACTTGGAGGGTAAGATTTTATTCTTAAAACGTGGACATCAATTAAAGACATGTGCAAATGCATGGGGTATGGTAGGTGAGCATACTTCTGGAAGAGAGTTAATTGATCAAACAATTGAAAGAGGTGTCAAAGAAGAACTGGGAGAAGCATTATGGACTCAATCTGTAGATTATACCAAAAATCTTACTTCGCAAGATTTACCACTGTATTTGTCAATCCATTATGACAATGAGTCGGGTAGAATAGATGAGCAAATAACATGGCTCATGATGGTTCAATTAAATAAAAAGCATGAAGAATTAGAGGAGGTGATTAAATTTGATGACGAAGTTGCAGAACATGCATGGCGTACAAAAAATGAATCTATAAAGTGGATGCAAGAACAGACAGAGAGTGACTTTTGCAATGCCGATGTTTATCACCTTCTAGAACTGACACTTGATCTTGTACCATAGTAGTTCTTGTGACTTTGTATTTTTTAAAAACAGATTAACATTTCTATAATCAAAACTGCTGCTAACGAATGTGAGAACTATTCAAGGGTGTTTCCTCATCTAGTACTTCTGCCTTTTTTTCCTTTTATTTATTCGTTTCTTTCCAATATTGCGTTTCCATTCATAGGGTATATCATTAAAGTCAGCAATACTTTCTGAAAAACTTAAGTCGTGCACCTTATTTTGAATTTGGTCCCAAACATAATGATTTACTCTTCCGTCAACACAACAATTTTCAATTTCCTTATTCATAAAGTTTTGGATTTCATTATCGTCATCGTTGAGTGAATTAGAAACCAATTGTGCATACGACTTAAACATGGTCCCGTATAATAATTCATCTGGTTGAAGCATCATTTGAGAAGCCTCTTCTCTATATATCCTCATGATACGAATTGCCAAATGTCTAGACAAAGCTTTTGAATCTTCATGTGAATTATTTCCTTGATTCATCGGACTTTTCGTAGGAAATTCACAACAAGAGTTTAACAGAACCCTAAAAGTGTAGTTCGATGGATGAATTGATACATCCTCAGAACTTATCATTTCTTGAAGAATTCGAACTGCATGCTGCAGCTTTTCAAACTTGGAACTTTGCACCGCATGGTTGGAGAGAACCTTTATAACTTCAGTATATGTCAATTTGTTGGGTTTGAGTGATGTATTCTTCTGTTCATAGTATTCATTTTCCATTTTTTTAAGGATTTGCATCGCATACTGCAGATACATAGAGTCTTTGTTTATCCTTGTGCCATTTGCCAAAGATTTTAAAATTGCAGTATATGAGATTGTATCCGGCTCTATACCAATATCCAACATTTTGTTCAAAAGGTTCAATACATGGTCAGCTGCTTTAGGATTATTTTTTTCTTTACCCCAAGCATTTATGACAGATGTAAAAATATATTTATTTGGTACCACATTCTCCTCTAACATTTCATACAAAAAAAATTCCGCATGTCTTGCGATACCCTTTCTTTTGCTTCGTATTAATGCATCCACAACAGCACGATATGCATTTGCATCGGGTTGCATGGATGGATGATTATGCGTATTGCATTGGTTTTTTATACGTTCCCATAAAGCAAGAGCACTGTCTGCATTATTCATTTGTTCCAAAACATAGGTATATGCGATTATATTAGGACGAATGAATAGCGCATCATCATCATTGTTTTGGTCCAATTTAGTTTGATTTTTTTGATCAGTAGCTAAATCTTCCATCAATTTCAAATATTCAAGTGCTTTCCTTTCCTCACCTGCCCTTGCAAAAGTACGTATGGCTGCATTAAAAGAAGCAGAGGTTGGTTTTATTCCAAATCTCTTCGCATCATCATTCATAAATTGTTGCAGTAAGTTTTCAATACTTTTTACTGCGGAATTAGTTTTATTCATATGACAACGAGACCAACAAATCAAGACCTCATTTATGGATGAAATAATATTTTTCGGGGCTATCGTGACTTTTTCTTCATATATATATTTCATCATTCTTAATAAGAGAGACTCTGAAGTTTGTTCGTCGTCGTTACGAGAAAATACTTTGATACAAGCAACAAACATTTCACCCAACAGCTTTTTGTGCTCTATATCTTTTGCTTCTACAAAAGATATATATTTTGTGTCTACTTCATCCAGTATCTCATGTCCAAAATTCAATATTTGATACTTTCGTTTGCTATTTCCATCCGTTCCGTATCGTGCACAAAAGTTCAAAATGGCGTGGTAATGCCTAACTCCCACAAGTGCATTGGTTGGAACCTTATCATTCTCATATCGATGCAACATCCACTCTAGTATTCGTTTTATTCGTTCCAATGTTTTACTTGTGTAGCCTTCGTGCAAAGAGTTATATACATGATTGCTAAAAGATTGAATTAGCCCAAGAAAAATCTCTTCAAGCTCTTCATGGCTTTTTTGTGAGGGCAATGGTAGCTCATTCATGTCTGAAAAAAGCTGATCGGATTTTAGCTCAATTTCATCCATTTTCATATTCCACTTTTCCGACGTAATATTATTTTCATTTGCATTCATCATTCTATGTACTACTTGTATAAATCCAATGTTAGTGCGAAGATATGTCGCATAAGCATTCCAACTTATATCCCGCTGATTTTCGTGTGATTGCGTTATTCTTTTGAAAAGTTTAGTTGCATTTGATAACACAAGTTGTGCTTCGTCAACACTTTTGGAACTCTTCACTACATTTTGCCACGTTTCTAGCACTATTTCAATACTTTGATTATCTGGATCGACATATAAATTTCCGCCCTTTCGAAGTTCATGCATAAGGTCTAGAATTTTGCTGGCATCATTGGCATCTGAAGGCTTTTTTGCACATGATTTATAAACCTCTAAAACTGTATGGAAGGATTTTGTGTCTGGGGCAAGATCTAAATCACCTCCAAATAATCCATTCCACGATCCAAGAATTTTCCATGATCTCTGACCAGCATCGGTCCTTCCAGATATTTGTAAACATTCTATTGTTTTTACGAATGGAGTTACGTCCAAAAAAGCATTTCTATTTCGTTTCGATTCAACAATAAGACGCTTCAGTAAGCTATCGCATAAATCTGCTCCATGATATTGCATCTTTTTCAGACGGTGATTCAAAGCAGGCTTTAACTTTTGTATTGCCTTCATATTATCATTCCACTGAAAGATTAATTGTATCATATGATCTCTAGCTATTTCATTGTTACCATCTAGCATCAATAAACTTCCTTCTGGGTGTATTGAAAAATCGAAAAACTTGTTGGAGTTTTCCACAAGGTCTAAAAAATTGTCCGTTTCTATCTTATTTTCTGGAATATTTTTTGATTTGGAGATGGTAGAAAATGGTTGATGTGAAATTCTGTGGTACTTATAAATATCATTCACCGTGTCTGGTTCTGTAATAGAATACAAAAAATCCTTCAAAAGAAAGGGACATGATTGTTTTGATTGTAATAATGATGGCCCTTGACGAAAGTTGGTATAAGGGTATTTTGCAGGGCTTCCTCCCGATAAGGTACGAAAATTGCTAAGTTTGCATATCCCTGTTGTGTGCCTTCTGTTCTGTGGAAACTTTACTCCATTAGCATACAAAACATTTCTTAATTGTCGCATTACTTTGCTTAGGAGAGGTTCTTTATGAGATGTTAGCAAGGGATGATTCAAATCATCTGAGCCTGTGATGAACCCTCTGCAATTGGACTTGCTTGTTTAATTATTTGAGGACTTTGGTGGTACGTAAGTCAAAAAGAAGTTTGTTTGTTTGATTGTTTTCGTATTTTGCATATTTTATAAACTAGATTATTATTATAGAGTGAGATAGGTTATTACACCACTATCTCCTACATACAACATGTACTACAACGTTCCTTCAATATGAAGTGTTACATTAATTGACATTAATCCTAAGAATCAACCATTCTATCGATCCCCTGTCCTTTGATGTGCCCGATATTCTCATCGAGGCTTCCCATCTATCCGCCACCTGGGCGCGCATTCTCAGAGAACAATAATCTTCTTCCCTGATGTTGTGTATGACATCAGGACCAGCAACTAGTAGGTTGTTCGAATTGTAAGTTTGTACACTATTTTTTCATACATAGGTACCGTACCGTAGAAACAATATAGTTTGCACATTTGTTTGAAATGTTCTTCAGAAATACATCTCATCGCATTCATAGAAAAAATAGCTAAGAAATCATGTCACTTACCTTTTGATATCCGTTGTGTGTCAAGTAACGGTTTTTTTATACGTTTTTATTTTTATTTCGGCGGATTCAGCAATGCTAAAAAGACACGGATTTTCTTTACTCGTGCGAGAGCGTGTCAAAAATTGCATATTATAGAGATCCCTAAGTATATTTCCGTTGCTTTTGCAAATTCTTATGGATGTCACAAATCATACATACAAACCAAGAAATTTATCGCCCAAGTTTCTAAATTAGTTCTTTCTGAAAAATTTGTATAATACAAATGGAAGATACTGTTTTTAAACTTACAAATTGATGTTCTGCATAATAACGAACGATAATTTTGACCACATGTATTACTTCACGACCAAAATACTTAATGAAAGATGAAGGCATGGTCATTCTCCCGCTTTTTAAGTTGGCTAAAACTTTGCGAATCTTAAATTTGAACAATCTCTCTATGTGATGTCGAATTTCTTTTTCGTTGAAAATATTCAAAAAATGTACCCGCCTATTTGTTCATAACATTTTGTTCTGTTCAAAATACGGTTGCTAAATATTGTTTTCCGAGTTGTTGTTACTCCAACGACTTCGAGATTGGTAAGTCAATGAGATCAAATAAATAGAATGTTGGAATGTATCTAATCTGAATGAATGATATTGGCACATTTAAGCTGCCTATTGAGTTACACGAAACTTTGCAAAAGTACACACAACCTAACCCAAACTGAACCTGATTGTAAAGGATCTTACTTTGGAAGGAAAGTTGTAAAACTGAGGAAAATGAATATTCCGATCATCACTAGACGCTCTGAGAAGCGTAAAGAGAAAAGAGAACTTCACAAACAATACAAATCAATTCGAGTCAACCCATACAGACGTAGACTAAGGGTATTATGTCTTCACGGTCATGGAAGTAATGATGAGATTACAAATTTACAATTATTTGGTCTGAAACTGAGTAGAGAGCAAGCTTGTGACCTGGAGTTTCTCAACGCTCCTCACGTCGCTGATAGACATATGCCTGGTCTTGAGCAGTACTCCGAAGGTGGCTTTTACACCTGGGGCGGCAAGAAGTTCTCCAAAGAAGGTAATTCGGATTGGGAAGAAAGCCTAGACTTTCTAGCGAAATACCTAAAGAAAAACGGCCCTTATGATGGTGTTTATGGGTTTTCACAGGGAGTCACAATTATAACAGCCTTTTCCAACCCAATGATTTGGAAGAAGCGGTTCCGATTATATCAATGTCCATGGAAGTTTGCAATTCTAGCTTGTGGTGGAGGAAGTTGGCTACTCTCTAACAAGGACCAAATTCTTCTAGATATACCATCGTTACACATCAAAGGCAAGAGAGATTTTGCATACAAAGATAGCACTCGGATTGAAGAGAGATGGAGGTCTGACAATAGAGAGAGTTACACACATAAAAGAGGACACGAGATTGACCTGCGCCTTTTAGAACGTGAGCCAAAACTTGGCATTATGCTACATGATTTCTTTGACAACATTAGAAGAACAACAACTCATTCATTTTATTCTGAGGATTTAATATTCATGCAAAGTGCTGAGTGAGAAAGATGCATCATAGAGGAAGATTATTAAATGTTTTGGATGTTTTTAGTTTTTGATTTCGTGATAATTATGCCACCATAATCATTTTAGTCAAAGCGTGCTGTTGTTATGAATTTAAATACTTTTCTGCATTTGGTATGAGAAAATGGAGTTTTCTTTAAGTTGAAATGTGAAAGGAATATTGTGTTATCATTTGAAGAAATTTGATATAGAGAGGCAACAGATTTTAGTAGAAGCATTAAATAGGATAGTTATAATATGTTAATTAAATCTGGAACGAATTGAAGCAAGATATAGATACGAAACTAAGAACCTTTGCCTCTATTCTTTTGTATACGAGAACCTTTGAGCCGGCAAGAACTAAGTAAAATTTTTCACAGCAAAATTGATTAAGACAGATGAAAAGGTTATGAAAAATATTTTCGGAAACTAAAACTAGTACGTACGAGCTTCCAATCATTCTTTGGTCAGCAGAATACGATGTCAAGAGTCTATCAAGCAAATGTTCGCCATCATTTCATTTTGTTCCTTGTCTCGGTTTTAACTACACCATTTACTAACGCATTCAGTTATAACCTCAACACAAAACAACATAGATCGAGTAACGAACTTAATGATATAAGGGAGAAGGTCAAGTACGCAGATGAAACATTTGAACTTCCTAATAAATTAGACCTATCCACAATTGAAGACAACCAAATACATCATCCAATTCAAACCTTTGCAATTGGTCGTAGATGCATTCACGGTTATCCACAGGCTTATGGAAACCATCCAGTGGCTCATAAAATAAATAGCGGATTATTTCGCTTAACTTGTCCATTATTAGTACAAGCCATTGATACATGGGAAAATGAAGGGGGAGTTAGAGAAATGAGTGATTTAGTACGTTCAGGAGCAAGAATCTCCTCCTCCAAGAATATCACTCGTGTAGAAAAGAGGAATGATAATGAATTAACGTGGATGGATCAATTCCGTAAGGTAAATAATGACAATGCTAAGATACGAAAATCTGTCATTGAATCCTACCCAGGTGGATGGGAAAAAGTACAATCTAAGCTTGGTGAGGAAAATTCAGAACGTTTTTTGGAAAGCGGTATCGCTGGGTTAGGACGGAATTCTGGTGTAGCCGATGTAAAATGTTTGCATGCTCATGTCGCTGATCATTTGTGCCGTGGTACATCACCTGAGGAATCTAATTTAAATATCCTCACCCTTGGAAATGAAATTTTGCGTCGTTTAACTGAACAAAGAGGAGTATCTATTGATGGTTCTGGAGAAGCATGCTGGAAGCAATGTAGTGGGGGGTGTAGCAGAAGATTAGTTACAGACTCGGATAAAAATTCTGAAGAGAACTCCGATTGGAAGGAATACACTCCCAAGAAGAATCGTCAGAAGCTAAGATCAACTCGTCAACGGCGCCAAGAAATTCGGTCAGTCGAATAATTAGTTTAATCTTTAAACGATATATTCAAACAACATTCTCCAAATGATCTTCTCTAAACATTCTAATTCACATTTGCTGAATTTTGTTGTCTTTGCAATCAATGCATTAAGGTATTTTCACACGAAAGGAATGAACGAAGTACAGGAATACAAAGCATCTGATATACTTTTTTGGATAAATAAGGATGTAAATGTTAAAAGGTTTTACAATGGCATTGCTGAAGATAAAGTTGAAATTCCTAAACAATATCATCCTCGAATTTTGTGACAACATTGATGGAGAGAATCACTGCTGAAACCTACATCAGATACATGAGCAAAGTTGTGCATATTTGATTTTATGTTAAAAGAAAACCTAATGTCGTCATCTCAATCGTGCTTACAATTAGGTAAAGCAGGAATTCAATATACTCACATATAGGCATATTTGAAACACATAAACGTAATCTGGCGAATTCGATCTTCGTGCTATCGTACAGGAATAGAGTATTCGTTTAGACGTAAATGGAAGGACTCGCGAGGAATCTTACATTCGTTTTTTTTAATTATGTAGTCAAGAAGAATTGGAGCATGGAACTGCTGGGTTGCACATAAAAGGCCATCATTTAGATACCTTATTTCACATTTGCGAAGTTGATAATCACTTATTGGACTGTTTCTAAAGAAACGATGCAGCGCGTTTTGTGCCTCCATGGCCATGGAAGCAACAATGACATAACCACTATGCAAGTATTTGGATTGAAATTAAAAAAGGAGCATTCATGTGAGTGTGATTTTTTGAATGCCCCGCATATCGCAAGAAAACCATACCCAGGACTTGAGCAGCTTTCCAAGAATCAATTCCACACGTGGGGTGGCATAAATTTCTCAAAAGATGGCAATGCAGATTGGGAGGAAAGTCTAGAATATTTGGCAACTTACATCAAGAAAAATGGTCCATATGATGGGGTGTATGGGTTCTCACAGGGTGTTGCATTAATCACTGCATTTTCTTCACCATCCATTTGGAAAGATCGGTTTGGATTCGAGAAAAGCCCATGGAAATTCGCAATTTTAGCATGTGGAGGAGGAAGTTGGCTGATTCCAAGTAACCAGGTCACAGATCTAGATATTCCTTCGTTACATATCAAAGGCAAGAAAGATTCTGCCTTCAAAGATAGTACAAAACTTGAGAAAAGATGGCAAGCTGATAAAAGGCATACGTATACACACAAGCGGGGCCATGAGATCGACATGCTTATTGTGAATAGGGAACCAAAGCTTGGCACCGTGTTAAAATCTTTCTTCACAGAATTACAATAAAAGTAGATTTCTCATGATAAAATATCGTATTTGCGCAGAGGTTGAAGGGGATAGACTGTAGTGCGATTCCACTTTCTAACGTTGACATGAGCTAAGATATCCACAAAAACTGTTAATTTATATGTGCACAGAACAGGGGTTTCAAAAACGCTTGTAAAAGGAACCACACTGTTTGCATTGAAAAAATTGTGCTGTTTCCAGTTTCATAAAGAACTGTCGTTTTGAAAATGTTCTTTTTTTATTCGACAATTGTTTTGTTGTACAACTTTCTTTCTATATTATAGTTTGATCAAGATATAAATGTAATATAAAAATGTCTTAGTTTTTGTTTGTGCATTGTTCTTCACAGTTTAACATCGATTATCTATTTAATACTAGCATTTCAATCCGAAAAGCGCCATTTAGTAAAACACAAGTTGTGTTGTGATAAATAAAAATTATAAGTTGTAGATACAACAATGACGATCTGTAGAACCGTTGTTCAATTTATGCTTAGCAATTTTCATCTTCGATGAAGGGAAATCTCGTGGAATTTTCAGTTTCAAATGATCATACAAAATCCTTAAATTTTTACTCTTCAGCTGGAAAAATGTATAAGCGAGCTCGACTATCCCAGAATTCGACGGTCGATATAATTTCTCTCAGTCCATGACCTCCTTTTTCATTTCAGAGGAATTTATTCTTTTCCCTCTCGCTCCTCTTCCTTTTTTCTTTTTTTTTATATATACCTTCATTCAACAAAAGGTTATCCAAAGTAAACAACCATCCTTCTTCACACCATATCCACACACTCCTCCTCCCCCATTTTTTCTTTTTTTCTCTTTTCTTTTTCTTTTCTTTTTTCTTTTTCTTTTTTGGCTTTTTTTTATTATTTTTCTTTTTTTATGACGGAATGGGTTTCCCTCTCGTTAGAACCTATTGATGATAACTTCGTTTATGTACATGGGGTGAACCATTCGTATGAATGGAGGGTAGAGAAATCTTGCGGGGCGTGAAGACTGGCTATACACCTCAGCGTGATTCCCAATAGTAACACGTTAAAAAAATAACATACCATTACATTACCTGCAAATCATACAAAACATGCGTTAATAAGGAAGAGGAGCGATTAGCTGATAGGTTCAAAATATTACTCTAAATGAAAATACTTGGCCCAAATCAGACAAAAAGTGTATACTTTCGTCGACGCTCTGCTGTAGCAACTAACAACAGTTTTGGAAGAAAAAATATGATTTAGAAGGTTTTGCGTACAAGTCATGTCTACTGATACAAACTACAGTTTGTAGAATATGAACTATCTGTACGTCATGACACTTATTCATACTTTAGAACCAGTATTTTTCGAAGGATGAATAATCAACTCACAAAAGCACAGGAATCACAAGATGATTCACAAGACGTTGAGGAAAACGTCACTACATTGTCTGCTTACAATATTTTTCGAGATTCTCCTCTTCGATTCCTTGGATATGCAAATGAAATTGGTGAATCATTTCGATATCAGGTACGCCAGATATCAATGGAAAATTTTCATGACAAACATCTTGCTCATATCATGTGTTTTACATATTGATTCATAAAAATCCATACTTCACGCGAAGTTTCCGGCTATAGTCAGACCATCTTATGCCGTTGCTTTTGGATATTGTGCACTGGACTCGATCTCGTGCGGTTATCGTATCTATTCAACCGATTCAAACTCGAGAGAAAGCTCTATTTCAAAATCGGCAAGCATTGAAACAAAAGCATTCATTGCATCTTTTGATACACTTCTTTGGCAAAGTGAGTTTATATCGAGAACTTTTTTTATTTTTTTATATTTTAGGTTCGGATAGAATTTTTTAAGTTACAGTGATTTCTCATGAAGTCTTTTGACGGAATCTTATTGCATTCTCAGGCTTAGCAAGTGTCATGATACCAGGAACAGTTATAAATGGAATAGTCCGTACTTCTAAGCTTGCTGTGTCGAAGGTGCAAACATTGCCTAAGAAAAAGCTGACCATTTTACCAATTTTCATCTCCAAACTTATCGAAGCATCTACGAAAAAGAATTCTTCAAACTCCAAATTTGTAGCGAAATGGATTCCAACTATGGCTGGCTTGGGCTCCATACCTTTCATAATTCATCCGATTGATAATTTTGTTGATTTTGCTTTGGACAATTCCACTCGAAAATATATATATGATTGCTCATAATGGAATATATAAAGAGCCTTTAATTGCATGTTTCCCTTTCAATAATAATCATATAGTATTATATTTCCACCTTTGTTTCTTTTCTTGTACCTGTTTCACATGTTTGTTTTTGCGTTGCACAATTGCAATTTTACTTTAAATTTGAATTTTGATCATACATTTATTCAATCATCAAAGTGAAATAAAAATCTACTAGCTATTCATGATGATTAACAGTAGTATGTGAAAGATATCTATTTTAATATCTTGTCTCCTACTTTCGCTCTTGTTCCAAGTTTTAAATTGCGAACTCCATAAAACTAACTATTGATGTGATATTTTTCATTTGCTGAATGACTGCTTTTGTGTCCTGTTTCATATTGTTACGCTCCACGAGAGTATATATGAGAAACACCGTAGACATTCAGTTCTGGCTTTGTACGTTACGAATGGTGACTCGTAATTAAAAAAATGATCATAACGTCTGTCTATGAAAAGAATCTTCCTCCGACCATTACATCATCATCACATCATTCGTCTGTGGAACAAATTCGGAATAGTAACAACAAATGGGAGCAGTTCACGGAGTTTATTTGAAGTATGTGGCCCTTTCAGGGATGTCCTACCTTGGTTACTCTAGCATTATGGACGGGGTAGGATTGCTTTCACTTTACCAAAATGGAATACCATCTGACATGTCACATTGGAGAATAGGAAAGGCTCTATTTTTAGGATATTCCACAATTTTGAATGGAGCCATTGCTATTCTTTTCAAAACGGAGCGAGGTATGAGGTTGATTGGAAAAGATCCTAAGTCAGGTAATATTCCCATGTGGTCCTACATAATTTATTCTCCGTTTCATATACCGACTTGGTAAGTTTGATACGTTTTGGAAAGATATGTATCTTTCGTTTATGAAAATAATAGATAATGCAATCTAGACAATGACGGAAACTGACCTACATTATTCTTGCACACATGCTCCAGGCTTTACACGTATGCGATGAAGAAACATAGAAGTGCTCCTGTTGCCACTGAAGTTCAAGATGGCTGGTGGGTCGGAGGAAGGTAAGGATTGAGTACAAACTTATTTTTGCATATTGTACAAGGTAATATTCAATAGGCATAATTTATGATTTTATCTTTTTTGTACATTGTATCACAGATATGCTCGTGAACTAAATATGAAATGGGCAGGCATTGTCGACCTTACAGTAGAATTCCCAGAATTATGCATCGATCAAACTGATGAATATTTATCTATTCCTGCATGGGATGGCGTTCCTGCAATCCCTTCTAAAATTGAAGAGGCTGCATGCTTTGCAGCAGAAGCTCATAAAAAAGGCCACGTTCTCATACATTGCGCTCATGGGCGTGGAAGGAGTACAACAATCATGGTAGCAGCACTTGTACGAGCTGGTTTATTCAATACATGGGAAGAAGCTTTTGAGGAAGGTGTTAAGCCTAAACGACCAGTATGCAAACTCAATAAAAAGATGAGGACAGCCTTGACAGAGTGGCAAAATACCTATGTGTTCCAAAAGAAAAAAGATTAATGATAGTGAATAATTTTATGACTTTTTTCTTCCGAGAACAAATAGCAATTAGTACGATCAAAATAACCAATAGAATAAAATGTGAGACAATGATTATTAATTCGTTTTGCATGTTTATGTCGTGATGTTTATTTTTATTTCAGAATTACCCATTAGTGAAGAACTCTTCACATTTCATTTTATTCGCAATTCTCTAGGAGCATTCACAAACAACATACCCCAAACACACAAATTTATCCTCATCAAACAACTGTTATAGGATCGTCGTTGTTCGGAGTATTAGAGGCGTGTATGTCAGGTAGCTCATCCTCTGTAGCTTCTGATTCTGAATATTCTTCCATGTATGCTTCCCCATTATCCACCAAGTAAGCAAGGCCATCTGACTCGTTAAATTCATTATAAATAGAATGTTTAAAAGATCTGAAAACCTCTTCCGGTGGAGTAGGCTGTGGTAACAATGCTTCACCTGGCCCACCAAAACCAACAGCTGTTCTATCTCTCTTTCGTAAAGCATATAATAAAATATATGCTGGTATCATAGAGGGTACCCACTCAGCAAATATCCACCAGAAAGGTCCTTCTTCAAAATGAACATCTTCTTCGTCTCCATGCTTTCTAATCTTTATATAATCCAACATTAAGAGCACTCCTCTGAATATGTAACAGGAAGAACAAAGCGCTATTGGAACCATTATTCTAGTCATAATTGGAGCCTTTTGCATGGCCTGCAAGTCATCATATAATGGTAACTTTGACAGTCGTTTATACATCATTACTCCACAAACAATCACAAGGAGACCATGTAATCCCCACGCAAAGGCACCGAAAACTAATTGATGACGGTGAATGGGAGATTTTTTCTTAAAGTCAATCAACCTAGGGTATGGGTTTTTAGTTCCAAACAAATCAACAATTTCAACTAGCGAATGGGAAGCCAACGTTATGGATGCAAAAAGTAAAAGCGCGGGATAAATTCGAAATACAATTTTACGTTCTGACAGGCCAGCTCGTGCTTTTGCCATTGACTTGAACCAATACAGAGTAACGACTGCAAAAGCATTGAACTCAAATATGGCTTTACCGAAAGTGCTCACTAGAGCATATCCTATCTTCATCTCATTATAAAACCCAATATTTAAAAAGTCTGAATAAAACAGGTATCCAAGCAGTTCCACAAGCATTGATACCCTATGAAAAATAGAAGAGTCAGCCCCAGTAATTCATAAAATGTTTTTAAAAAGCTGATTTGTTCTCACCATAAAAGAATATGAAACATTCTTCGCATAGTCATTCCTTCTGCTAATCGCCCTTGCTGGTCAAAATCTCGAGGTTTACAAATAGTCCACCCAATGAAATGCGACGCAAGTCGATAAGATGATACAAGCCATAAAGTCGCCGTTAATGAAAGACCTATAACTGCTCCAGCCTGCAGAAGAAAACTTGATTGAGGATTTTCGTCGTCGTCTAAGGCATCATTACGAATATGCGGGTTGTCTCGCTTCATCAATTCTAACAATGCTTCCCTTATCGAGCTCATTGTCGATTTGTTCTGTCAATCTTAACAAATGATAATTTGGTTCGTATTTTGTTGAATCACATGGATTGACAAGGATTTCTTGGGGCCTGAGAACATGAAAGATCTCTCAAGTGATTTTCAGTTAAAAACTTAATTAGAAATATATTTAGATAGAATTTCATTAACAAAAGGAGAACAATTATGGAAAATATGGAAAAGAACGCATATCTTATTGAAATAATTATGATCATAGAAAAATATTTAGGATTGAGCAAACGTTTGTTTCATCACAACAGAACCTACCATGAACAGCAGTTTTCAGCATAACGAATACGTCAACATTTGATTCTCAAAGGAGTATAGGTGTGCAAATTATAAGCTTAAGTTGTTGTTGTATGTTATATTTTTAAGTGACTATAAGCATCGTACTGAGACGGACTCTTTAGCTGCACCGGGTACGTAGTTTCCGCGTAATAAGCTTCCTAAGAAAATTGATCCATATGTATTG
>Ga0209092_10000039_pt1 | contig 102248 bp, 83 predicted proteins | sample FraStrMetagenome_FD_187446 | JGI IMG/M metagenome (GOLD analysis project Ga0209092, IMG submission 187446) | Marine eukaryotic phytoplankton communities from Arctic Ocean - Fram Strait ARC3M Metagenome (SPAdes) (version 2) | ecosystem: Environmental > Aquatic > Marine > Oceanic | place: Fram... | reverse complement strand
CGATCATCAGTTCGCCGGAATGCTTGTGATGCAGTACTGTTGTGGGCAGTAGTTTGATACCAATAATGGTGCTGGAAAACATCATGGAGGTACCAACAATAATGCACTCAAGCAGGCTGTAGTCAAATAGATAGGCGACGCCAAAGCCAACTGCGGCAAACAACAGGGAGCTAATCAGAGTAATATGAGTGACCTGACGCAATACACGGCCCAGTGCCTGGGGCTGCATATCTAGACCCAACAGAAACAGCAGGAAGATAATACCTATGCTGGCAATTTCACTAATGAGCTCGACATCAGTGACCCAGGCCAGACCATGGGGCCCCATAACAGCGCCGAGTAAAATATAGGCGACTAACAGAGGCTGACGACCAAACAACGCCAGCGAGGCAACCACGGCGGAGCCGGTAAAAATCAAAAAGAACAGCTGTATTAGATGGTGATCCATAGCCTTAACCTTATCAGATTTTAGGCACGTCTTTTAAATAGCGGCTCGGGCTGATCGGCAGCGACCTGATAGGCATCAGAGAAATCCTGCAATGACTTACTGGCTTCGGCGAGATCCAGTTCTGTGTCAAAGGCAAAGCCATTAAAACCACATCGCTGCATCAGAAAGAGCTGATCTCGAATAATCTCGCCTATAGCGCGTATTTCGCCGCTGTAGCCATAGCGCTCGCGAAGCAGGCGCGCAAGTGAGAAACCGCGGCCATCGGCAAACTTGGGGAAGTTAATGGCAATCACAGGCAAATCTATAATCCCATCGGCAAAGGCTTCAATCTCTTCATGGCTGTCAATCCACACACCGACAGCGCCTGCACGATTGGCCAGCAAACCTTGCTGTTCATGCCACTGGCTGGTTGAAACTAGGATATCGCCCTGTGGCAGAGCATCAGTATCAGCATCGACCAGCTGCCAGCTGTTGTCGATAACATTGCCATCTTTAAGAAGCTGGGGCATAGACTCTCTCCTTGAATTTTTCTAAACCGATTCGCTGATAGGTTTTTAAAAAGGTCTCTTGCTCTAGGCGGTTTTCAACATAGACATCTAACAGTGTTTCGATGCTGTCGACTACTGCGTCCCGTGATAATGAGGGGCCCAGTACCTTGCCGAGGGCTGCATTTTTATCAGCGCTGCCACCAAGCTGTATTTGGTACCATTCCTCGCCTTTCTTATCCACGCCAAGAATACCAATATGGCCTATATGGTGATGGCCGCAGGCATTCATACAGCCAGAGATATTGAGCTCGAGATCACCGAGATCATAGACATAGTCGAGATCGTCAAACTTGCGCTGTATGGCTTCAGCTACGGGAATTGACTTAGCATTGGCCAGTGAGCAGTAGTCTCCGCCGGGGCAGCAAATCATATCGTTAATGGTGCCAATATTGGGCGTTGCCAGACCTGCAGCCTTAGCCAACTGCCAAAGATTGAACAGCTCAGACTGAAGTACATCTGCAAGCACAATATTTTGATTGTGGGTGGTGCGAATTTCACCAAAGGAAAAACGATCGGCGAGGTCGGCAATAGTCTCGAGCTGCCGATCGGTAACATCGCCCGGTGCAACACCGGCGGGTTTTAGCGACAGCGTTACGCAGGAATAGCCAGTTTGCTTCTGAGTTTTAACATTGCGGTCTAACCAGCGCGAGAACCCTTTGTGCTCTGTGGCTAACGCCTGTACCTCTGCACTGACCGCATCGCCGTCGACAGATTTATAATCTGGCTGGCTAAAGAATCCTTTAACACGCTCAATTTCATGGCCATTTAATGTGGCTGGCCCATCTTTTAGGTGCAGCCACTCAGCTTCAACGCGCTCGGTAAATACCTCCGGCGTCCAGGCTCTCACCAAAATCTTGATCCTGGCCTTATATTTATTGTTTCGATTGCCATAACGGTTGTAGACACGCAGGATGGCATCCAAATAGGTCAGTAGATGTTCCTTGGGCAGAAACGTTTTAATTGATGAGGCGATAACTGGTGTTCTGCCCAGTCCGCCACCCACATAGATATGAAAGCCTGTCTCGCCTTGATCATTCTTAACCAGCTGGATACCGATATCGTGCAGCAGGAAAGCGGCGCGATCTTCTTCGGAGCCACAGACGGCGATTTTGAACTTACGCGGTAAAAAGGCAAACTCTGGATGCAGTGTCGACCACTGGCGGATAATCTCGCACCAGGGGCGGGGATCTTCAATTTCATCGGTGGCCACACCAGCGAACTGGTCAGTGGTAGTGTTGCGAATGCAGTTGCCGCTGGTCTGAATAGCATGCATTTCAACACTGGCTAGCTCGGCCAATATATCTGGCACCTCTTCCAGGCGAGGCCAGTTTAACTGGATATTTTGCCTGGTGGTAAAGTGCACATAGCCTTTGTCGTACTGGCGGCTGATATCGGCAATCTTGCGAACCTGGTGGCTCGACATCAGTCCATAGGGAACAGCGATACGTAACATAGGAGCCAGACGCTGGACATAGAGTCCATTCTGCAAGCGCAGTGGCAAGAATTCCTCTTCGCTAATATTGCCGGCAAGGTAGCGTTTAGTTTGGTTGCGATATTGCTCAACGCGCTCATCAACTATTTTTTGATCGTACTGGTCGTATTGGTACATGAAGGTCCGTTTTGAGTACTGCTAATAGAAGGTCCCTATCATAGCGTCAGTGGCAGGTGTTTTAAATGGCTATTTATCTATAAGACTCTGTATTAGTGGAATAACCAATGGCGTTGAAAGCGAGACAGCGCGGTTATAGATTGATAGAATGCGCGCCTTTCAAATACTCACATCAAATACATATAGGGCTGTAATAATGGGCAAGCAAATAGAACCGAACACCGATGGCGATGCAACCGCTGATGCAATTGCAGTAGTCGCCATTTTGGCTGTCGTTTTGACCGCGGTAGTTTATTGGCTGTCGACGTTTTAATCGTATTTTCGAGAGCTCTGCATTATGTCTTATTCGCAACAGCACATTCAGGTGGTCGATAACCCGAGTCAGCGTGAGGTGGTTGAGCAGTATCTCAATCAGGTTCCCGCTGACTCTGAAATAAGTGCCGAGCGCATTGCCGAGTTACAGGCACAGATCAAGGCGCAGTTAATCGCCAAGAATGCCGTTATTATTGCCCATTATTATACCGACCCGCTGATCCAGGCGTTGGCCGAAGAGACCGGCGGCACTGTCTCTGACAGTCTGGAGATGGCCCGCTTTGGCAATAATCATTCGGCACAGACCCTGGTGGTGGCCGGCGTTAAGTTTATGGGCGAGACGGCAAAGATTCTTACGCCTGATAAGCGCGTGCTAATGCCGACTCTCGAGGCAACCTGCTCTCTGGATGTGGGCTGTCCAGCAGATGAGTTTGCAGTATTCTGTGATCAGCATCCGGACCGCACTGTGGTGGTTTACGCCAATACCTCTGCAGCGGTTAAAGCGCGAGCTGATTGGGTGGTGACCTCTAGTATTGCTCTTGATGTCGTCGATTATCTCGACAGCCAGGGCGAAAAAATTCTCTGGGCACCAGATAAGTACCTGGGTGCCTATGTGCAGAAAAATACTGGCGCCGATATGTTGATGTGGGACGGCAGCTGTATTGTTCACGAAGAGTTTAAGGCCAAGGGTATCCTAGATCTGAAGAAGGTTTATCCAGATGCCGCTGTGCTAGTCCACCCGGAATCGCCCGAGTCAGTGGTGGATATCGCCGACTGGGTGGGTTCAACCTCGCAGTTGATTGCTGCGGCTGCCAAACTGCCTCAGCAGCAGATGATTGTGGCCACAGATCAAGGTATTTTTTACAAGATGCAGCAGACAGTGCCCGATAAAGAGTTACTGATTGCGCCCACTGGTGGCAACGGTGCGACCTGTCGCAGCTGTGCTAACTGTCCTTGGATGGGCATGAATGATTTAGAAAATCTGCTGGCTTGTCTGGAGCTGGGCAGCAATGAAGTATTTGTCGATCAGACAATCGGTGAGCAGGCCATGGTTTCACTTGGCCGCATGATGAATTTTAAGTCTGCCTGACTATTTGATTATTGCTGTGTCTTTTATTGCGCGATGTTACTTTGACGGCCTGAGGTTTGATCTGTTCACGAAAGGCCAACATCTCCGCTCTAAAAACCGTATTTTACTGGCGTGCTAGCTAGAGCTTTTCTAGTCGATCTTCCATTGCGGCGATATCTTTTAAGCGCTGGCGGATAATGGCCGAGCGCTTAAAGTCTAGGGCAACCAGTTTCACCGCAAGGCTCAGCTGGTCTCTGGCTTTGCCAAAGGCACCCACCAAAATAAAATATTCTGCTCGGGCCTGATGGACGCCGGAAATATTTCCCGCCAACCCGCGGACTTCCGCCAGCTGATACCAGACCATAGGATCCTCAGGGCGTATTCTCGATAGGCCGGTTAACACCGCACCCGCATCCTCATAGCGATGAGCCTGCCAGAGAGCCTCTGACTTGAGTCTGGTAAGGGGGTAATTATTGGGGTTTCTAGCCAGTAACTCGTTGAGCTTGCCCAGTGCGGCTGCGTAATTCTGGCGCGCTATATCCAGCTCTATATCGGTATGGCGGAAGGTGAGTAAAAAGGGGTTGGCTTCAATAAGGTCATCTAATATTTTACCGGCCTTAGAATGTTCGCCCAATTTTATATAGGCAAGCGCCAATCCATAATTGGCAGCGTCCGAGTTTTGGGTATTGCTGTCGAGTTTGGCTTGAAAGCGCTTAACTGAGTCATTGGGAGATTTCTCCATGGCGACGATGGCGCGCGCCTGCATCAGAAAATACTCAGGATTGCTCATATAGTGCCGCATGGAATGCTTCATCGCACGGCCGCGGGCATCCGAGATGCGCCTTTCGGTTACTGGGTGAGACAGCAAGAACTCTGGCAGCCGGCTGCCGCTAAAGCGTGTGGCCCTGAGCATGGTTTCAAACATACCGGCGACCGCAGCGGGGTCGCGTGAGGCGCGCTCCATGGTTTGCATGCCCATGCGGTCGGCTTCCTTCTCATTAGATCTGCTGTAGCGCAACTGCCCCTGCATGGTCATCGCCTGGGTTGAAGTAATGGCGGCCAAACCAGCATCGCCTCCGGCTGTCGCGGCTATCACCAGACTTGCCAACAGCCCGGCCATACTAATTATTGACGATGTTCTTTGGGCTTCTACGCCACGGGCAAAATGACGCTGACTGAGGTGCGCCAGTTCGTGAGCTAGCACGGATACCATCTGATCTTCATTTTCGGCGAAGGCAAACACGCCGGTATGAAATCCAACCACGCCACCGGGCACCGCAAACGCATTCATTGAGGGGTTTTTGACCACAATCAACTCAAGCCGAGGGTCTTCAAGATCACTGTAGGTCGCTAAATTGTAGAGTAGTTGCTCTAGGTATTGCTGCATCAATGGGTCGTCGTACTCACGCACGCGGCTGCGAAAGCTTTTTAGCCACAGTCTGCCCAGCTCATATTCTTGTTGTTTGGATATAACGCCTGAGGCACTATCGCCAAGCAATGGTAACTTGATATCGGCGGACAGGGACGCGGTGCTGGGCAATAGACCCATCAGTCCAGTGATAAACAGAGTGGAAAATAGGCGCAGGCCAGAACGTTTTAGGCGTATCGTGAGTTTCAAAATCGGACTTAAATACCTTTAATCAACTTCCTACTACTTTAGCGGATAACTGAGTTTAGTACGACAGTTGAAATATGCAGTAGTTTCAGGTCAGATACCCACTTGAATCGGGCCCAGCGCTATTATGGTTGACCCGTCACTACCAATTAAAGGAATAGGCATGAAGCAGGTAATTCATAGATGGCTTGAGCAGTACTTCGGTAATGAAGAGGCTGTTCTACTGGCGGTAATATTAGTCATTTCTCTGATAGTGATGGCGACTCTGGGCACTGTTTTGGGGCCCGTATTTACCGCGCTAATTCTCGCCTTCTTACTACAGGGGCTGGTTAACACATTGCGCCGTCGTGGGTTTTCGCAGGTCATGGCGATCACCACGACTTACTTGCTATTTGTGCTTGGATTTATTGCCGTACTGATTATTCTTATTCCAATCGTTGGGCGTCAAACATCGCTGCTGCTTAGTGAAGTGCCAAATATGGTTGGCAAGCTTAGAGAGCTGCTGATTACCCTGCCGGAAAAATACAGTGACTATATAACCCCAGATCAGTTTCAGATGATTTGGGGCCGCGTGTCCCAAGAGATGGCCAATCTGGCAGAGCAAGTTCTGTCACTGTCGCTGAGTAGCTTTCCCGGTTTACTGGGCATAATGATCTACTTATTTTTAGTGCCTTTGCTGGTGCTATTTATGCTTAAAGATAAGGATATTCTTATTGGGTTTTTATCTAATATGCTGCCCAAAGAGAGAACCGTAATGACGACTATCTGGTCTGAAATGGATGTGCAGTTTGCCAACTATATACGCGGTAAAGCGATTGAAATATTAATTGTGGGGGCGGCGTCCTTTGTAGCTTTTTTAGTGTTAGATCTCAACTATGCGGCGCTTTTAGCCCTGCTGGTAGGGCTATCTGTGCTAATCCCCTATATTGGTGCCACTGTAGTAACCATACCTGTGCTGCTTGTCGGCTATGTTCAATGGGGTTACTCAGGTGACTTTTTCTGGTTATTTATGGTCTATGGGTTTATCCAGTTTGTCGATGGCAATTTATTGGTGCCATTACTGTTCTCTGAAGTGGTTAATCTGCATCCGGTCGCCATTATTATCGCAGTGCTTTTCTTCGGTGGAATCTGGGGCTTCTGGGGGGTGTTTTTTGCCATTCCGCTAGCCACCTTGGTTAAGGCCGTCTACAACGCCTGGCCGCGGAATAGTAGTGACCCGAATGATGGTGTAGAGCTGTTGACGGACGCTGAGTAAGTGATTGCAAGGTTTATAACAGGAAAAAAGAGGAGAGTTAACAATGGTCAGGGATAGGTTCGTAGGTCAGCAGTGCAGCTCATTCTCAGTAATTTTCACACGATTTTTTGCGCGGTTACTAGCTGTCGTCGTTCTACTTCAAGGCTGCAGTTCTGCAGTTTCTCCAGAACTGACAGTTACCGCGACAACCACTGGGGAGGTCATTAAAAGTGCCAATGACCAGCGTCAGTATCGGCATATTAAGCTGGATAACCAGCTTGATGTCCTGCTAATTTCGGACCCCAGTACCGATAAGGCCGCCGCGTCCCTAGATGTTTATATTGGCAGTTATCAAAACTCAGCGGACCGAGAGGGCTTGGCGCACTTTCTGGAGCATATGTTGTTTCTGGGTACCAAAAGTTATCCTAATCCCGGTGACTACCAAACCTTTATCAGTGAACATGGCGGTAGCCACAATGCGGGTACAGGCTTGGAAAATACCACCTACTTTTTTGATATCGATGCCAGTTATCTGGAACAGGCTCTAGATCGATTCGCGCCATTTTTTTCCAGTCCCAATTTTGATTCTAAATATGTCGACCGCGAGCGCAATGCGGTCGAATCTGAGTACCGATTAAAAATTAAAGACGACGGTCGCCGGCAGTGGGATGTTCTTCAGGAGCAGCTTGATCCCGCTCATCCAATGGCTAAGTTCACTGTGGGTAATCTGCAAACTCTAGCTAATCGCGAAGGTGCTGAGGGTGGCCCGGTGCGTGACGATTTGATTTTTTACAACCAATACTACTCGGCCAATCTGATGAAGTTGGTGGTGCTGGGGCGGGAAAATCTCGACCAGCTCGAAGCCATGATCAAGCCGCGTTTCGCGCCGATCAATAATAATAATACGCAGGTTGCTGCTCATGTTGATCGCTTTATTCAAGCCGAGCGATTGCCTCTGACCATTTCTATGGCGCCGCTCAAAGACCTGCGCGAGTTGAGTTTGAGCTTTCAGCTACCCAAAATGCTGCCCCATTGGAAGCAGAAACCTGCCAGCTATATTGCCGGTCTGGTCGGCCATGAGGGCGAGGGAAGCCTGCTGCAGTTACTGAAAAATAAAGGCTGGGCTGAAGGGCTGAGTGCCGGCAGCGGCCTTGAAGATCGTAGTTCTAGCCTGTTTTCTATTGATATTGCACTGACGCCACTGGGCTTAGAGCACCAGGATGATATTATCGAAATGGTATTTGCCTGGATTGATTTGATTCGTGAGCAGGGGATTCAGAACTGGCGCTATGAAGAGCGCTCACGAATGGCGGATATAGCGTTTAAATTTCAGGAAAAGCAAAACCCCATGGGTTATGTGTCAGGGCTGGCAGGGCAGATGCAGCACTACCCAGTAACAGAGGTGCTGCGTGCCGGCTACCTGATGACAGATTACGATGCAGAGTTGATCCGGCAGGTGGCAGATCAGTTAACCACAGACAATCTGTTTGTGATGCTGACAGCCCCAGAGGTGACGACAGATAGGGTTAGTCTGCGCTATCAGGCCGATTATGCCGTTAATCCCGTTGACCCTAAGTTACTGGCGCGCTGGCAGCGGCCCTCAGCGATTGCCGAGCTACGACTGCCCGAGCGCAACCCCTATATTCCGGCAAGCCTGGAGTTGCAGGCAGATACGGGCGGTGAAGTGCCGCAGCAACTAATGGCGCAAGAGGGACTCAGTGCCTGGCATCTAACAGATACAGATTTTGGTGTGCCCAAGGCCCATATCATTACATTACTGAAGACCGGTAAGGCCTCAACAATGGAGGGGTTGACAGCAACACAGCTATATCTAGATCTTGTTAAAGACCAGCTTGGCGCGCAGATATATCCGGCCACAGAGGCGGGTTTGAGTTTTTCGCTCGGAGCTAATAGCCGTGGTATCTCAATCGTGGTTGGCGGCTATTCCGACAAACAGTCGGTGCTATTAGATAATATTCTCAGAGCTCTGGCCAATCCAGAATGGGACCAAGGTCGCTTTGACCGACTCAAGCAGACAAGGCTGCGTCAGCTATCAAACTTCCAGCGTGAATATCCATTCCGTCAGGTGATTTCAGGTCTCTATGCAATGATTAAAGGCGCCTGGACCCCATTGCAGCAGGTGCCCGTGCTCAAGCAGATAAGCATGACCGATTTACAACAATTTACTGCGGGTCTTCTACAGCAGATATCCGTCGAGATGCTAGTAAGCGGCAACCATGGGCAGGCCGAAGCTGCGGCTCTTATTGAGCAAGTTGCGCAGTCTTTGACGCTCAAAGACATTGCGGCGCCGATTAGGATAGCCAGGCTAGAGCAGGCTGCGGTGGATGCACATATCCCTGTGGATCATGCTGATTCGGTAGTTACACTCTATCTTCAGGGCGCAGGTGATAGTCTGGAAGAGCGGGCCGAGGTGCTATTGCTGGGAGAGATGCTGTCGTCGCCGTTTTATAATAGCCTGCGCACCGAAAAGCAGCTCGGCTATGTGGTGTCAGCCTCTGCCAACAATCACAGTCGGGTTCCTGGATTGGTCATGCTGGTGCAATCGCCAGTGGCTGATGAAGCGGAGCTAAGGCGTGAGTTCAACCAATTTATAGCAGATTATAGGGCTGATATTAGTGCGCTTTCCAATCAAGATATTAAGCGCTATCAGGCATCGGTACTCAGCAGCCTTGAGGAGAAGCCCAAGAATCTGGCCGAGATGAATGGTCGCTTTATGGAGTCTGTTGGGCTCGGGTACAGACAGTTTGATTTTCGTGCGCAGCTGGCCTCTGCCGTCAGAGCTGTGACAGTTTCCTCGTTGCAGGATGCTTTTCAGCGGCTCCTGTTGGACAGACGCCGGGCACTGTGGATTCAAACGGCTGATTCTAGCGCCGATAATACTGCACTAGATTTAAGAGAGTCAGGGCAAGCCTATGAGTATGATTTCTGAATATTACCCATTTTGTAGTTAAACTAACTTGTTATGTTTTCCTGATAAGTTTTAATAAAATGATGTACAACAATTACTTAATGAATTGTATTGAAGTATAATATAGAATATTTTAGTCTAAAACCTGTTGGGTTTCTGGTTGATTTTGTAGCTCAGCTACATTAAAATTGACGTCCTTAATTGGTTGTAGATTGGGTGCCTGCTCCGGTGTCTTTGCAACCTGAAAGTCAACTAACTTAATTGGTGCCGCATGTCGCAGGATTTAGATCCCACTGAAACTCAAGAATGGCTAGATGCCTTTGATTCAATCTGTCGCGCTCAAGGTGATGACAGAGCTAACTATATTCTTACTCAGTTACAAGAACATGCTGCCGAGACAGGTATTCAATTACCCCAGTCGGTGACCACGCCTTTCCGCAACACTATCCCCGCAAATCGCGAAAAAGCGATGCCCGGCGACCTATTTATGGAACGCCGTATTCGCTCGTTGGTGCGATGGAATGCATTGGCCATGGTTATGCGAGCTAATAAGCAAAGTGAGGGTATCGGCGGTCATATCGCCAGCTTCTCATCGGCTGCAACGCTTTATGATATTGGCTTTAACTACTTTTTCCGAGGCAATGAAGGCGATAATCTTGGCGATCTAGTGTTCTTTCAGGGCCACAGTGCACCTGGTATGTATGCGCGCTCATTCCTTGAGGGCCGCTTGAGTGAAGAGCAGCTGGATAAGTTTCGTCGCGAAGTGGATGGCACGGGTCTGTCATCATACCCGCATCCTTGGCTAATGCCGGACTACTGGCAGTTCCCAACAGTATCTATGGGTCTTGGACCAATTCAGGCTATTTATCAGGCGCACGTTATGCGTTACCTCTCAGCACGCGGCCTAGTTGCTCGCGGAGATAGAAAGGTATGGGCTTTCTTGGGTGACGGTGAATGTGATGAGCCGGAGAGCTTGGGTGCAATCTCGCTGGCTGGCCGCGAAGGGTTGGAAAACCTGATCTTTGTTATCAACTGTAACCTGCAGCGTCTCGATGGACCGGTACGTGGTAATGGCAAAATTATGCAGGAGCTGGAAGGCGTCTTCCGTGGTGCCGGCTGGAATGTCATCAAGGTGGTCTGGGGCCGTCACTGGGATGCACTGTTAGAGAAAGATAAGAGTGGCATGCTTATCAAGCGCATGAATGAAGTCTGTGATGGCGAGCTGCAAAACTACAAGTACAACGGCGGCGCCTACACCCGCGAGCATTTCTTTGGCAAGTATCCGGAGTTGCTCGAGCTGGTAAAAGATATGACTGATGACCAGATTATGGCGCTCAATCGGGGTGGTCACGACCCCTATAAGGTTTACGCTGCTTATTCTGAAGCGGTTGCCAGCAGTGGTAAGCCTACCGTAATTCTTGCACATACGGTCAAAGGCTACGGCCTTGGTGATGGTCAGGCTGCCAATGATACCCATTCGGTTAAAAAACTTGATATGGATAGCCTGCGTAAATTCCGCGATCGTTTTGGTCTGCCCATCTCTGATGACGAGCTTGCTGAGGTGCCTTATTACCGTCCGGCCGAAGATAGTCCGGAACTTACCTATATGAACAGACGCCGTACGGAACTGGGTGGGCCACTACCAGCGCGTAAGCATCACTTTGAGCCTTTGTCAGTACCACCATTAAGCGCCTTTAAAAAGCAGCTCGAGAGCAGTGGTAAGCGAGAAATTTCCACCACCATGGCCTTTGTTCGTGTGTTATCGACACTGGTTAAAGATAAGAATATTGGTCAGTCTGTGGTGCCTATTGTGCCGGACGAAGCCCGTACCTTTGGCATGGAAGGCATGTTTCGTCAGCTGGGAATCTACACTTCAGCAGGGCAGCAATATGTTCCCCATGATCACCAGCAGATCATGTACTACAAAGAAGATAAAAAGGGCGTTATTCTCGAGGAGGGTATTAATGAAGCAGGCGCTATGTCGGCTTGGTTAGCGCTGGCAACTGCATATAGCACCAGTGCCTGCCCAATGATTCCATTCTATGTCTTCTACTCAATGTTTGGCTTCCAACGTATTGGTGATCTGGCTTGGGCCTCTGGCGATAGCCAGGCGCGCGGGTTTTTGATTGGTGCTACGGCAGGTAGAACCACGCTGAATGGTGAAGGCTTGCAGCATCAGGATGGTCACAGCCTGATACTCGCCAATACCATCCCCAACTGCAAGAGTTACGACGCCGCTTTCAGCTATGAGTTGGCAGTTATTGTTCAGGATGGTATCAAGCGCATGTTTGAAGATAAGGAAAACTGCTTCTACTACCTGACAACCATGAATGAAAACTATGTTCAGCCTGAACTGCCAGAAGGTGCCGAAGCCGGCATCATCAAAGGTATGTATAAGCTACCTGCTGCAGCTAAAAAAGCATCGGCCAAGGGACTTAATGTCACATTGATGGGTGCAGGTACTATCCTAAATGAAGTGATTGCTGCGGCGGAGATTCTTAAGCAAGACTATAAGATCGATGCTGATATTTGGAGTCTGACCAGCGTCAATGAACTGGTGCGAGAAGGGCAGGCGGTTGACCGCTGGAACCTGTTGCACCCCACTGAGAAGGCCAAAAAATCTTATATCGCAGAGCAGCTAGGTGACAATAGCGCGCCCGTGGTTATCGCGACCGATTATATGAAAAACTACGCCGAGCAGATGCGCAGCTATATCAGCAGCCCAATGAGCGTTTTGGGTACAGATGGTTTTGGTCGCAGTGACAGCCGTGCAGCGCTTCGTCATTTCTTTGAAGTTGACCGTTACTTTATTGCCGTGTCGGCTCTAAAAGCGCTGTCAGACCAGGGCGCAATTAAGGCATCTGTGGTTGCCGAGGCAATCAAGGTATTTGATATTGATCCAGAGAAAGCCAACCCTCTCTATCTGTAAATTTGGCATTAAAAGTAACGTTAAAGTATTAATAAAAGGGCTATAAAGTGGCAATAGAAATCGTAACAGTTCCGGATCTTGGTGGTGCAGAGAGCGTCGATGTAATTGAATTAAATTTGACGCCAGGTGATTCTGTAGAGCTGGAAGATTCTCTGCTAGTTCTAGAGTCGGACAAGGCCACTATGGACGTGCCAAGCCCTCATACTGGTACCCTAGTGAAGTATCTTGTTGCGGACGGCGCGACGGTCAAGATCGGTGATCCAATTGCCGAGATAGAAACCTCGGCTGAGGCCTCCGGTGAAACGGAATCTGAGCCAGAGACTGTGAAAGAGGAAGTTGCTGAGCCTGTGGCAGAGGTCGAAGAAGCTGTTGCTGAGGAAGCGCCAGCGGCTGCATCTGAGCAGTTAATTGTGGTGCCAGATATTGGTAGTGACGATGAAATTGATGTGATCGAAATTGCCGTTGCGGTTGGTGATCGGGTTGAAGAGGGCGATACATTAATCGTTTTAGAGTCTGACAAGGCGACTATGGATGTGCCGTCTTCCCATGCGGGTACAGTCATTAAAATTCTCGCAACTGAGGGTGATAAATTACGCACCGGCGGTCAGGTCGCTATATTACAAGTTTCCGGTGCGCCGGTTGCTGCGGCAGAAGTAGCTACAAAAGTAGTTGCACCTCAGATCGCAGAGACTGCAGCGGCTAAACCCGCTGTGACATCAGCTGCTCAGCCATCAACAAATACGGCGAGGGCAAAAGTCACAGCAACACCAGCGTCCGTTGCAGAAGACACCGAGGCAAGCAGTGTTTACGCTGGCCCATCAGTGAGAATGTTGGCACGAGAATTGGGCGTAAGTCTTGATAAGGTCTCAGGCACTGGCCCCCGTGGCCGTATTCAGAAAGATGATGTCAATGGCTATGTAAAGAATGCATTGAGTAATTCTTCGGGCGATTCATCGCAGCTAACAGCCAGCGGCTCTGGTATTCCGGCGGTTCCTGCAGTCGACTTTAGCCAGTTCGGTGAGATCGAATCTGTAAAGCTAAGCAAAATACAAAAATTAACCGCCAACAATATGCAGCGTAACTGGCTCAATGTGCCCCATGTTACCCAGTTTGATGATGCTGATATTACTGAGCTCGAAGATTTTCGTAAGTCGCTTAAAGCTGAGGGTGAGAAACGCGGGATTCGCGTTACGCCGGTAGCTTTTTTGATCAAAGCCATCGCTACATCATTGCAGGCCAACCCTGAATTTAATCGCTCATTGGCTGGCGATGGTGAACACTATATTCTGAAGCATTTCATCAATGTTGGCATGGCTGTGGACACGCCTCGCGGTCTAGTGGTCCCAGTGATTAAAAATGCTGATGAGAAAGGTATCTGGGAAATTTCTGAAGATATTATGTCGCTGGCTGGCCTGGCTCGTGATGGTAAGCTGAAGCCCTCTGATATGCAGGGAGGATGTTTTACTTTATCCAGCCTTGGTGCCATTGGTGGTACCGGCTTTACGCCTATTGTTAATTCGCCTGAGGTGGGTATTCTGGGGGTTTCAAAATCGCAGATTAAACCTCATTGGAATGGCAGTGAATTTGTGCCGCGTCTAATGTTGCCGTTATGTCTGTCCTATGATCATAGAGTGATTAACGGTGGTGATGCGGGTCGCTTTATGACTCACCTAGTAAAACTACTGAGCGATATACGCTATCTCGCGCTATAGTATCTGCCGTTGAGTCAATCTACCGGTTAGGAAAGTATTATGGGCCTGCAATATCTACACACCATGGTTCGTGTTTCGGATCTTGAACAGTCGCTGGCCTTTTATTGTGCCGGGCTGGGCCTTACCGAGGTATTTAGAAAAGACAGCGAACGTGGACGTTTTACACTGGTGTTTTTGGCCGCGGCTGAAGACATGGAAGCGGCAGAGCAACGCAGTGCCCCAGTGATTGAACTGACCTATAACTGGGATCCTGAAGAATACAGCGGTGGCCGTAATTTTGGGCACCTGGCTTATCGCGTCGACAATATCTATGAAACCTGTGAGCAGCTTATTCAGGCTGGGGTCACCATTAACCGCCCGCCACGTGATGGCCATATGGCCTTTGTGCGTTCACCCGACAATATCTCTATAGAATTACTGCAGCGCGGCGATGCGCTCCCTGTTATTGAGCCCTGGGCTTCGATGCAAAATACGGGTGAGTGGTAGCTCACCTAGCTACTGCGGTTTTTTAAAGGGCAGTAACTCTTCCGCTTGCTGTATATGACTGGTTATAGATAGCTCTTCTTGGGCTAAGAACCGCGCAATGGCGTCCCTGAATTGTGGGTGTCTTATCCAATGCACTGAATGGGTTCTAATCGGTTCAAAACCGCGCATCAGTTTGTGCTCGCCCTGAGCGCCTGCATCATAGCGCTGTAATCCTCGCTCGATGGCAAACTCAATGCCACGGTAGTAACAGAGTTCAAAATGCAGATAGGAAAACTCAGCGACACTGCCCCAGTAGCGCCCATACAATGTATCGGAATCAAAAAAATACAGTGCGCAGGCGATGGGAATGCCGTCTTGGCTAGCCACGGCCATCGCTATTTGCTCGGGCATAGATGCGGCTATTTGAGTAAAAAAGGCTCGGGTTAGATAGCCCCTGGTACCATTGCGCTTAGCATAGGTGCGCTCATAAAGCTGGTAAAAAAGCGCCCAGATATCTTCGCCTATATTTGCACCCACCAATACCTCGACATCTATATTTTGTCGTGCGATTTCAGCTCTTTCTTTGCGTACCATTTTTCGTTTGCGCGAATTCATGCTGGCCAGAAAATCGTCGAAGCTGGCGTAGTCGTGGTTATACCAGTGGTATTGCACACCGCTTCGCTGCAAAAGGCGAGGGTCATTAAACAGTTCTAACTGATCGGCTTGAGGAAATAGTAAATGCCAGCTCGAGGCATCTGTCTCATCGGCAACGCTTAGTACCTCTTCAAATAGCTGATTGCAATGCTCCTGATCGACCTGTTCTATGCCGCGAATACGCGGGCCAGTTGAGGGTGTAAAAGGTATTGCTGTCAGCAGCTTGGGGAAATACTCGAGGCCATTCTCATGGTAGGCATTGGCCCAGGCATGATCAAAAACATATTCGCCCATGGAGTGCTCTTTTAAATACAGCGGCATAAATCCAGTTTGTTTCCCATCGGCAAGCGAGAGATGGATTGGCTGCCAGCCAGATTGTTGCGAGGCACTTTTGCTGTTTTCCAGGGCCAGAAGAAACTCTGGTCGCATAAACGGGTAGGGAAGATTTTGGGGTTGGGACATTAAAACGCCTGATTATTATATGTGTCGCCTGTTATTTGCTACAGCATAGCATTGGCGCGGTTTTAAGTCCTGAACAAAGCTTACTAGATTAAGGCCATTACTGTATCATTGCGGCTGAATTTTTGGCCCATGCCACCAATATAACGTATGGAGACATCTGCATGATTATTAAGCCCCGCGTTCGCGGCTTTATGTGTATCACCACACATCCGACTGGCTGTGAAGCCAATGTTAAGAATCAAATCGATTTTATCAAAGCTCAGGGTCCCATTGATGCCCCTAAGCGCGTGTTAGTTATTGGCTCCTCTACCGGCTATGGTCTGGCGGCGCGAATTACCGCAGCATTTGGTGGTGGCGCCTCAACATTAGGCATCTTTTTTGAGAAGCCAGGTACTGAAACCAAGCCTGGCACCGCGGGCTGGTATAACAGCGCCGCTTTTCACAAGTTTGCCGAGCAGGACGGTCTGTATGCCAAGAGTCTGAATGGCGATGCTTTTTCCGACGATGTAAAGCAGCGCACCATCGACACCATTAAAGCGGATTTAGGACAGGTGGATCTGGTGATCTACAGCCTTGCCGCGCCGCGCCGTCAGCACCCTAAAACCGGTGAGGTATTTAACTCCACGCTGAAGCCAGTGGGGAAAAATATCACCATGCGCGGTATTAATACCGACAAAGAGAGCATTCAGGAATTTAGTCTGGATGAGGCCAATGATCAGGAAATCGCTGACACGGTTGCTGTCATGGGTGGAGAAGACTGGCAGATGTGGATGGATGCATTGGACCAGGCGGGTGTGCTGGCCGAAGGCGCTAAAACCACTGCCTTTACCTATATTGGTGAGAAGATAACCTGGGATCTGTACTGGGATGGCACCATTGGTCAGGCCAAGAAAGATCTGGATAACAAGGTGCTGGCTATTCGCGACAAGCTGGCTGTTACCGGCGGTGATGCGCGTGTGTCTGTGTTAAAGGCAGTGGTGACTCAAGCCAGTTCAGCGATCCCTATTATGCCGCTTTATTTGGCTATGCTGTTTAAAGAGATGAAGCTCGATGGCAGTCATGAAGGCTGTATAGAGCAACTCTATCGCCTGTTTACTGAATGTCTTTACAGCGACAGCCCGCGCACTGATGAAGAGGGGCGCCTGCGTGTTGATGAGCTCGAGATGCGTGCAGAAATTCAAGCCAAGGTTGCCGACGCATGGGCCAATATCAGTACCGAAAACCTCCATGAGCTAACCGACTTTGTTGGCTATAAGCAAGAGTTTCTCAAGCTGTTTGGCTTCGAGGTCGATGGTGTTGACTATCAGGCTGACGTAAATCCAGATGTTGCTATTGGCAATCTGATTTAGGGTTGTGAATGATGAGCTCTAAAGGCACGCAATTTAAAACTGGTCTGCTGCATCCTCGCCACTGGCCAATCTGGTTGGCCTTTGGTTTGTGGCGCGCGGTGACTGCGTTGCCATATCCGTTGCTGCTGTTGTTGGGCAAGGGCATAGGGTTATTCATTCACCGGTTTCCCAGTCGTCGCAAAACTATCGCTAAGCGCAATATTGAGCTGTGCTTTCCAGACCAGAGCTCGGACCAGAATAAAGCCATGCTTAGAGTGAACTTTATTAATATGGGTATTGCTTTGATGGAAGTCGGCATAGCCTGGTGGTGGTCGAAAAAACGCTTTGCCAAACTGCTACAATTTGAAGGTCTTGAAAATCTCAGTGCGATTAAAGATCGCGGTGTTATGCTGCTGGGTATTCATTACACCACCCTAGAAATAGGCACGGCAGGTATCTCCTCGGTATTTCCAATGGACGGTATGTACCGAGCCCATGGCAATCCGGTATATGATTTTTTGCAGGCCCGTGGCCGCCTTAATCAGGGACTTGGCGACGGTATGGTATTTGAGCGACGTGATGTGCGCGGCACCATGAAGGCGCTAAAAAATGGCCGCTCGCTTTGGTACGGCCCAGATCAGGACTATGGTTTAGGTCAGGGACTATTTGTACCATTTTTTGGAATGCAGGCAGCTACAGTTTACGCCACGGCGCGTTTTGCACAGAAAACCGGTGCAGCAGTGGTACCCTTTAGCCATGTTCGATTACCTGGCACCAAAGGCTATAAAATTACAGTTTACCCTGCGCTGGAAGACTTTCCTGTTGGTGACGATGTTGTTGATACCAGCAGGATAAATCAGCTAGTCGAAAAGATGGTGCTGCTGCAGCCGGAGCAATATCTGTGGGTACACCGGCGCTTTAAAAACCGCCCAGAGGGCGAGGCCGATTTATACAACCTGCCCGATAGAAAGAAAAGACGCCGCAAAGCGACCTGAGTTAGAGGTTTCACTTGTGCAGCCACAGGCCCATCAGTACCATTGGGCGTCTCTTTGGCTGGCACAGTACAAGCAGCAGTTTCGAAGGCCCAGGCTAAGTAGGTGCTAGGCTTTATTTATACCTTAAGGATAAAACATGATCAGGGGAAGTATTGTCGCACTGGTTACACCCATGCATTCAGGTTCACTGGACATAGACTGGGGCGCGTTGGAAAAACTTGTTGAATGGCATATTGAACAGGGTACCAACAGCATTGTTGCTGTGGGCACCACAGGCGAATCAGCCACACTGGATGTCTCCGAGCACAGTGCTGTTATTCGTGCCGTTGTGGAGCAGGTGGCTGGTCGTATTCCGGTTATTGCCGGCACTGGCGCCAACAGTACCCGTGAAGCTATTGAGCTGACTAAGGCGGCCAAAGAGGCCGGTGCCGACGCCTGCCTGCTAGTGACACCCTACTACAATAAGCCGACCCAAGAGGGCCTGTATCTGCACCATAGGGCGATTGCAGAAGCCGTGGCCATAGATCAGATTCTCTACAATGTTCCCGGTCGAACTGCCTGCGACATGCAGACTGAAACAGTGCTGCGCCTAAGTGCGATAGAGAATATCGTCGGTATCAAAGAGGCCACTGGCGACCTGCAGCGTGCGGAGCAATTAATTGCTCAGTGCCCAGCCGATTTTGCGGTCTATTCTGGCGATGATCACACTGCTCGCGAGTTGATGCTATTGGGCGGTAGCGGAGATATCTCGGTAACAGCAAACGTTGCCCCAAAACTGATGTCTGAGATGTGCGCAGCGGCACTGGCGGGCGATAGCGCGTTGGCTACAGAGCTGGACGGTCAATTGATGGGACTGCACGATGCGATGTTTGTCGAAGCAAATCCGATTCCAGTAAAGTGGGCTGTTAGTCAGCTGGGATTGATGGAAAACTCACTGCGATTGCCTATGACAGCACTCTCAGATCAGCACCATCAGCAGGTTGCAGCAGCACTTAGTGATGCGCAGTTAATTTAACCGACTTATTAGTATTTACTTAGCGCTGACTGAAGGCGCACACAGGGGCTACAAAAACAATGAAACACATTCTTACCTGCGTCTCCGTTGTTCTTATTTTAAACCTGTCTGGCTGCGGCTGGTTGGGTTTACGTGATCGCTCCAACGATTATCTGTTAGCAGAAGAAACTCAGCCGACGGTGGTGCCTGCTGACCTAGACAGCGTGACGCTCGGGCAGATATATCCAATACCAGCTATTCCGTTAGATTCTGTTGAGTTGGTTACCTACGAGGTTCCGCGCCCGCAACCTGCTTCAGTCAATACCTTTGAGCAGCTGGTTAAGATACAGACCGTTGATGGGCGTCGCTGGATTCTTATCAATATCTCGCCCAGTGAAGTCTGGCCGCGTATTCGTAATATCCTCAATCGCAACGGTATACCCTCGGCCAGGGCAGAGGGTTCGGCAGGTATTATTGAAACAGTCTGGGTCAACTTTAATTCAGATGAAGAAAATGGGCATCGCTTTCGGTTTGCTATAGCACCGGGCGTGCAGATCGACAGTACTGAGATTTCGGTATTGCACCAGCAAATTGCAAAAGGTGAAGAAGAGGGTGCGGCCTGGCCGCAGACGTCGCAGAGCCCAACCCGTGAATCAGATATGTTAAGCCTGGTGGCCAATGATCTTGCCTCTGCCTCAGAGTACGCGACCGTATCACTGCTGGCACAGGATATAGGTGGCGAAGCCAAAGTCGAAATAAAGACGCCTGAAGTTGCCGATCCCTTTATCTTGGTCAAGCTGGGCTTTGATCGTACCTGGGCCTCTATCAGTTACTCCGCAGACCGCGGTGGTTTTGTCTCCATTGATAAGAATCGCTCTGAAGGAATTATGTATGTGAACTACACCGAAGAAACTACCGATGAAGAGGGCTTCTTTAGTCGCTGGTTTGGTGGCGGTGCAGGCGAAGAGATTCTCGAGGTTAATTACCGCATATTGGTGCAGCCGGTCGGCGCCACGGTTGAAGTCCGTATTATTGGCCCAGATGGTGAGGGGTTGAATAAGGCTGAGTCGCTGCGGTTGTTAAAAGTATTACGCGGTAATATGTCCTAAAGTTGTTCGCGCAATGCGATTTGCATCTTTGGGCAGTGGCAGTAAAGGGAATGCCACTCTAATCGAGTGGCGCAATACCTGTGTCATGGTTGACTGTGGCTTCTCGATTAAAGAGACCACGTCGCGCTTGGCAAAGTTGGGCAAGCAGCCGCAAGATCTCAGCGCCATTCTGGTGACTCACGAGCATAGCGATCACTGGAAAGGGGTTATGCCTCTGGCTAATAAGTTTGGTATCAAGGTTTATCTAACCGCGGGCTGTTTGAAAAGTCGCGACCTCAAAGATCCTGTCACCGACTTTCAAATTATCGATAGCCATACCGAGTTTCAGTTGGGTGACCTAAGGGTTACGCCGGTGCCTGTTCCCCATGATGCCAGAGAGCCCGTTCAGTACCTTTTTAACAGCCTTGATCATAAGCTTGGTGTGCTCACAGATATAGGGTCGCTAACGCCTCATGTGGAAGCCCAGTACGACAGTTGCGATGGATTGCTGGTGGAGGCCAATCATGACCTTGATATGTTGGCTATGGGGCCTTATCCGGCGTTTTTAAAAGACCGTGTCAGTGGCCAGTGGGGACACCTTAATAATCAGCAAACGGCGCGTCTATTGGCGGCTGTCGATCAAAGCCGCATTCAACAGCTAGTGATTGGTCATATCAGTGATAAGAACAATAGTCTGGATAAGGTGCGTGATGCGGTGGAGCAAGTGTATACCGGCAAGGGCAACCTTCACTACGCCTGCCAGCAGGAAGGCTTCGACTGGCTAGAGCTAGTTTAGATCCGGTTTTTAGGTCTGGATTCTAGACATTAATGATTTATTAAGCACTTTTTATTCTGCGTGGCAATCCCCATCGGCGACTAATTTCCGCTTAAATGAAGTTTTTTTTCCACAGATAGCGCATCTTTCTATAAACAAATTTAAGAAGTAGCCCTAAGTCATTGATATTAACTCTTAAAATACGTAACTCATTGATTTTATTATCTTTTTATATCTGTACAAAAAATGATCAATCTAACAAGAATGCCCGTTTTTTGTGGCTTATGGCAGGTTGCACAACGGGTAATCCACAAAGTTATCCACAGCAGCTGTGGATATGTTAATGCATCAAAATGTGGCCGTTTAAGGCCAGGCATAGGCTGAGCCCAATCACTACTGACAGCTTTGTGGTTTAAGCAGTTCTGCGGCCAATAACATCTCTAGGCTGAGTAAATCCTTACAGGAGAGCCCGCTATTTCCGCGCAGGTCTAGCCGTTTTAAGTCGCCAAAAAACATCAGTGGTTTAATATTTACCAGCTTATTATTGGCAAAATTAATTGTTTCAAGCTTGGTAAATCGCTCTAATCCATCAAGTCGGGTGATTGCAGCATAGGTGCAATTGAGAAGTTTGAGATCCTGTGGCCTGCTAATTTTTTGGTCACTAATAGCCTGAGTCACGCAGATCCGCAATGCTGGATCAAGGATCTGAAAATCGCTAAACAGGATCGCTGGTGTGTAAATTTCGCGTTCATTGAGGGTTACCTGATAGCGATCACAAGAGAGGAGAGCCAGCGTGGTAACAATAAACAGTAGGAGTTTCATAAAGCGAGTCGCTCAAGGGCCAGTCGATGAAGTATATGGGTTAAAATACGGCTATGCCTACCATTAAAATAACTTATTCCGATTCCAGCTATAAACCAAATGCCGAGGTACTAGCGGGCAAGCTTAACTTCCCTCTGGTTGATAGTGCAGAGATCAGTCAGCAGAGCTCTCAGAATGGGCAGGCAGATTATTATCTTGAATATGCCAGTGATGGTCTCTGCCTAAAATCCGCGGTACGTAATGAGCATGGGCCGATTCGCTGTGACTTTAATAGCGGCGCCAGTACTCATAGACGTAAATATGGTGGTGGCAATGGTCAGGCTATCGCCAAAGCTGTTGGCGTTTCGGGTAAGTTCGCGCCGAAGGTATTGGATTTAACCGCAGGCATGGGCGGCGATGGCTTTGTGCTGGCGACCCTGGGCTGCGAAATGCTGCTACTTGAGCGTAACCCTGTGGTCCATAGTTTACTTAATGATGGCCTTCAACGTGCTGCCATTGCAGGTCTTGAAGATACTGAGTTAGCGGCAATCGCAGCTCGAATTAGCTTATTAGATACGGATGCGGGAACCTATCTAAAAGCGCTACCTACAGGGCCCTGTGCGGATATTATTTATCTCGATCCCATGTTTCCCGAACGCAAGAAAAGCGCCAAGGTAAAAAAAGAGATGCAGGCCTTTCATGGCATTGTTGGCGCGGATGAAGATGCATCTGAATTACTAGAGCTTGCCTTGGCACGGGCGCGTTATCGCGTGGTTGTTAAGCGTTCTAGCAGTGCTGGATACCTTGCCGATACTGCGCCGAGCTATAGCCTTGAAGGCAAGTCCACACGCTTTGATGTGTTTGCGCTGCAAAAGTTACCCAGTTGAGATCTATTTGCGCATCGCCAGATAGTTGCCAAAGGCGGCTAGTAAGAAACCTGTCACGGCTAGCCCTGTCCACTGGTAGTCTTCAAATATTGTCGACAGAATAATCGCTACGAAAGGGATGAGTAGTCCGCTATAGCCGGCTTTTTCGGGGCCAATCAAGATCAGTAATTTGATGTAGGCGCCAAAAGCTAAAATGGTACCGAAGGTAGATAAATATACTAGCGAGGCAGTGTATTCGAAGCTGTTGTCGTAAGCGAAGGTGGCGCCCGTCAGCAGCGCGATAATGATTAGCGCTGCGGTTCCATAGAATGTTCCCCAGGCATTGATGGCCCATACAGAAATTCCGGCATTGCCGTTTCTGGTCGCCAGGATATTGCCCAGCGATGCGGTAAATACTGCCGCCAATGCAAACAACGCCCCTTTAATGGCGCCCGCACTGGAGTCCAATTTGGTCAGCTCTGGGTAGAACAGCATGCAGATACCAGACAGGCCAATGATACCGCCGATCACTGTTTTGAGGTCGGTGGGCCGCTGTAAGAATATCCGTGCGTTAATAATATTAAAAAACACAATTAGAGAAAAAAGAACCGCGATGATACCGCTGGGTAAATAGGTCTCCGACCAGTAGATCATCCAGTAATTGATACCGAATAGACAGACACCCTGAGCGATAAGAAAACGGTGATTGCCAGATTTTAAGGCCAGTGGAATTCCACGTAATTTACACCAGATAAAGAGTATGGCCGACGCCAGCGCCATCCGATAGATTACGGAGACTAGTGGATCTACCTCACCCAGCTGAAAGGTAATTGCAATCCAGGTGGAGCCCCAGATAAGTACGGTAGAGGCGTAGAGGAAAACGCTAGTTTGATTCAAGTAATAAACAGCTTAGCTAAAAGGCTCTGATAGATTGCAGTCAGAGTATCTAAGTCAGCGATATTTACGTTTTCATCGACCTGGTGAATGCTGGCATTAACCGGTCCAAGTTCGACCACCTGTGTACCCATAGGCGCAATAAAGCGACCATCTGAGGTACCGCCTGCAGTGGAGAGTTCGGTCTCTATCCCGGTTACATCGAGAATACTGGCTACTGCAGCGTCCACTAGCTGACCTTCAGCGGTGAGAAATGCCTGACCGCTGAGTACCCAATCCATCTCATACTCCAGTCCATGCTTATCTAAAATAGCCTCGGTGCGCTGGCGCAGTATCTGGTCCGTAACCTCTGTCGAGAAGCGGAAGTTAAACATAATCTGCAGTTCTCCAGGGATAACATTGGTAACACCTGTGCCACCATTGATATTGGAGATCTGAAAGCTAGTCGCAGGAAAGAATTGATTGCCCTGATCCCAGACTTCTGTGGTTAGCTCTGTTAATGCGGGTGCTGCGTTATGGACAGGGTTGCTGGCTAGGTGCGGGTAGGCCACATGACCCTGCTTGCCTTTAATCCGCATCGTACAGCCCAGAGACCCCCGGCGACCATTTTTAATCACATCACCGCACTTTGCCGTGCTGGAGGGTTCGCCGACCAAGCAGTAATCGGGCGTTATACCCTGCTGTTGCAGCCATTCCACCACTTTGACGGTACCGTTGGTGGCAATACCTTCTTCATCACTGGTGATCAAAAAAGCAATGCGCCCAGTATGGTTTGGAAAAGTGGCTACAAATTGCTCTACTGCCACAACCATCGCGGCCAGGGAGCCTTTCATATCAGCAGCGCCGCGGCCATAGAGTTGGCCACTGTGCTCGGTGGGCACGAACGGCGGATAGGTCCAATTGGCTTCAGGACCTGTGGGTACTACATCGGTATGGCCAGCAAAGCATAGGATAGGGCCTGATTCTCCACGCACTGCCCAGAAGTTGTCGACATCATCAAAACGCAGGTTTTCAACTACAAAGCCAATCGCCTGTAGGCGCTCGATCATTAATTGCTGACAGCCCTTATCGTCCGGTGTAACAGAAGAGCGGGAGATCAGCTGTTTGGTTAATGTGAGAGTGGCAGATTGCATGGTTTGCGCTCTTTAAATTAAAACCGTCATTGTAGTGATCAATTGTTTAACAGGCTATATGCGCACTGAACTGATTTTGTTTTAATAGCAAAAATAATCTCAAAGTAGCCTAATAAATAATGTCCAATGAGCTCAACGATAGGAATTTTGATGGCTTAAGCGAAAAATTTGCGCGCAAGGTTTATGGTGGCCTAAAAGGTGAGATTCGTCTTGCCGTTATATGGCGCGATCTGACAGCAGCCATACCAGAACTTGAAGCCGGGCAACCTCTGCGTATTCTTGATATAGGTGGCGGCCTGGGACAGTTTACTGTGCGTCTCGCAGAGCTAGGTCATACTGTTGTTTACAATGACTTATCTGCAGAAATGCTCGATGCCGCGCAAAGCTTGGCCAAACAGCAGGCTGTGGAGGATCTTATCAGCTGGCATCAGGGTCCATATCAGAAACTGGGCGAACTGGGTAAATTCGATTTGGTACTGTGCCATGCGGTAGTGGAATGGCTGGCGGAACCGTCTAAGCTTATTGACAGATTAAGCTCGTATATAAGTGACACTGGGCTTTTGTCACTGACATTTTATAATCACAACGGTTTGGTTTATCGCAACCTTATTAGGGGTAATTTTAAACTGCTGGATAGCGATTTTAGGGCACATCCTGGAAGCCTAACGCCAGGCACACCACTGGTGCCAGATCTGGTCGGGCAATGGCTTGCGCAGAGTCAGTTACGGTTGAGGGCATCTTCGGGGGTTAGAGTGTTTCATGATTATGTCACTACCCTACGCGGTGGTCATGAAGACCCAGCTTCAGTCATAGCGATGGAGCTCAAGCATTCAGTGTTGGAGCCCTACAAGTGGCTCGGGCGTTACATTCACTTTATCGCAGGTACAAAAAAAGGCTCTGATTGAGCCTTTTTTCATTTGTATTGCTTAGTTTGTAACCACTGTTTTTAGCCAGCACTGACTTGCAGAGAAGGCTTGCGTGGGAGAATCTCAAATAGACCGATAATCACTGAACCAAACAGGAGTATGGCGCTGGGAAAAGGTGTTGCTATTGGTGGCGTTGCAGCCGCAAAAAACTCAAACTTACCCGCAGTGTATACAGTCACACTATCGCTCCAGTTGTAGTCATCCTAGCGACCGCTGGACGCATAGTTATAGATATATTGTGCCGTTGAATTTAGCCTGATCTTTTTACTCATTATTTCCCAAACCGCTTGATTTATTGAGGCGGTCTAGCGCTGGGTGCTGGAGCCGATCCTGTCAGAGAGGTTGACCTATAAATAACCAGCCAATCTGGCTGTATTTTGTATATCTTTATTTTTCTTATTGAATTTACTGACGCAGGTTGGTGAGTGTTGCTGCTGTGGTTATCAGATCTGCTCACGCAGCTGTGCGGTCCAGAGTTCAAAATAGCGGCCTCTATGACTCAGTAACTCAGCGTGAGAGCCCTGCTCCACAATAGCGCCATGGTCCATAACGACGATCCGATCGGCATCGACAATGGTCGACAGACGATGGGCAATGACCATGCTGGTATGGCCCTGAGATATCTCTTGAAGCGCCGAGAGTATTGAGCGCTCAGATTTGCTGTCTAGGGAAGAGGTGGCTTCATCAAATACTAAAATAGGCGGACGCTTTAATATTGTTCGCGCAATTGCGACGCGCTGCTTTTCCCCTCCGGATAATTTCAATCCGCGCTCGCCAACCACGGTATCTGATCCATCCGGTAACTCGGCTATAAAGCTTTCTAGATGGGCCAGTTTAATAGCCTCTAATACCTCAGAATCAGTGGCCTCGGGATTACCATAGCGAATATTTTCAAAAATACTCTGATTAAATAGCACGGTATCCTGCGGCACTATGCCAATGACTCTGCGCAGACTGTGCTGGCGAACCTGACTAATATCCTGACCATCAATCAAAATACTCCCCTGAGTGGGGTCATAAAAGCGAAAGAGCAGTTTTACTAAGGTTGACTTACCTGCTCCGCTGGCGCCGACAATAGCGACTTTTTCACCGGATTGGATGTTAAAACTGAGGTTCTTAACAATAGGGCGGTCGGGTCGGTAGTGAAATGACACCTTACTAAAGCTAATGGCACCCTGGGTTATGCGCAGCTCGCTGGCATTGTTGACATCGTCTACGCCTGAGCTTAGATCCATCAGCGCAAACATGTTTTCTATATTAGCCATTGAGCCTTTAATTTCACGATAGACAAAGCCGAGAAAATTTAATGGTATAAATAGTTGCATCATAAAAGCATTGATCAGAACAAAGTCACCGATGGTCATGCTACCCTCGGTGACTCGCTGCGCAGCTAGCCACATCATGATGGTCATTGCGACAGTGATAATTAACGCTTGGCCAGTGTTTAAGCTCAGCAGTGAAAGGCGGTTTTTACGCTTTGCCTGTTCCCATTTTTGTAATGACTTGTCGTAACGCTCAGCTTCGTAGTCTTCATTGGTAAAGTACTTGACGGTTTCATAGTTGAGCAGACTGTCAATTGAAATGGTGCTGGCCTGTGAGTCAGCCTGGGCCGCTTCACGAACAAACCGGGTACGCCAATCTGTGGTCACCATGGAAAAAGCGACATATAAAACTACGGAGATCAGGGTGATAGCGGCAAAAGTGATGCCGTAATTATAAAAGAGCAGGCCGATTACCAGTGCAATCTCGATTAATGTGGGTGCAATATTAAAGACAAAGAAGCGCATCAAAAAGTTAATACCACTGGTGCCGCGTTCAATATCTCGCGATAGCCCACCAGTGCGTCGATTGAGATGAAAATCCAGATCGAGCCCATGCACATGCATAAATACTTTTAGGCCAATACGGCGCATCGCTCGCTCAGTGACTCGCCCGAATACCGTATCTCTAATCTCACCGAGTAGAATCATTGATAGGCGCGCGAAGCCATATGCAATAATCAGCGCGACAGGCACTATCAGAAAATTGCTGGCGCTTTCGCCACTGAGGCCATCGACGATATCTTTGAGCAGAAAAGGCCCTGCAACACTGGCACCTTTAGAGAGCACCAGGCAGGCTAAAGCAATCGCGATACGAGCCCTGTACTCCAGCAAATAGGGCCAGATAGTCAGAAAAACTTTCCAGTTTATTTTTCTGTTGGCATCAACAGCATAGTCGCGGGGTCTCATAGGTTGGCCTGTTTATTCGCTCAAGAGGTGCGGGTGAGCGTTTTAATGATCAACTGATTAGCTGATCTTTGGCAGCATTTATTTTTGCCGCTAAATAATCGCTGCCACCGCGATCTGGATGAAGGCGCTGCATCAGACGTTTATGGGCCTTTATAATGTCCTCTTCGGCTGCATCGGTCTCAAGCCCTAAAATCTTATAGGCTTCGTCATTGGAGATATCTGAGAAGTTACCCGCTTGATAGCTCTCACCAGATTGTTGCTCTGAGCTATTGCGCAGCATATAAGCCTGCAAGAGCACAAACGACTCGCGGTCTGTGCCTCGCAGCTCATCAGCCAATGTCTGTAGCTGTTCCGCGCTTAATTCAGAGAGGCGTTTACCCACGTGCTCTCCTTGCAGTACTTCGCCATCCATATGTTTACTGGCGAAATTAATCTCTACCATTAATGCACTGGTGCGAAACTGCGATGGGCTGGTTTTAAAGCGGCTGAGAATTTGCAGTATAGGTAGGGCGCGCATGCCTAAGCCAAGGACTACCTTACCTAGAGGTATCAGCGCTGCTAGCCCCGCGCCCAACCAGTGCATTCGGCCGCTGGCGACCAAAATAAGTGATGCGCCTAAAATCCCCCAGAAAGCGGTGCGCCAGAAAAATGAGCGTCGTTTTTCTGCGGGTAACCGTTTGACAACGGACCACCAGTACCAGATAGAGAAGACGATGGCGATAAGGAGAAGTAATCTTGGCATTGCGGCGTCGCTGTGTTTTAAGAGAATGTATAACAATACCTTTTTATTGCTACTGGGGCGAGCCTAACAGGTCTTGAAACCGCTAAAATCTCCGGCCCACAGCCTCTTGTGGTGTATTAACTATCCAATCTTGGCGGTTCTATTTGCAGAACATTAACAGCAGCTTTCACTGGCAGAATCAAGCTCCTCGCATGGAGCAGAACAGATGAATATAGTTGGACCGGCAGTTAAAGAAATTCGTGAAGAAAAAGGTTTGACTCAGGAGGTATTGGCGGCGCGCTGTAATCTTTTAGGCTGGGATATTAGCCGCAGTACATTGGCAAAAATCGAGGTTCGACTTAGGCGTGTTAAGGATACCGAAGCGGTTATTCTGACACAGGCACTCAAAGTTAATATTAGCCGGCTGTATCTCTGTATTGATGAGCCTGTTGCTTAAAAAAAGCCCCGACTGTAATAAGCAGGGGCTTTTTTTTAACGTCAAATAAGGTCTTTTTTAGCGGGTCTTAAGCACATCTCGCAGCTTATCAGCCATAGAGACTAACGCGGCTTCAGTGGTCTCCCAATCAATACAGGCATCGGTGACTGACACGCCATATTCCATTTCGTCTAGGTTGCTCGATAGCTTTTGATTGCCGCCTTTGAGATGACTCTCCATCATGACACCAATAATAGATGTATTGCCTTCAACAATCTGATTGGCAACATTATCCAGCACTAGAGGCTGTAAATTATGATCTTTATTGGAGTTGGCATGGCTGCAATCAACCATAATATTGGGGGCAATACCTGCGGCAACCAATTCTTGCTCACAGATAGAAACACTGACTGAGTCATAGTTAGGTTTGCCATTACCGCCGCGCAGAACTACATGGGCATAAGGATTGCCTTTCGTGGTAATAATCGACACGCTACCTTCAGAATTAATACCCAAAAAGCGATGTGGACTGGCCACTGACTGCAGCGCATTAATAGCGACGGTAAGGCTGCCATCAGTACCATTTTTAAAGCCGATAGATGATGACAGGCCAGAGGCCATTTCACGGTGTGTCTGAGATTCTGTAGTGCGCGCACCAATTGCAGACCAGGCAATCAGGTCCTGCATATATTGCGGTGAGATAGGGTCCAGGGCTTCGGTGGCCGTGGGCAAACCAATTTCCAAAATATCATGGAGCAACTGACGACCTATATGCAGACCATCGGTTATCTTAAAAGAGTCGTTCATAAATGGATCGTTAATTAAACCTTTCCAGCCAGTAGTTGTGCGAGGCTTTTCGAAATAGACACGCATAACGACTAAGAGAGTGTCACTGACTTTTTCCGCCAATACTTTTAAACGCTCGGCATATTCGTGTGCGGCTTTTAAATCGTGGATTGAACAGGGGCCAACCACAACGACGACGCGGTGGTCTTTGCGCTCAAGAATATTCTCGATGTCCCTGCGGCCCTTTGAAATAGTATCGTGAGCTTTGTCTGACAGCGGAATTGAACGCTTTAGTTCGGCCGGAGTAATAAGAATCTCAGGCACTTCAATATTAATATTTTCTACAGCATGGGTGTCCATGTCGAATGTCCTAACTAATAACGGGATATAAAGGCCCGCTATTGTACTTAAATATTATAAGTTTTGAAGATTATTCGGCTTCAACCTCAATAAACAAGGGCATTTGCGGGAAATACAGCGCGCAGCGTACAGGATTATTCTCAAGTGTCAGGTACAGGTTGGCATAATGTCTTAGCTGCGCCTGATAGATATTAGACTGTCTGGCAATAAATTGATGCTCAGATTCGTTGGCAGCCGGCTTGGAAAACTTATAATCAATAATCCAACGAATACCCTGAGCGACAAAGGTTCTATCAATCACTGAGGTGCCGGCATGATTGCTTTCGCGATGATGATAGCCCAGCGCCTGCTCGCACTGTGCCTGAGGATGGCGATGGAGTATCCATTGGCCCTGAGTATCTGCCAGCATAGCTGTCAGCCCATGGGAGAGACTTTTAAGTTCTTTATCTGTGGCCAGCATGCCGAGCTCTTTAAGCTGCGCCGCCCATGCTGAGGGTAGCTGTTGAACACGCTGGTGTGGCCAGCAATCTGTCCCCTCATTGGCAATCTGTTTAAGGGTCCGATGCATCACTGTGCCCAACAGGCGGGCACGCATGGAGAGATCGGCATCATTCTCGCCGGCAGCGATAGACTGCGTTTGTTCGGTCCCCAGGAGCATGGCATTGGCATCGTTTGCCGGTGCCATAAAGTCTGCTGGCAGCCGGCGCATACTGGTTAAACTTACCTTGGGCTGCGCTTCTTTTTCGACGTCTATTTGATCAATGTTGTACAGGCCATCGCTGATACCTGCTTCGATAGTTTGCCAAATCGGTGCCAGCAATGTTGTTTTCCCCGGTGCCTGCCAGCCCTGCTTTTTAGCTGGTTTGAGACTGGCGAAGAGATAGAGATTGCGGATGGCTCGGGTTGCAGCGACATAGAGTACTCTGGTATTTTCTAATTTCGTCGCGACTGCATCTTCATGTTTGAGGTATTGGTAGACGCTGTCGTCCTCTTCATCATGAGCGCCTAGTGGCGCCATAATTAACGACATCTGATTATATTCATCAATATGTTCACGCCAGCGCAGGAGTGGCTTTTTATCGGAGCCGGAGCCACGTGTTAGGCCCGGTAGTAATACATGATCAAACTCGAGTCCCTTGGACTTATGAATGGTCATTATCTGAATAACCTTGCTGTTCTGAGTATCTTTCTGTCGCGCAGGTGCGGCATAGAGCTTGTCTACAGCCTGCTGGAATCCGCTCCAGTCTTTGACCGTTCCAGCGACTTGCCCGCCTTCTACTAAATCTAAATAGGCGCGCACGTCATCGAGATCGCTACTGGCCATCACTGTGTTGGGGCCACCCAGTGCCAGCCATAGCTGTTCCAGAGCATCGCGTAGATTTTTACGACCACGGTTTTGCCAAGCCTCTAATAGCAGCGGGGTAACACGTGCCAAAATTTGCTGGCCCTCAGCAGACAGTCTGCCGAAAGAGTCAGAGGCAGAGAGTTTTTGTAGCTGCTCAAGAATTGCATCACCCTGTTTGTTGTTATTTTTGGTGCTATTTGAAATCAATAATAAGTCGGCCAGACTCAAACCACAGAACGGTGCTCTCAGCACAGCCAGCCATGGGATTTTATCCGCGGGTGATAGAAGGGCGCGGGTCAGAGAGAGCATATCGACCACGGGCATCCTGCTGGCCAATGGGGTGATATCAATAGCCTGCCAGTTAAGATTAGCGGCACGCAGAGCGGGCACAATGGTTTTTAAATGGCCGCGACCACGCACCAAAATTGCGATAGATTGGTCAGGCTCTGAGGTTGAGAGCTGACTGCAGATATTGGCAATATGCTTAGCTTCAGACTGATCACAATCATCGCCAGCAAAGCCTTGAAAGCTTACTGCTGGGCCATTGCCCGGGCCTTTAAAGGCATCCGAGGGCGAGTAGGGTATAGCTCCGCGACTGATATCAGCCTGCGCTGGGAAAGCGCGGCTAAAGGCATGGTTAACCCATTCAATAATGCCCTGCTGGGAGCGAAAGTTAGCGGTTAATGTCAGTGGCGTGCACTGCACTGGGCCAATAGGGTGGCGCTGAGCATTGATAAATAGGCCGACATTGGCATTGCGAAATCCATATAGAGACTGCATGGCATCGCCGACTAGAAATAATGTTCTACCATCATCCGGCTGCCAGCCAGCAATTAAATGCTCGAGCAGTTTTATCTGTGAGCCTGAGGTATCTTGAAACTCATCTACCAGAATATGCCGTAGCTGGTAATCCAAACGCAATGTAATATCGGAGATCGACTCATCGTCGGGCGAAGGCTCTATGGCTTCCAGTGCGGTCAGTGTAATCGCAGCATAGTCACATTGATCCTGCTGCTTAAAAATCATCTCTAGCTCTGCAGCCAGACGAGGCAATAGATGGCCTAAGGCATCAAGCAGTGACTGCTGCGCTGCATTTATTTCGGCATCCGGAAGGCACAGGGCGTTAGCGATTAACTCATTGAGTGCGGGGCGCTCACGACACCAGTCGAGTAACACCATCATGCGCGCCTTGGCTTCTTTTTGGTCTGCCGGAAAGCCTTCGTTTTTAGTTAACGTTTTGCGTATGTCATGATTCTGAGTGACCAGTAGGCTGACTAGCAGTTTCCACTGCTTGATCCCATCGAGGCTGCTGTCAGGCAATTCAACAATACCGGTCAACTCAGTCAGTTTGGGGTTCTTTTCGGTATTGACATACTGTGCGGCAAAGTCAGCCAATTCTAGTAGTTCACCGGCAATAGGCATCAGTGCATCGTGAAGATAAAGCAGGTTTTCACCAATCACTTGGTCGATCACTTGCTGGAAATACTGCTGATTATCCGCAGCATTAAAGATTAGCGGCAACCACTGATCACGTTTGCCGAGAAGATCTGACAGCAATCGCTCACAGCGCGCTAGATCGTTACCCGTATGCTCAAGTAGCACTGCAAGCTGTGCTGCGGTGTTGCTGTCCTGTTCAATTTTATCCAGCAGGCCACGGGCTGCCAGTTCGTAGAGAGTCTGAGGGTTCTCACTGGGCTCTGGCAGTGCGCCAAGTTTAGTTTCAAGGGCAAACTGACTGGCGATATAGCGGCAGAAGCCATCAATGGTCTGAATCCGCAGACGCCCGGGCATCTCTAAAAGATTCCAGCCTAGCTCCGCGCTGCGCGCCACAGCCTGTGCCGCCAAGTCCCAGGTTTGGGCCTCGTAGTTGTCGCTGGGTCTTGGCTTATACGCTGCGCTGTGCAGGGCGCTGTGGATGCGGCTGGCCATTTCGCCCGCCGCTTTGCGGGTAAAGGTGATGCTAAGAATTTCTTCCGGATGTTCTACCGTGCATAAGAGGCGCAATAGACGCTGGGTAATAAGGCCAGTTTTGCCGGATCCTGCCGGGGCTGAAACAATAAAGCTCTGTTGCGGATTGAGGGCTTGCTGGCGTTGAGAGAGGTCGCTTACCTGATTCATCGCTCTATCTTCTCCGCGAGTTTTGCACTTATCTCAGGCTCTTCTAGCCAGCGGTTCAGGGGCAGCAGATCAGTCTGAAAGTTAAAGGCACCCTTATCAAATACTTCCATATTGGCATAACCAGAACAAAATTCATCGGCTAGATTAGCTAGCGCGGTGCGCCACTGATCGATCTGTGCAGGCCAGTCTTCGACAGGTTTTTCATCGGCTATTAATTGGCTGTCACTGACACCGATAAATTTGACCAGGCCACCTTTAATCTGTGCAAAGGCACAGCCATTGGCGATCGGATTGCTTGACAATACATAGAGTGGCAGCTGCGGGTCTATGGGTCTGTCGCCGGTCCAACTCGAGGGTTTTACGGTGCCTGATTTGTAATCAATAACCAGCCATTTTTCGCCGACGCGGTCTACTCGATCAAGGCGCAGCAATATTTCTAGATCACCAAAGGTCAGGCTGGCTTTACTTTCCAGACCAACGACCTCAAAAGCTGCTCGCTGTTTCTCTTGCTCCAACCACTGGCCAATTAATTTCTCCAGGCGGCGCTGCTCTAGTGCGCGGTAATTGGGGCCAAGTAATACTGGATAATTAGGCGCCCATTCATGCAGGGTAGCAGCAATTACGCCACCCAGCTGCTCACTAATCTGTTGCTCTGACAGTGCCTGTAACACTGCCGAAGTCTGCCATTTATCCCATAGACGGTAGAGAATCTCATGCAGTAATACGCCGCGATCCATAGCCGATAAACCCTGGCTGGGTTGCTCCAGCGGTTCGGCTTTTAGGCGGTGAATAGCAAAGGCATTAAACGGGCATATAGACTGATTTTTTAGCAGATTACTGCCGCCGCGAATCTGCTCGGTAGCCGCATTATAGGCTGGAGCTTGGTCCTCTATTAGCTCGCACAGGTCGGGGCCTGACAGCCATGCGGGGTGGGTTTGAGGCTGCTGAAGTAACTCTGTGCTTTCCACTAGGGGTATAGCGCGAATCAATGGGCTGGCCTCAAGTTGCTCTTCGCCACGCATCAGTGGAAAGCTAAGAATTAATCGCCCAGCATTATTTTTATAATCGGTCAATAATTCCTCGGCAATCTGCAATTCACGCTCTGGCAGACTGTGAGGCATCTTGTGTTGACGCTGAAAGTCTGCGGGTAGTAAAGGATTGATAGCCACAGATGCAGGGAAATTTTGGCTGTGCATGCCGACGATCCACAACTGGTCAAAGCGCAGCCCTGCACCTTCAAGCAAACCCAATATCTGTAATGGCGCATCGGCCGTCTGAGGATGAAATACAGATTCCCTTGCCAACTGCTGCAGATACTTCAAAGCAGTAGCGAGACCCACTTCAATCGCTAGATTGTCCAGGCTGCAGAACTGTTCTATCAGACCATTCCAGTGCTGTCTTTGCTGGTACTCAATACTATTGAGTTGGCGCTTGCCCGGCCAGCCCATGGATTCGAGGAATTGGTTAAAAAACTCAGCCCAGCCAGAGAAGCTTTTTTGACTGCCGCTCTTTAGGCGAGCAAAGGTTTTTAGTTCAATTAATGGTTGCAGTACTAGCATTGCAGTTTCGCGCTGTTCCGATTCTTTATAAGGAATAATTGCTGTCAGAAACTGCTCAAGGGTAAAGTCAAAACGGCGAGTTTTACGCAGGGCCAGTTCTGCATCGGCACGAAACTGAACATGCAGCTGATCAAAAGCGGAGTAGGGTGAATAGAGTATCTGCAACCATTCCTGCAATGATCTTTTATGATGCAAAATACCGATAAGCTCAAGTGCGCCATTAACCAGTGCGGTATCGGCCAATGCGGTGCCCGCAGAAATATTCACCACAGCTTCAGTGCCCTGGCTTTTAAGTGCTTCGCCAACTAACCGAGTTACCTGATGAAGACTATTACTGAGATCCGGTACCACTATACCTATACGTTGCTGTGGGTTGTGCTCTAATTGCTGAGCAGCCCAGCTGGCAGCCAGACGCAGTTCTTGTTGCTGGTCCTGAGCCTGGACGCAAAAAGCGCTGCCATTGCTGGCAACAGCTTGGACGGTGTTAACAGTAGGGCTGGCATTAGCAATAATATTGGCTTGTAAGGGCGGCTTAGATTGAAAGCCATAGAGCAGAATTTTCTGTTCTTGGGGCAGAGCACCGCACTGAAAACCCTGTTCAATAAGTTGCCAAGCGGACTGCTGTGTCACCAGCCGATTACTGTTAAGCAATCCGTTAAAGTGTAGTAACCAGCGGGTAAAATAATCGACTGCCGGCGTATCCTGAGGTATCTGCCCGACATCCAGATTCCAATTTTGCAATGTCTTTAAGGTGTCACCAGCGACTTTGGCATAGCTGGCACTGTGCTCGGCATCATCTTTGGCAATGGCTCGTTCCCAGTAGTAACGACTCTGCTGTGCGCCAACTACGGATAGACCGCGCACCAGCTCATGGTTTTGATCTTGGAGTTCATCCCAGCAATGTTTAAGCCAGTGATCGATGGAGAATACGCGCGGTGCCAGCCATACCGAATCCTCGGTCGCCATAGCCCAAGCATCAGTAATCTTAGCCGCCAGACGATGGTTTGGCGTCAAAATCAGATGATCGCATTGAATCGCGTCACGAAACGGGGCTATCTCTATAAGTGGTGGCAACATCCCTGAATTGGCAACTTTTATTATTGATGAAAGGGGCCAGTATAATCGCAAAACAGCGGTGCAATTGACAGTAGGCTGATACAATAAACTTATGCAATTAACCAATGATATGAATTTACTTTTCTGGGCCCTTGGCGGACTGCTTTTAGGATTGGTTATCGGTGTGTTTATCAGCCAGTGGCTGGGTCGTGCCAGCCGCGCTAAAGCAGATGCTGAGCTCAATGAACTCAGCGCCATCCGTCTTCAACTCACCACAGCCAATGGTGTCCTTGAGCAGCGCCTATTGGGCCAGCAAAATCAATATGAAGCGCAGCTTAAGCTGTTGCAGGATGCCAAGCAGACGCTGGGTCAAGAGTTTGAAAATCTGGCCAATCGAATCTTTGAAGATAAACAGGCCAAGTTTTCTTTGCAGAATAAAGAGGCGCTAGAAGTGACACTGAGTCCTCTGCGCCGTGATATTGGTGATTTTCGCAAGCAGGTCGAAAGTGCCTACGATAAAGAAAATGCCGATCGCAATAAGTTAGCGGGGCAGATTAGCGAGTTGCAAAAGCAAACTTTACAGATCTCAGCTGACGCCGTAAGTTTGGCTAATGCACTGCGCGGAGACAACAAGGCCCAGGGCAACTGGGGCGAATTTGTTTTAGAAAAGTTGCTTGAAGATTCAGGTCTGACCAATGGACGTGAATACGAAACTCAGGTCGCTCTCAAAGATGATACTGGCAAACGCCGCAACCCAGATGTCATTGTGCATCTGCCGGAAGGGCGCGATATCGTTATTGATGCCAAGGTCAGTTTGGTTGATTACGAACGTTATTTTCACGCGGAGGACGAAGAGACCAAAACTCAGTGCCTGCGTCAGCACCTAAGCTCATTGCGCGCCCATGTTAAGGGCCTTAGTGGAAAAGATTATGAAAGCCTAGAGGGCGTTAACAGTCTCGATTTTGTACTTATATTTGTGCCGGTCGAGGCCGCCTTTGTGGTGGCGTTGGACCATGACCCAGAGATGATGCGTGACGCCTATGATCGGGGCATTATACTGGTTAGCCCAAGCACATTAATGGTGACTCTGAGGACCATTAAAAATCTGTGGCGCTATGCCGATCAAAACCGCAATGCCCAGCTTATTGCCGATAAAGCCGGGGCGCTCTATGACCAGTTTGTGCTCTATGTAGAAGCGCTGGATGATGTGGGCAAGCATCTGGATAAAAGCAAAGATGCTTGGGACACAGCGCGCAAACGATTAACGGGTGGCCGCGGCAATTTGGTGCGCCGCACCGAAGAGCTTAAAAAGCTCGGCGCTAAAACCAAGAAAAGCCTGCCAGAAGATTTACAGCTAATGGATGATTCTGCGCCCATGCTCAGCGATAAAACTCCTCAACTTAAAGAACCAGACGAAACCGAATAATGCCTCTTACCACTATTATTATAGCCGCCGGCCTTGTTGTGCTGGCTCTGTCCATTTATGCGATCTATCTCGCTGTGCAACTGCGTCGACAAAAGCTACAGCAGGCCACTGTTGTTGAAACGCTGAATCGAGAGCGCATTGAGCGTGATCAGGATGCAAGACAGTCCATTCAAATTATTGCGCGCGCGCTGGTGCAAAAAGATTTAACTGAAACTGAAGCAGCTATGCGCATTGGTTTTCTGTCACAAAAGGTTATTGCCAGCGATGAGGAGGCCGAGTTGTTCTCTGTCTTCCAGCAGCTCGCGGAGGCCACGTCCCATATTCCTATACTGGATGACTGGGCCATGTTAGAGCGCTCAGAGAAACGGCGCCTAACTATCGAGCGTGAAAGTATAGAAAAAAACTATGTCGAATTTATACAGTCCAGCGCTAAAAAGCTGGTTGATATCCGCCTAACCCACTAGCCTTTGCGCTTCAGTAGTACGCCGGATTCCAAGTGTGCGGTCCATGGGAACTGATCAAATACTGCCGCAGATTGTATTTGGTGGGTCAGGCAGATTTGCTTGAGGTTGTCAGACAGAGTTTGCGGATTACAGGAAATATAGACAATATTATCGAAACGGCTAATTAGCTTTACCGTGTCCTCATCCAGTCCAGCCCGCGGTGGATCAACCAGAATTGTGGAAAAGTTATAACTGTCTAAGTCGATATCCGCAAGCCGTCTAAAGGGGCGTTCTCTATTCAATGCCTGAGTAAATTCCTCACTCGACATTCTTACTACAGCAACATTCTCGACATGGTTGGCCGCGAAGTTAGTGCGTGCGGATGCCACTGACACCTTGGAGATTTCGGTCGCCAGGACCTGATCAAAATGCTGTGCCAGTACCGCGGTAAAGTTACCATTACCACAGTACAGTTCCACAAGATCGCCAGTGCTGCCTTTAAGGCTCTGACTGGCCCAGGAAAGCATCTGGGTATTGATACCAGCATTGGGCTGTGTAAAGCCTGATTCGACCTGCTGGTAGCTGTATTCGCGACCATCGACGGTCAAGATTTCGGTGACAAAGTCAGACTGCAAAACCACTTTTTGTTTTTTACTGCGACCAATTACGCCAATGGAGAATCTGTCCTGTAGCTTTCTTGCTTCTGTCTGCCAGTCCTCATCCAGTGGCCGGTGATAGATCAATGTGACTAACACCTGACCGCTGCTAGTGGTCAAAAATTCCAGGCTAAATAGTTTTCTGCTCAGTAACGCACTGTTATTGATGGCGTCTAAAAGCGGTGTCATTAAGGCTGTGATCAGCGGACCGCCAATGGGAAATTGATCAATAATATAGGGTCGCTTTTCACCGGGGCGGTTCATTGCGTAATGAGCCTGACCGTCCTCATGCCAGATGCGGAATTCGGCCCGCATACGGAAACCCAGTGGCTGAGAGGGAAAAACCCTAATCTTAGGAAAGTCTAGATCGGCAACTGTGGTTCTATAGGTGTCTACTTTATTGTTGAGTTGTTGCTGGTAATGCTCGGCACTGTATTGGTTATCTGTCATGTGGCTTTAAAGATCTCGTCGGTTTTTGCGGCCATCACAAAATCATTGTGATGAAGCCCGTTGATACTGTGTGACCACCAGGTGACGGTGAGTTTTCCCCACTCCACTAAAAGCGCAGGATGGTGGTCATTGATCTCGGCAATCGTACCTATTTGCTCGGCAAAGCTAAGGGCCTGAAGGAAATCGGCACATTTAAATACGCGCTCGAGCTGCGAGACGCCGCCGCGAGTTTCAAGAGTCCAGTTGGGAATCTGTGCGCTTAATTCCTTTAGCTCGGCACCAGTAACAGCTTCTGCGTTAGCGCTGGTGGCACTGCAGGTATAGCCAGTCACTGTGTCGCTAAGTTTCATAGACAGTTTTTGGGCATAGGTAGTCCAGCGAGCTTGGCTATTAATTTTGCAGGGCTGCCAGGAAATTTCTGATTGAGGTAAATACTGCGACCCAACTCGATACCCAAGCGGCCAGTGATGGTTTTACACAGCGGCCGCATTGAGGGTGAAAAGCCATAGCTATCATAGAATTCGCGAGCAACCTGCAGTATTTGAATATGCTCAGGGCTAAGAATAATATCTTCTTGCACGGCCAATATCTGAGCATGATCAATGCTCCAGTCTGGCAGTTGGGTAAGATAGTTAGCATCTGTGGTCATATTTTTAAGGTCATTAAAAAAGCCCTGCTATTAAACAGGGCTTTTGCCGAAACATAAATCAGCGTTTAGTCGTCGCCCATAATGCCAAATAGCTGTAAAAGGCTTAGGAACAGGTTATAAATCATAACAAACAGAGTGACGGTCGCTGAGATGTAGTTGCGCTCGCCGCCGTGAATAATGGCGCTGGTCTGCCACATAATCATGGCCGATGACAAGAATGCAAACACGGCGCTAATGGTTAATGACAGCGCAGGGATCTGCAAAAATACATTGGCGATGGCGGCTACAAATGCCACCAGCATACCGGTCATCAGGAACCCAGTCATAAAGTTAAGATTCTTTCTGGTGGTCAATACATAGGCCGAGGCGGCAAAGAAAACCAGTGCCGTTGATCCAAGGGCCATCATAATTGGCTCTGCGCCTCGAGTGGCGAGAAACATATTGAGGATTGGACCCAGTGTGAAACCCAACCAACCAGTTAGGGCAAATACCCAGACTATGCCACTGGCTTTGTTCTTGTTCTTCTCAGTCATCCACAGGCACAAAACATAGGGGAGCAGTGTCCATAGACCAAAGTAGGGTGCATTCATGGCCATTGATACGCCTGCCATCAATGCACTGAAGGCAACGGTCGCGCCAAGTAACATATAGGTACTGCGCAGAACCTTGCTGACTTCAGGGCTTAATGCGGTGCTTTCGATGCCGCGCGTTGCTGTTTTAGTGCCGTATTGCTTACTGTCCATTGTGAAAATCCTGAATTAATGTGTTTACGTGCCTAATAATACTGTGTAAATGGGCTATTGTCAGTGTTTAGTTATTAACTCCATCAATAGCGAAACTCTCTAAGCTGTAGCCATTTTTGTCCAGAGACAGCACCCAGCCAAAGTCTTCCCAATCACCTAGTACAATACGTTCGCCCTTGGCTAATGGATGGCGGTCTGGTCTGTGCGTATGGCCATGGATAAGCATGTCGACGTTATGCTGACTCATCACGCGAGTAACGGCGTCTTGATTAACATCCATAATGGCACTGGCCTTATTACTGTTGGCGGCCATACTTTTAGCGCGCCAGTCGAGGGCCAATTTCTGTCGGCGCTTTAGGGGTAGATGCGCGAGTAGCCAGCGATAGATCGGGTTGCGCGCCTTGCGCCGAAAGCGCTGGTAATCAATATCATCGGTGCACAGCGAGTCACCATGCATCACCAGCGCACGGTGACCCTGATGCTCGACAATATATTCATCGCCGAGCAGGGTCGCCCCAGTATTTTTGGTAAAGCGCACGCCGAGTAAAAAGTCGCGATTGCCATGCTGGATAAACAGGGGTACGCCTGAATCACTGATTACTCGCAGAGCGGTTTGAATCTCTATCGACAGATCGGAGGGGTCATCGTCACCGATCCAGGCCTCAAATAGATCGCCGAGAATATACAGCGCACTGGCTGCAGCGGCCCGCTGTTGCAAAAAAACCAAAAACGCCCGGGAAACTGCCGGGCGCTCGGGTGAGAGATGCAAATCTGATATAAACAGTACGGTCATAGGGTGCGCTATTTAGCCACGTAGTCTTCGCTAACGACTGTTTCAGTAATCTCAATTGTATCGACTGGCACATCACCGTGACCGCCCTGATTACCAGTCGCTACACCTTTAATGGTTTCAATAACGTCCATACCTTCAACCACCTTTCCAAATACAGCGTAGCCCCAGCCCTGCATATTTTTGCCGCTGTGGTTTAAAAAGCTGTTATCGGCAACATTAATAAAGAACTGTGAAGAGGCAGAATGTGGTTCGCCGGTGCGAGCCATCGCTAGGGTACCGATTTCATTCTTTAAGCCGTTGTCAGCTTCATTCTCAATGCAGTCGCGGGTCTCTTTTTGCGACATATCGGCATTCATGCCACCGCCCTGAACCATAAAGCCATTAATAACACGGTGAAAAATGGTGCCAGTGTAGTAGTCATCTACCGCGTACTGTAAAAAATTAGCAGCTGTAAGAGGTGCCTTGTCGAAGTCCAGCTCAATGGAGAAGTCGCCCATATTGGTGCGGAATGTAATCATTGGTAATCCCTGTTTAGTAGTATGTTTTTTTGCTTGCCGCATTTTAGTTTGTAATAGGCTCGATTTAAACCAATGTTTGTCATTTTAAGGCTTTATGCCGGCTTTTTGTTTATTGCGACGGTTGCTGCGGCTATAATCTCGCCCTTACTTCGCAGGCCCGATTTATATCTATGACTGATACAGAGAAATCCATTAATTTTATTCAGCAGGTAATCAATGCTGATCTCGATGCTGGCCATGTCAGCAAGGTTATTACGCGCTTTCCGCCTGAACCCAATGGGTACCTGCATATAGGCCATGCCAAGTCGATCTGTGTTAATTTTGGGCTTGCCGCCGACAATGGCGGCAGCTGTAATCTGCGTTTTGATGATACCAATCCCGAGAAAGAAGACGAAGAATATGTCAACGCGATTATCGAAGATGTTCGCTGGCTGGGTTTTCAGTGGCAGGGTGATATCTGCTATGCATCTAACTACTTCGACCAGTTATATAGCTGGGCGCAGTATCTTATTAATGAAGAAAAAGCCTATATCTGTGAGTTAAATGCAGAGCAGATGCGTGAGTATCGCGGCACGTTAACCGAGGTGGGCAAAAACAGCCCCTATCGTGATCGACCCGCAATCGAGAGTCTTGCGCTACTTGAGCAGATGAAAGTGGGTGCGGTAGACGAGGGCACCATGACGTTGCGCGCTAAGATCGATATGGCCTCGCCCAATATTAATATGCGCGATCCGGTGATGTATCGCATTAAAAAGATGGCACACCAGCGTACAGGTGCTGCCTGGAATATTTATCCATCCTATGACTTTGCCCATGGTCAGGAAGATGCCATCGAAGGGGTTACCCATTCAGTATGCACCTTGGAATTTGCCGCCAACCGTCCACTCTACGAATGGTTTGTGGCTAATCTGCCGTTACCCTCACAACCAAGACAGTATGAATTTGGCCGCCTGAATCTAAATTACACGGTGACCAGTAAGCGCAAGCTCAAGCAGCTAGTCGATGAAAAGCACGTTGAGGGCTGGGATGATCCGCGCATGCCAACTATTTCTGGTCTGCGCCGCCGCGGTGTTACAGCCTCTTCGATCCGTGAGTTTTGCGATAGTTTGGCCGTGGCGAAAACCGATGGTGTGGTGGATATGGCCCAGTTTGAGCACTTTATTCGTGATGATCTCAATAATAATGCCCGCCGCGCCATGTGTGTTATCAATCCACTACTTGTGACGTTGGCTAACTACGATGCGGATAAGAGTGAGTCATTTGTGGTGCCAGGTCATCCCAATCGTGATGATCTGGGTGAGCGCACATTGCCCTTCGGTCGACAGATCTACATTGACCGCAATGACTTTAGCGAAGACACAACACTGTCGCGCAAGAAGTTCAAACGGCTGGTGATTGGTGACTATGTGCGTCTGCGCAGCGCCTATATCATTCGTGCCGATAAAGTGATTAGAGATGCTGCTGGCGAAATTACTGAAATCGTTGGCGCGGTAGTCCCAGATACCGTCGGCCAAGACGCTCCTGAGGGTATAAAGGCCCGTGGTGTGGTGCACTGGGTTTCAGCGACAGACAGTGCAGACTGCACGATAAATCTGTATGACCGCCTGTTTAATAAAGCGGCCCCAGATGCAGGTGAGGAGAGTTTCCTCGAGCATATCAACCCACAGTCATTGACTATAATCTCAGGCTGTAAAGTCGAAGCGGGCCTCGCTCATGCTGCGGCGGAGGACCATTATCAGTTTGAGCGTGAAGGTTACTTTACGCGCGACCGTGTGAATCAGAGGCTAGTTTTCAACTGCACCATTGGACTACGTGATAACTGGAAGTAAATAATGAGTCTAGCCCTATACAACACCTTATCCAGAACCAAAGAGCCATTCACGCCGATAGACCCGCAGCGAATTACAATGTATGTCTGTGGTCCTACGGTTTATAACCGCGTCCACATTGGCAATGCGCGACCTGCGGTAGTATTTGATACGCTGTATAGAGTTCTGCAGAGCCTTTACCCCAATGTGCAGTACGCGCGCAATATCACCGATATTGATGACAAAATCATGAATACAGCGGCAGAGTTGGGCGAGGATATTTCTGCACTCTCCAAGCGCTATGCCCAGGCCTATTTTGAAGATATGGCCGCGCTCAATAATCTTGAGCCAACGATTGTTCCCTATGCTACCCAGCATATTCCAGAAATGATCAATATGGTCGAACGCCTAGTGGCTAAGGGCCATGCCTATGTCGCCGACGGCAATGTGCTATTTGCAGTTCAGTCTATGCCAGATTACGGCAAGCTCTCTGGACGGTCGCTGGACGATATGCTCGCCGGTGCTCGAGTTGAAGTAGCCGCTTATAAGCAGTATGCAGGTGACTTTATTCTTTGGAAGCCATCGGCAGATAACGAGCCGGGTTGGGATAGCCCATGGGGAAGAGGGCGTCCGGGTTGGCATCTTGAATGCTCGGCCATGATCGAAAAACATCTCGGTGAGACCATTGATATTCACGGTGGCGGTCAGGACCTGATCTTTCCCCACCATGAAAACGAAATAGCACAAAGCTGCTGTGCCCACGATGGCAAGCCGTTTGCCAATTACTGGCTACACAATGGTTTTATTAATATCGAAGGCGAGAAAATGTCCAAGTCACTGGGCAACTTCCGCATGGTTAATGACCTGCTTGATCAGTATCCGGGTGAGGTACTGCGGTACGTGTTGCTGTCTGCTCACTATCGCTCTGAGCAACAGTTTAGTAAGGACTTACTCGATAGCGCATGGCGCTCTCTGGATACGCTGTATGGTTTTTTACGGGGCCAGACGCCCTGTACTGCATTGATTAATCAAGATAGTGCTGGCTTTAAAGCCTTGCTGGATGACCTTAATAGCCCAATGGCTATTAGTGAGTTATATCGACTCGCGAAACAGATGCATGCCGCCAGTGGCGAAGACAAGGATGCGCTTCACGCAGAGTTAATGGGTTTGGCTGGACTTATGGGTCTATTAGATCAGGACCCAGAGCACTGGTTTACCTTAGCTCGCGGTGGCGATGACATAAGTGCTGAAAATATCGAGTTACTTATTGCAAAGCGCAAGCAGGCTAAACTGGATAAGGACTATGCCGGTGCCGATCAGGTGCGGCAGGATTTACTGGACCTAGGTGTAGTGCTTGAAGACAGTCGGGAGGGAACGGTCTGGCGGCGCGTATAAATCATGAAAAAATCTATTTAATATTGTGTTAGGCTATTTGTTCCAAAACTAACTATAAATAATAAAAGGGGTAATTAATGGAAAGTGAAATCTGGTCAACATTTGCAACACTGAGAATTTCTAGCGCGATAAATGGCGTAGCTGGTCTGTTTGCGATCTGGCTTGCATCACGCTGGGCAAATGTAGCAATGGAGAAAGGCGCCAATGTGGTTGCAAAGGTCATTCTCTCTGTATTTGGTCTCTGTGTTATTGCTATGAATACATTGTTCTTGATGACAGCCCAAACTATATTTATTAATACCAGCAAGGCGTTCGCTATGGTGAGAGATAGCGGTACCGAGATTAGCCCAGCCGCGGCTAATTTTGTTGCCACTTACAACGCTGATGGGCCTGCGCTTATGAATACCCCGGTATTTTCTCTTATGTTGTTAGCTGCCCTGCTCATTATACTACTACCAATGTGGATGCCTGCTGAAAAGTAAGCATTCTGGGTTTAGAAAAGGCGCCCTAGGGCGCCTTTTTTATGGCTGATTGTAGGGGCAAATTAGCCTCTCAATTGCGCAATCTCGAAGGTTTCCAGCATATCGATACCACGTCCCAATAGCTCTTGAGCAAGTTGGTTATTGCCGACTTCGTAGGTCACCAGCTTACAGTTATTAAGCTGCTGGGTACTGTCTCGGTCAAAATCAGCTGGGACTAATTTATGGTCTACATAGATATAGTCTGGCCGCGCCCGACTGACCAATGGATGATCTAAGTCCGACCAGTTGCGTAAAACCACTCCTACCAGAGGCCATTCAGCCTCGCGGGCCGCCACAGCCAGCTGATAATCGAAACTCATAATTACCACTTGGCTCATCACCGGCCGCAGTATTGAATACACAGATTCTGATATGATTTCGCGGCCGCAATGGGCGATAGATTCCTCTTTCAGCTCAACAAAGGCTGTAACTTGCGGGTGGCTTTGCAGTATCTCCACCAAGGATTCCAGCGGTGGTATAGGCTCCTCAATAAACTGCTCACCGAGACGTTCGGGTTCGTAAGCGGCATATTTGAGTAGTTGCTCTCTGGACGTTTTGGCGATCTCTACATCAGCACCACTGACACGCCTAAGATTGGTGTCATGATAAATAATCGGCAGCTGGTCGAGACTAAATTGTACATCTAACTCGATAAAGTGGGCGCCAGCGGCAATCGCTTTATTTAGCGACAGTGTAGTGTTCTCCGGATACTTAGCCTGATAGCCACGATGGGCCACCAGCTGTTTTGGGTGGATCATTATTAATACCTAGTCTATTAGCTGATTCATTACCGATTGAGCTAATGGTATCCTTGCGCCATTAAAATTTAAAGGACTTGAAGATGGCTTTAGTACTGTTCGAAATTCGCGACAATATCGCCCTGTTAACGCTAAATAATCCTGATAAACGCAATATGCTCACCCTCGAGGTCTGCGCGCAGATTGTTGACTATGTTGCTCAGGCTGAACAGCACCCTGAGGTTAAAGTATTAATAGTAACTGGCGCGGGTAAGGCCTTTTGTGCGGGCGGACAGTTAAAAGACCTGACTCCAAATCAAGAGGTACTGGAGACTATTTACAGTGGTTTTTTGAGTATCGCCAACTGTACCTTACCGACTATTGCAGCGATTAATGGCCCGGCTGTGGGGGCGGGTTTTAATATGGCAGTGGGCTGTGATGTGCGTATTGTTACCGAAAGGGCCCGTTTTGAGCCACGTTTCTTTGGTTTGGGGTTACATCCTGGCGGCGGTAATACCTGGATGTTGCGACAGCTAGCTAATTGGAACACAGCGGCGGGAATGCTGCTGTTTTCCCAGTCAGTCAGCGGAGCCGAGGCGGTTGAGAAGGGGCTGGCATGGAAATGTGTTGAGGCTGACAAACTAATAGAAGAGGCCATTGGGTTTACCGCGAATATTCGTGATCTACCCAAGGAACTATTGCTGCGTACCAAGCAGACCTTGCGAAAGGCCGGCGGTACCAATAGTCATAAAGAGATGCTGGAGATAGAAACCGTCGAGCAAATCTGGTCGATAAACCAGCCCTATGCGCGGGACTCTATTGCCGCCATGATGGCTAAAATTAGCGGTAAGACATAAGGTAGAGCGGTTTGAGAGCTAGGCCAGACTTCTTTCCGCAGCGACCACGCACTGTAGGATCAGCGTATTAATAGTCATAGGGCCAACACCCCCAGGCACAGGCGTATAGGCGCTAACTCTGTCAACCAGCGGTGCCAGCTCAATATCACCGACACCGCCGGGGTGGTAACCGGCATCAACTACAACAGCACCGTCTTTAATCCACTCGGCTTTAATAAACTCAGGTCGACCCACAGCGCCGACCAGAATATCCGCCTGTTTGATAAGGTCAGGTAGGTTCTTGGTTCTTGAATGACAGATAGTCACTGTGGCGTCGGCGTTTAGCAGCATTAGAGACATTGGTTTGCCCAGAATAGGGCTGCGGCCAACAACAACCGCATGCTTGCCGGACAGCTCGATATTATAGGCTTCAAGAATACGCATAATGCCCTGAGGCGTGGCAGAGCCAAAGGCTTCTTCACCCATGGCCATACGGCCAAAGCCGAGGCAGGTAACGCCGTCGACATCTTTTTTTAGAGCAATGGCATCAAAGCAAGCGCGCTCATCAATCTGTGCGGGCACCGGATGCTGCAATAGAATACCGTGGCAGTTGGGGTTAGCATTGAGTTGGTGAATTTTTTCCAGTAATTGTCCAGTTGTGGTGTCTTCATCCATCTCTACTTTGGTGCTCTCCATACCAATGCGCTTACAGGCATTTTGCTTCATCTTTACATAGGTCGCTGAGGCCGGGTCGCCGCCGACTAAGATAGTGGCCAGAATAGGGGCCTGCCCGCCATTTTTTGCTTTTAGGGCTGCTACCCGTTCACTGAGCTCAGCCTCAGTTGTTGCTGCGAGAGACTTGCCATCGAGAACCAGTGCCGACATAAAAATACCTTTGCAGAGTTGTGTGATTTCGGGGCGTTAAAATAGGCAAGGTAGCAGGATAACGCAAGCTTTTTTCACGGTTTTTAGCAGCAATAAGAAACTCTTATGGCATTTAAGAGAAATCTAGATTTTTGACGAAGCGCAGCAGCAACTTGTTTAGATTTTCCTTGACCTGCGGTGACGCCTTGGCGTACTCAGTTTCGGTTGATTCGTCGACCCGCTCATCGATCTGAATGATGCTTAACAGGCCATGGGTGTAGGCAAGCATGGACATACTGTTTAGCGGTGAGTTGGCTGCAGTCGCTCCCTCAATACGCTGTATTCTCTGCGTTAACAGGCCAAAGGCTTTATTGGCAGAGACTAGGAGACTAGGGAATAAGCTCTTTTTCATCGGGTAATGGAACATCAGCTCCATTATGTTGCGGTTCTCAAAGCCGAAATAAATATAGCTAAGAGAGCATTGAACTAGATCGCCCTGAGCGTCGTTAGTCATTTTACTCTTGTTTAAAGCGCTATAGAAATTATCAAAGGCCAATGTAGCCACATCCGCTAAGAGGTGTTCTTTCGACGTGAAATGTCGATAGGGTGCTGTCGATGAGACTTTTGCGATCTTGGCGATGTTTCTTAAACTGATGCCATCTATACCACTGCGTGCTATCGAGTCATAGGCGCAGGATATGAGCTGTTGTTTTAAATTGCCGTGATGATATTGCATTTAATTACCGAACCATTTGGATTATTATCGCGTACACAGTTAGCAGTGTAAACATTAAAGCAGTGGATGTAGAGTGCTATGAAAAAAATCCTTTTGTTATTGCCATTTTTGGCCCTATCCGTATCCGCAGAAAAAATGGTCGATCTCTATTCGGTGACCATCGTTGACGAATACGAGACCAGCAGGCTTCTACCCGGGAAGCTCGCGCCGAAAAGACGATCTACTTTGGGGTTTGAAGCTCAGGGTATCGTTAAAGTCATTGCGGTTGATATTGGCGATCGTGTGAGCAGGGGTGACCTGCTCGCCGAACTTATTGATTCTGAAGCCTTAGCCCTGTCAAATGAAGCCAAGGCCAACTTCACGATGACTCAGAAGGCGTTTTTTCGATCAAAGTCCTTGAACAAAGAAAAGCTGCTGTCGGAGCAGGCTTTGGACACGGCGGAGCTTAACTATTTGGTGGCTAAGGCGCAGTATGATAGGTCTCTAGCAAGGTTGCGCCAGACAAAAATTATCGCACCCTATGATGGTATTATTCAAAGTCGCTTGCTAGACGAGGGCTCTATTGTTAATGCAGGCATTCCTGTCCTAGAGATTCTGGACTCCGAGCATGTTGAAGCTAAGGTTGCGCTGCCTAAATCTCTAATAGACACAATAAACATTGGTGAGACCTATCAGTTTGTTCTCGATGGTGAAACGTCTGACGCTATTCTCACTAGGTTGGCGCCTTTGTCTGAGAGAGGCTCGAATACCCGATTGGGCCTATTTGAGTTTGAGGGTTTTTTCAACCCGGGATCGACAGCAAGACTTATTCTAAAGACCGTGGTGGCCAAACGTGGCGCCTGGGTGCCCCTTAATTCTCTATCCCAAGCAGAGCAGGGTCTTTGGACGGTATTTACGGTAGGTCCTAGTAATGCGGCAACTAAAGACTATGTCGAATTACTGCATATTGAAAACACTATGGCGTTTGTTTCCGGGACATTGAAGACCGGTGACATGGTTATCATAGGTGGCTCGATGAAAGTTGCTGAAGGCCAAGAAGTCGGAGTTCGCCAATGAAAAAAATTGTTGATCTCTATCTAGACAGACCAAGAATATTCTTACTGGCGATGCTTTTTATCATTGTTGGTGGACTGCTGTCCTTTGACTTATTGCCGAGGCAAGAAAACCCGGAGTTAGCTGAGCGTTGGGGTGATATTACTGCGGTTCTTCCCGGTGCAACACCCGAAAGAATTGAAACTCAGGTAGCAGATGTTTTAGAGACGCAGCTGCGAGAGATTGACGAAATTAAAATCATTGCATCTACCTCTTTGTCGGGCGTTGTGCGTGTGTCTATCGAACTCAAGGCCGCTGTGAGCAAGGGAGAAACAGACGAAGTCTGGGCAAAGGTTGAGGACAAAGTTAGGCAGAGTGCAGCACTTATGCCTGCAGGTACAACGATGAGTGTCAGTAATTCTGGGCCGCCAACGACAGTGCTATTTGCGCTGCAGTGGCTAGGAGAGGGCGAGCCGCAGATGATTATTCTTTCGCGACTGGCCAATCAGTTTAAGCGGCAGCTTGCGAATATCATAAACTCAGAAAAATCACTGGTATATGGTGATTCCAAAGAAGAAATCTTCATTGGCGCCGACCCTGATCTGTTGGCTGATGCCGGTATGAATATTCAGACCATTGCGGCGGCGATAGACGGTTACGATAGTAAACGGGCAATAGGCAATGCTGTTGGCAAAGATTCTGAGTTCCGAATAAGAGCCAAAGATAATATCTCATTGACCAGTGATTTGAGAAAGCTACCACTGAGGGTCACAGACGATTATCAAACCATCAGGTTAGGGGACGTCGCATCTGTTGATAAGGTGCCTGTTGAGCCGCCCATTGAGATGGTGACGTTCAATGGACGCCCAGCAGTATTTGTTGAAGTGCGTGGCACCTTTTCTCAGCGCACTGATCTGTATTCGTTAGCTGTTCTAAGAGTGGCAGAGTCCTTTAAGCAGGAGCTGCCCGAAGAAATCGGCCTAGCTGTTATTTTTAATGAGGCTGATTTTGTCGAAGAGAAATTCGACTTCTTAATGCAAAGTATTCTATTAGCCACCTTTATAGTGCTATTTTTAAGCTATCTCCTACTGGGGCCAAGGTCAGCGATAATTGTTAGTGCAGTAGTGCCATTGACCATCTTATTGGTATTAATAGGCTGTACGATTCTCAAAGTTCCGCTTCATCAAACGTCGGTAACTGGCATCATTTTGGCACTGGGTTTGTTGATCGATAACTCCATTATTGTGGTGGAGGACTACAGGCATCGCAAAGCGTTGAATCTGCTTAACAGGGAGGCTATTTACGCATCTATCAGACATCTCTCATTCCCATTGCTGGCAGCTACGGTGACAACGGGTTTGGCCTTTATGCCGATGGCAGCGGGCAAGGGCGCTAGTCCTGAATTTGTGGGTGACATGGCTATCACCATAATACTGGCGGTGTCGTCGTCTTTATTTTTGGCACTAACGGTTGTTCCTGTCTTGTTAGAGGTCATGGAAGAGTCTAATTTTCTAAATTTGAATAACTCAAAAAATTCGGGTTTCAGCAATCCGAAATTACTCAGTAGTTATAAAACATTTTTAGATTGGGCATTCCTTAAACCCAGCAGAGCGCTGCTACTAGCCTTAGTGCTGCCCATACTGGGCTTCGTCTCATTTGGGTTTTTAGATACTGATTTCTTCCCGCCTCAGGGCAAGAGTATGTTTAAAGTTGAGGTTGAACTCAGTAACAATGCCTCGATCTATGCCACCAATGAAAGAATAGAAAGTATTCGTGATCAGATTTTACTCGAAGACTATATCGAAAGTGATATGTGGTGGATCGGTAGAAACCTGCCTCGTATCTTATATAACGTTATCGGTGGATCCTCTGGGGAGGGTTCTGACAATCGTGCTACTGGTGTTTTCTTTACCTCTTCCTATGACGACATGAACTCCAGTCTTGAGGCATTGGCGAAACGTTTAGAAAAAGACCACGCCGACGTGAGAGTTAGAGTCAGCACATTTGGTAACGGTCCGCCAGTCGACTTTCCAGTCAAAATAGCAATATTTGGCGATGATAATCAGACTTTGAAATCTCTCGGTGAAGAGCTTAAATCGATTCTAGCGAAGTCGCCTCAGGTGAGTGATGTGCTGGCTAATTCATCAGCGACAATTACCGGCTTGGAGATTAATTTAGATGAGGTGGACTTAGCATTTTCTCAGACGACGGCCAAAGATGTTCTGCGTGAAATTTCGTCGTCCACCAAGGGCATTTATGTCGGCTCTATGCTGGATGGCAATAAAGAAATCCCTATTCGCGTTAAAAATAACAATATCGAGTCCAGTGATATTAACCAGATGGCTTTTATAGCCTTGCCCAGTGTCGAGGGTTTTGATTACGTTGGCAGTTTTGCTGATCTGTCTTACAGCAGTGACATTAACCAGATAAACAGATATCAGGGGTCTCGGAACAATGCGGTGATGGCATCGGTCTATCCCGGAAAGCTGGCCTCAACGGTGTTAAATGACGTGGCTGTCGAGTTAGCTGAGTTTGAGCGGTTATTACCTTCAGGTTATCGCCTCGCTCAGTTTGGCGATGCCGAGGAGAGAGCAGAATCGTTTGGTCAACTGTTCAGCACATCGTTTTTCTTTTTAGCCCTGATTGTTATCACGCTGGTGGTAATTTTAAATAGCTTTGCTCAGGCCGCGGTTATTTTATTGGTCGGCGTGCTTTGCCTAGGCCTTGGTTTCCTAGGCATGTTCGTGGGCTTCCAGAATTTTGGATTTATCGGCTTGGTTGGTATCGTTGGCTTGGCTGGGCTTGCCATCAACGATTCGATCGTGGTGCTTTCTCACCTTAATGAAGACGCTGGCGCTGGCCAAATTTCAAAGCAGAAGCTGGTCGAGACCACGATCAGATCGACACGCCATATTCTGACCACATCGTTGACGACGATGGGCGGCCTGTTGCCGCTGTTATTTGATAGATTTTTTGAAACCCTTGCCTGGGCTATGTGTTTCGGCGTGATGGGATCAGCATTGCTAGCACTATTACTTATCCCCTCGATGTATTGTTTTCTTGGTAAAGTCCGCAGCTAGCGTGTTTGTCTATGCAGTATATCTGTTGAAGTTGCTAGATTTATAAATGTTGGTCGAGGAAATATGACAATCGTTTTATGGTTTTATTGAGGATACGTGAAAACAAAAAAACGGGGCTTAAACGGCAGTTTATGCAGCTGTAACCATGAGGTATTGATTTTAATGCAGAAAAATGGGGTGGACGACGGGGATTGAACCCGCGACCACCGGAATCACAATCCGGGGCTCTACCAACTGAGCTACGTCCACCATTGATACTCTGTACTAAGGGCTACTAACATGGGCTCTACTGGAAACTGGTGCGCCCGGCAGGATTCGAACCTGCGACCCACGGCTTAGAAGGCCGTTGCTCTATCCAGCTGAGCTACGGGCGCATTTTACAAGCCGGAAAGTGGTCGGGGATGAGGGATTCGAACCCCCGACATCCTGCTCCCAAAGCAGGCGCGCTACCAGACTGCGCTAATCCCCGAATGTCTTACCATGCGGTCTCTTTCGAGAGCGCGCATGATACTGACCATGCCGGTTTCCGTCAATGTGAAATCATACTATCTGGCAAATTATCCGTCACTTTTTGGCAATCGCACCCGCTCGCGATTGAAAGCTACTACAGGGGCCTGAGTTTCGTCGTGTTGTCGGGCATGCAGATGGCCAGAATAGACGGCATTGGCGATAGTACCTGGCGCGTGACAGTCGCCCACAGTGGTCAGGCTGGTGATGCCGCTTTGCTGCCATATATCAGAGTTAATGGCCTGTTCAGCCGCCACTGTTTTATAGAGCTGTTCATGGGGTAATTTCTCGGTGACCATTACCAGTGCATCTGTATCAATAAGCTGTTTTTTATCCGTGTAGACACAGGAGAGAACACAGTGATCTGATTGAATACGAGCAAGGTTTTGCTGGGTGTAGATAGTCACTCCCAGCTCCAGTAATCGGGTCTGAATCCGATGCTGCTCCATGGTATAAACCGTCCAGGGTGACACCAATGCATCATTGGTCACAAAGTTAACCTGACAGCCAGCGGCCACCAGTTTCTCGGCAATAATACCGCCCATATAAAAATTATCATCATCAAATAATGTCACTTTGCCTGCAGGCATATTGCCGGCGAAGATATCATCTGGGGTAAATAAGGCGCTGCTATCCAAGCCTTCAATTGAAAATGGCGTTGAGCGACTAATGCCATCGCGGCGCCAATAGGCACCGGTAGCCAGATAGAGATGGGGTATACCAAAGCTTAGCAATTCTCGAGCACTGAGGGAGCTATCAAAATACAGTTCTACATTGGAGGCATTACGCAGCCAAAGCTCACGGTAATCTGCCACACGTTTCCAGGCAGCCAAACCCGGCAGGGCGGATTCCTGCAAAACCCTGCCACCAAGTTGAGTAGAGGCCTCAGCGAGAGTGACCTGATAACCCCGTTTACCCAATGACATGGCCAGCTCCAAACCAGCAGGCCCAGCACCTACGACCAGCACCGCATCATCAGTTTTTTTCGTGGGAATTATTTCTGGGTGCCAGCCTTTGCGCCACTCTTCGCCCATGGTTGGATTCTGCGTACAGCGTATTGGCGAGCTATTCATATCGCCCGTGACACAGATATTACAGCCAATACATTCGCGAATATCTTCAAAGCGGCCCTCACGAATCTTGTTGGGTAAAAAGGGGTCGGCAATTGAGGGCCTAGCCGCACCGATCATATCCAACACACCGCCTTTAATAAGAGACACCATTTTATCTGGGCTGGTATAGCGGCCAACACCCACAACTGGTTTTTTGGTGACCTGCTTAACAAAGGTCGTGAAGGGCTCTTGATAGCCTTCTTCTGCAAATCTGGAGGTCTGAGAGTCATTTGACCAGTCAGAGATATTGACGTCCCAGAGGTCGGGAATATCTGCCAGCATTTCGATGACTTCACGACCCTCATCACCACAGCGCAAGCCACCATCTGCGATTAATTCATCCACGGCAAAACGACAGGCCACAGCACTGCGATCGCCGACAGCCTCTTTGGTGTCCTGAAGTACCTCCTTTAAGAGTCGCACGCGATTCACCAGACTACCGCCATATTCATCGCTGCGCCGGTTATGACGTGGCGATAAAAAATGCTGCAGTAATGTCAGGTCGTGTCCAAGGTAGACATAGATAATATCGAACCCAGCGGTCTTGGCTCGCACTGCCGCTGTGCGATGCCATTGGCGAAAGTTGGCAATATCCTTTTTGTCCATGGCCCGCGCATAAAATGGCAGGTTGTCATAGCAAGCGGTATGGCTAGGGGCCAGTGGTACTTCACGAGAATACAGATTGCCAGTGGAAGAGCCACTATGGGCCAGTTCAACACCCGCCAGCGACCCATATTGATGCACTGCATCGGTCATTAGCTGTAGGCCGCCCATATCGCTATCGTCCCACAAGCGACCTTCGATATAGGGTGTCACGTCTGAGGTAGGATGTATCTCCATCATCTCTGTACAGACAACACCCCAGCCACCCTCAGCTTTAACACCACGCATCGCAGCCAGTGACTGTGGACGAAGGTGACCCATACCATTGCAATGGGGTACCTGATAGAAGCGATTGGGGGCGGTTACTGGACCTATTTGCAAGGGCTCGAATAGGCAGCCATATCTACTATTATCCATGGAGTCTTAATCTTATTATTATGTGGATTTTAGGGTGCCAGTGTCTGACACTTTGCGGCATATCTCAATAGCAAATAAGATGCTTTGCCGACACCTAAATACGCAGATCGATTAAAGACAGAAACCTCGGGGGAATGGTGCAAAATCAGGCTAGCGGTAAACAAGCAATGCAGTGCCCCCTATGTAGCGGTCATTCTGTTGCTGCCTATCACAGCGATAAGCGCCGGGACTATCTGCAATGTTCACTGTGCGAGCTAGTTTTTGTTCCCTTTCATCAGCAGCTTAGCCGGCAGGATGAAAAAGCCATTTATGATCAGCATCAAAACTCTGCGTATGATCAGGGCTATCGTGAGTTTTTAAGGCGCCTTACCAATCCATTATTAGATCAACTTAAAGAGGGCAGTCAAGGCCTGGATTTTGGTTGTGGCCCCGGGCCAACGCTGTCAGTGATGCTAGAGGAGCAGGGCCATACTATGGCGCTCTTCGATCTCTACTATGCCAATGATCCCGCTGTGCTAGATAGGCAGTATGACTTTATTACCAGTACCGAAGTGATCGAGCATCTTGCACAGCCTGGTGCAGAGTTACAGCGGCTGTGGAACCTTTTAGTGACCGGCGGCCATCTGGGGTTGATGACCAAACAGGTGAGAAACCGAGATGCCTTTGCCAACTGGCACTATAAAAATGATCTGACCCATATCAGCTTTTTTAGTGAGCAAACGTTTGTCTATCTGGGCCAGCAATGGGGTTCAACTCCTGAGTTTATTGGCGCCGATGTGATTATTTTCCGCAAATAGCCTGTCTTGCCTGCACAAACGCCTGTACCGAACGACTCACATCTTCGCCGGTGGTAACCCAGGAGCAAACGCTAATACGAATCACTTTTTTGCCCATCCATATAGAACCACCCACCCAGCATTCTCCCGACTGCTGAATTGCTTCAATAATAGACTGGGTAGTCTCATCATCTTCACTGGGGGCAATAATGACCTGATTAAACACCACCTCATTGATTACTTCGAAGTCAACCGCCCTAAGCTCATCGGCAAACTGCACAGCGCGCTCATGCAAGCCATAGACCAGCTCATCGACACCATCACTACCGAGATATTTAAGCGCGGCCCAGAGCTCAACAGCGCGTGCACGACGGGACATCTCTGGGGTATAGAGCATGCCGTCACGGCTTTCACTAAAGTTTAAATAGGCGCCAGACGCCTGCAATGCCATCACTAGAGCGTCTTTATCGCAGCATAGTAATATGCCGCTGTCATAGGGTGTATTGAGCGTTTTATGACCATCTACCGACCATGAATGAGCTTTTTCCATGCCCTCAGTCAGATGACTGAGTCGCTTGGTGCCACCAGCCCATAAACCGAAGGCGCCATCAATATGCACCCAGGCATTAGCGTCATTAGCGTTGTCACAGATTTCATGCAATGGATCAAAGGCACCAGAATTTACATTGCCCGCCTGCAATAAAATAATACAGCTATCGTCGAGTGCCGGCATGGCGCTGGGCACAATGCGACCCTGGTCATCGCAGTCTACCCATTCAATATTATCGATGCCAAAGCCAAGTAGGGCGATGGCTTTAACTACTGCGCCATGGGTATGGCGACCTGCAATAATTCGGATAGGCGGCGCACCGTTATGGCCGCGCTTGTTAAAGTCCCAGTCATGGTTCTTGTAGATACGGTAACGTGCCGCAGCAAGGCCACAGAAGATAGCCGACGAGGTCCCACTAACAAAACCCGCCACCGTATTGTCCGGCAGGTTAAATAACTGGCGCAGCCACTGTTCACAGATGTCTTCTAATTTTGAGGTGATTGGCGACATGGCATGCAGCGCCGTGTTCTGATCCCAAAAATCGGTTAGCCATTTGGTCGCCAGAGTCACGGGAAGAATGCCACCATTAACAAAACCAAAGTAGCGGCCCCCAGTTTGAGCGACAGAAGCCGGGGAGCCGTGGCTATGCAGCTTTGTGAGTATTGATTCAGCATCACCTGAGTTAGCAGGCAGGGGCTCATCGAACTGACCAAGATCCGCAAGTGCCTGAGCAGAGGGAAAAACATTGCGCTCTAAAGCGCCATCGGCATAGTCAAACGCATGTCTCTGAGCCTGCTCAAAGAGCGTTTTAAGTTGCTGTTCACGATGCATTTTCTCGCGCAATGTCATAAATGGCTATCCAAATAATGGGTATGGCTACTTTTAGTCGCAGTAAATCATAGACTAGACCACTAACAAAGCTAGAATAGCGCCTTCTATTAAAATACTAATTATCAGATTATGGGAAAGCATCTTATGTTTGAAGGACAGACACTCAGCCTGACAAGACTAGACAATGATTTTGCAGAGATTAAATTCGACAGCCAAAGTGGCTCAGTTAATAAATTTAATGAAGAAACTCTGGGTGAACTTCGGCAAGCAGTAGATACGCTCAAGCAACAGAAAGATATTAGAGGGCTGCTGCTCTCTAGTGGCAAGTCGGTGTTTGTAGTGGGTGCAGATATCACTGAATTTAAAGCCATGTTCTCTTCGTCTAAAGAAGATTTTATTGCCGGCGCGCAGGTCGCCAATGCGTTGTTCTCTGAGATTGAAGATCTGCCATACCCCTCAGTGGCCGCTATTAATGGCTTTGCTCTGGGCGGTGGTTTTGAAATCTGTCTGGCCTGCGACCTGCGTGTTATCTCATCTAAAGCGGCGATTGGCCTGCCCGAAACTAGCTTGGGAATACTGCCCGGTTGGGGCGGTACAGTGCGCCTGCCAAGACTTGTTGGCTATACAGCTGCCGTCCATTGGATTACCTCTGGCGCGCAACAGAAGCCAGCAGCCGCTCAGGAGGCTGGTGCGGTCGATATGATTGTCGAGCCAGAACTATTGCGTGCGGAGTCACTAAAGGCGCTGCAGGAAATGGCCGATGGCAGCCGTAATTATCAGGCTCGTCGTCAGCAAAAATTGTCTCCACTGACACTGTCTGATGCCGAGCTTGAAGCGGCCTCATCCAATTACCGCGCAGCCGTGGTGGGTAGAGTAGGCAGCCACTACCCAGCACCTCTAATGGTGGTTGATCTAGTGACTAAGGCTGCTGGTCTAGGCCGTGATGAAGCCATTAGGTGTGAGAACGAAGCTTTCTATGAGATTTCCCAAACATCTCAGGCGCGGGCTATGGTGGGTCTGTTTTTAAATGATCAATATGTGGTTAAGCAGGCTAAGAATCGCGCTGTAGCCCACAAACCAGCGCCGATTAATACGGCTGGGGTTATTGGTGCCGGCATTATGGGTGGCGGTATTGCCTATCAAAATGCCATTAGAGGCTATGAGGTGGTGATGAAAGATATTGCCGATCCCGCCCTTGACCTTGGTATTCAAGAGGCCAGCAAACTGCTCGCCAAGTCGGTTAAACGCGGTAAGATCGATGAGAAAAAGGCCGAGAAAATTCTAGCTAAGATTCATCCGACGCTGGCCGATGGCGATATCGCCAAGTGCGATATGTTGGTGGAAGCCGTGGTTGAACTAGAAGCCGTTAAAAAGCAGGTATTGCCTGCCGTAGAATCTCAGTTGGCAGCCTCGGCGGTGATTACCTCTAATACCTCGACTATATCGATCACTCGGCTGGCAGAGTCATTAGAGCGTCCAGAAAACTTCTGTGGCATGCACTTTTTTAATCCAGTGCATGCGATGCCGCTGGTGGAAATTATCCGCGGTAAGAAAACCTCTGATGCCACAGTGGCAGCCGTGTGTGCCTATGCACTGGGTCTGGGCAAAAAGCCCATTGTGGTCAATGATTGCCCCGGTTTCCTGGTTAATCGCGTGTTATTTGCCATGTTATTTGGGCTTGAGATGATGCTCGCCGAAGGTGCTGACTTCCAGCAGGTCGACAAAGTAATGGAGAGCTGGGGATTGCCTATGGGGCCAGCCTATCTAATGGATGTTATCGGTATAGATACGATTAATCATTGCTATCCAGTCATGATTGATGGCCTGCCCGAACGCTTTAAAAAGACTGCAGATGTTTGGCCTACAGAGGCCATCTTCAACGCCGAGCGACTGGGTCAGAAAAATGGACTGGGTTACTACCGTTACGAGCTCAATGAAAAAGGTAAGCCAGGCAAAGCAGTAGATCCGGATGTGATTGCGATGTTGGCAAACCTCTACGGTGAAGCTAATGCGGTTGATGCAGATGAAATTGTTGATCGCCTGATGATCGCCATGGCCATGGAAATGATTCACTGCTTAGAAGAGGGTGTCGTTGCCTCGCCAGCAGAAGCCGATATGTCACTGATTTATGGTGTTGGCTTCCCGGCGTTCCGCGGAGGTATCTGTCGTTGGATGGATGAGATTGGTCTGCAGGAAGTCTGTGAGCGCGCCGATAAGTATACGTCTATCAGTGAACTGTATCGTCCCACTGAGAAGCTGCGCGCAATGGCTGCCAATGGTGAGACACTTTATTGATTAGTAGTCTAGTTCGAAAATGTTTAGGGGCGCTCAGGCGTCCCTTGCATAAAGGGCCCGTCCACACAGATACGTTTGCCATCTGGTGAGGCGCAGGCACCACAGATACCCACGCCACATTTGGTCAGGTAATCGATGGCACTGTGTATTTGATCATCGTTACAGAACTCTCGCTGAACAGCCGCCGCCGCATGCACCATAGGTGCGGGGCCACAGTTGTAGAACACCAAATTATCTAGTTCAGCTTGAGGCATCACTTGCAGGCGAGCGCGCAATAACTCGGTTACCACTCCTTTAAAGCCCTCGCTGCCGTCGTCTGTTGCAACATGCACCTCGGCAATCTCTTTACATTCGTCAAGATAGTACAGCCGCTCTGCGGTACGTGCGCCCGTAAAGACCTCGGCATTACCGAAGTCTCTCGCCAACTGGTAGACCGCGGCCAGGCCAGTACCGCCAGCCACAGCCATAATCTTAGCGCCTTCCGGTGGTGTTGCGGCAATACCATGAGGTCCGCGCACATAGACTTCAGTTCCCACCGCTAGATCCATCAGCTCATGGGTAAAGATACCCACATCAATTACTGCAAGCTGGAAGGGGTCATCGGCAAGGGCTGAAAAAGGCTTTTCTCCCAAGCCAGGCACCCATAGAAAGACAAACTCACCGGCCTGAATATTGATTTTTCGGTCAAAGGTCAGCACGCAGATATCGTTGCATACACGCTTATTTTCAACCAGTACCACTGGCGTGAAGTCCATATCAATATCGTAGCGAATATGCGCCTCAGCCTTATCGGAATCAAAACAGATATCGGATTCAAGCTGGTTGAAGTAGCTGGCCATATCATCGGTAGTCATGCCTGTTAACGCCGAACCCACGCCGACAATGGTCGAGCCAGCATTCATAAATTCACGGGCATCAGCTGCACTGCTGGCGCCACCACAGCCAATAATAGGCACATCGGTGACTGCGGCAATTTCGCGCACACATTTAAGGGCGATAGGCAGTACGCCTTTACCCGACATGCCACCGGCACCATTGCTCAGAACTGGGTGACCATGAGATGAGGTATAACCTGGGCCCACTGTATTAATGGCACAGAGGCCATCGGCGCCACCAGCGACTGCAGCTAGAGCAATCTCACCTATATTAGGGGTGTTAGGCGTTAGCTTTGGAATCACTGGAATGTCGACAACCGCCTTTACCGCAGCCGTTACTTCACGAACCAGTTCAGGGTCTTGACCCATAGCCATACCATAGCCTTTGGCGTGGGGGCAGGAGAGGTTTAACTCTAGACCATTGGCCACAGGCGCCATAATTTTAGCGACCTCAACAAACTCTTCGACACTGCCACCAAAGATCGACACCAATAAGAACCGGTCTTCGGGAATACGTAACTCGCCCATTGCCTCGGCAGCCGCTCTAGCGCCTGGGTTAGTTAGCCCCACAGCGTTTACAAAGCAGCCCGGCGCATACTGGCTATAGACCGGCTCGCGGTTACCCGCGCGCACATCAGGGCCAACACTCTTGGTCGTCAGTACGCCAACCTGTGGCATATGATCAAAGACATACTGAATAATAGAAGTGGCTGTGGTGACAATTCCAGAGGGAACTGTAAACGGGCCCGAAAGGTTTTTACCAAGAAATTCTGTCTTCAAGATAGCTCGCTCGAAACTGGTTATATGGAGTTGTACGCACGCGCAGATTATACCGATTTCAGAGAATTAATCTGCTTAGATTTATCGACGGGCACAAAAAAGGGCGGCGATAAACGCCACCCTTTTTTAACAACAGGTTACAGCTTAGAACTGATTCATAGTGTTGTCTTTACCTGATGCCTTAAGTGCTGCATCCCCGGCAAAGTACTCTTTATGATCATCACCCATATCTGAGCCAGCCATGTTCTGGTGCTTAACACAGGCAATACCCTGACGGATTTCCTTGCGCTGGACACCAGCCACATAACCCAGCATACCTTGCTCGCCAAAGTACTCTTTAGCCAGATTGTCGGTAGACAGGGCTGCAGTATGGTAGGTCGGCAGTGTAATCAGGTGGTGGAAGATGCCCGCATGCTTGGCAGCGTCAGCTTGGAAGGTACGAATTTTCTCATCGGCAGAAGCTGCCAGAGCTGTGTCATCGTAGCTAACATTCATCAGATCGCTGCGATCATAGGCGGAGACATCATCGCCAGCTTCAGCCATTGCATCGAAGATTTGCTGACGGAAGTTAAGTGTCCAGTTGAACGATGGGCTGTTGTTATAAACGAGCTTGGCGTTTGGAACCACGTTACGAATCTCATCCATCATGGCGCCAATCTGGCCAACATGTGGCTTCTCAGTTTCAATCCAGATCATATCCGCGCCATTTTGCAGGCTAGTAATACTGTCGAGGATGCAGCGAGCTTCGCCAGTGCCAGCCTTAAACTGGAACAGGTTGCTCGGCAGGCGCTTTGGACGAACAAGCTTGCCGTTTTGGTTGAGTACCACATCGCCATTCTTCATATCGGCTGGAGCAATTTCTTCAACATCGAGGAAACTATTGTACTGATCACCCAAGTCACCTGGCTGCTCAGTGACAGCGATCTGTTTGGTGAGGCCTGCACCCAATGAGTCTGTGCGCGCCACAATTACGCCGTCATCAACGCCCAGCTCAAGAAAGGCGTATCGAACCGCATTAATCTTGGCCAAAAAGTCGGAGTGAGGAACAGTGACCTTGCCGTCCTGGTGACCACATTGCTTTTCATCAGATACCTGGTTTTCAATCTGAATACAGCAGGCGCCCGCTTCAATCATCTGCTTCGCCATCAAATAGGTTGCTTCGGCATTACCAAAGCCCGCATCGATATCGGCAATAATGGGCACCACATGGGTCTGGAAATTATCAATTTGATCTTGAATCGCCGCTTTGGCAGAACCCTCAGCTGCATCCAGCTGACGGAATAGACCGCCTAGCTCGCGTGCATCTGCCTGACGCAGAAAGGTATATAACTCAGCAATTAGCGAGGCCACCGACGTCTTCTCGTGCATTGACTGGTCCGGAAGTGGACCGAACTCGGAGCGCAGAGCCGCAACCATCCAACCCGATAGGTATAGGTATTTCTTATCAGTCGTACCGAAATGCTTCTTGATGGAAATCAGCTTCTGTTGTCCAATAAATCCGTGCCAGCAACCCAGCGACTGGGTGTAGGCGGAAGTGTCGCCGTCGTATTCAGCCATATCTGCACGCATAATACCGGCGGTGTATTTGGCGATATCGAGGCCAGTTTGAAAGCGATTTTGAGCGCGCATACGTGCCGCAGACTCTGGATTGATAGCATTCCAAGCGCCGGAATGGCCTTTTAAAACCTCGGCAACTTCAGCAATATTGTTCGTGTAAGTAGACATTATTTTTACCCTTCATAATTCCGTTTGGTTGACTGTGCATGAAGTTTAGGTATGATGCGCCCATTAATCTAATTGATAGTTTTGATTGCGGGCATTTTCTATATGAATATATCAAGAGTTGATTTAAACCTTCTGGTTTACTTAGACGTGCTACTTCGAGAGTGCAATGTCACGCGCGCCGCGGAGGAGCTAGGTATCAGTCAACCCGCTATGTCTAACAGCTTACGGCGATTACGCGACCTGTTTAACGACCCCATTTTGGTGCGCACCAGCGACGGTATGACACCGACCGATAGAGCGCTAGAGCTGCAGCCCCTAGTGCGCAATGTGCTCTCAGCGGCTGAGCAGGCGATCTTGCCAAAAACAGATTTTGACCCTGCGGGATCCACGCGGATTTTCCGTATCATGGCCAGTGACTATACAGAGTCCACATTATTGCCAGTGCTGCTGCGGCATTTGCGCAAGGCCGCGCCCGGAATTCGACTCGATATCATGACCCCCAGTGATGTTAGCTTCCACGATGTGGAGCGGGGCAAGGTGGATCTGGTGATTAACCGGTTCGACACATTGCCCCAGTCATTTCATCAGGTCCATCTTTGGGATGATAGTTTTTCTTGCGTGATGAGCGCCGACAATCCCGTTCTCAAGAACTGGGATTTACAGGGTTATCTATCCAGCAAGCATGTTTGGGTCAGTAAAACGGGCATGGGTGTCGGCGTGGGTATGACGCCAGATGACGTGCAAAGGCTCGGCTGGGTTGATGAGGCCCTAGCCAAGATTGATGCCAAGCGCGATATCGCGCTGTTTACCCGCCACTATCAGGCGGCGCTGTTACTCGGCGAACAGGATGATCTTATTGTGACTATTCCGACAATGACCGCCAAGGGTATGGAGAGTAACGCCAAGGTGGTTATTATGGATCCACCCTTTGATATACCGCGCATGCGCTTGAAAATGGTTTGGAGTCCACTACTGCAGCATGACCCCGGGCACAAGTGGCTACGCCAGATGATTAAAACGGTCTCAGAGGAGATGCTCAAGTAGATTCGATCCATCTAGTGAATAGCAAACATAGAAGCCATAAATTTGGCTTATTGCTGGGCAGCTAATAGACTTCAGATTTAATGCAAGATTTCGGGAGAGCCAGGTATGAGTGAGCGTATTGAGCGTGCAGGACTAAGGATAGCCAAGCCAATTTATGATCTGGTCAATGATCAAATTTGTCCTGGGACAGGCATTGATATTGAGTCGTTCTGGTTAAACTTTGCCGATATAATCAATAAATTTGCACCTAAAAATCGCGAACTACTAGAAAATCGCGAAAACCTCCAGGCTCAAATCGACCGCTGGCATACGGATAATCGCGCTGAATTTGAGTTCTCCGAGTATAAAAGTTTTCTACAGGATATTGGTTATCTGGTTCCCGAGGGCCCAGATTTCAGTATCAACCCTAAAAACGTCGATTCCGAGATAGCGCGACAGGCTGGCCCTCAGCTTGTGGTGCCCATTATGAATGCGCGCTTTGCCTTAAATGCGGTCAATGCACGCTGGGGCAGTCTATATGATGCTCTTTATGGCAATGATGTGATTGCAGAAGATAACGGGGCAGGGAAGGCGGGAGCCTACAATCCCGTGCGTGGCCAAAAGGTTATCGACTATGGACGTGCATTTTTAGATGGTTCAGTGCCGCTTGCTACGGGCTCCCATACCGATGCCATCGGGTACCACGTGGTTGATCAGCAGCTGGTGGTTGCTGTAGCAGGGGATGTATCCGTCGCGCTTGCTGCTCCAGAGCAGTTTGTCGGCTATCTGGGCGAAGCTGCTGCACCCAGCTCTATTCTCCTGAAAAACAATAGTTTACATGTTGAAATTCAAGTGGACTCTAGTCATCAAATTGGTTCGGCGGATCGAGCCGGTGTTAAAGATATTGTTCTTGAAGCTGCGTTAACCACCATTATGGACTGTGAAGATTCTGTGGCTGCAGTGGATGCCGAGGATAAGGCGCTGGCCTATAGTAACTGGCTGGGGCTGATAAAAGGTTCATTGGAGGAAACTATCCATCGCGGCGGTAATAGCTTTGTTCGCTCGATGAATCCAGATCGACACTATGTTGCTGCAGACGGATCTGCACTAGTACTTAACGGCCGCAGTCTGATGTTTGTGCGCAATGTCGGTCATCTAATGACCAACCCAGCGATTATCGATGCCCATGGCAATGAGATTCCCGAAGGAATTATGGATGGAGTTATTACCAGCCTGATTTCCCTACATGACCTCAGAGGTCAGGGGCTGCTTAAAAACTCCAGTGCTGGCAGCACCTATATAGTGAAGCCGAAAATGCATGGTCCCGAAGAGGTCGCTTTTACCAATGATCTGTTCAATGCCATTGAAGATGCCTTTGAGCTTGACCGCCACAGCATCAAAGTCGGTATTATGGATGAAGAGCGCCGGACCTCGGTAAACCTGAAAGAATGTATCCGCGCGGCTCAGGGTCGCGTAGTGTTTATTAATACGGGCTTCCTCGATCGTACCGGCGATGAGATTCATACCAGCATGCATGCAGGGCCATTTGCCCTTAAAGGTGACCTCAAAACTATGCCTTGGATCTCGGCCTATGAAGATCAAAATGTCGATGTGGGCCTAGCCTGTGGTCTCAAGGGTAAGGCGCAGATTGGTAAAGGTATGTGGGCTATTCCAGACAATATGGCCGATATGATGAAAATCAAAATTGCCCATCCCAAGTCTGGCGCCAACACCGCCTGGGTACCATCGCCAACTGCGGCTACACTCCATGCAATGCACTACCATCAGGTTAACGTCGCTAGCCTGCAAGACCAAATTGCCAGCCGCACGGCCGCTAATGTCGATGATATTTTAACCATTCCTCTGCTGGGTGAAACCAAGCTGAGTGGCGAACAGATTCAGTTGGAACTGGATAACAATGCTCAGGGTTTACTCGGCTACGTGGTGCGCTGGGTAGAGCAGGGTGTGGGTTGCTCCAAGGTTCCAGATATCAACAACGTTGGCCTCATGGAAGATCGCGCGACACTGCGCATCTCCAGCCAGCATATGGCCAATTGGCTGCAGCATGGTATCTGCAGTCGGGAGCAGGTTATGGAAACATTAACCCGCATGGCTGCAGTGGTAGATGTGCAAAATGCCGGTGACCCAGCCTATGTCAATATGAGCCCAGGCTTTGCTGACAGTACCGCCTTCCAAGCGGCGTGTGATCTTGTCTTTAAAGGAGGCGTGCAGCCCAGCGGCTACACCGAGCCTCTGCTGCATGCCTACCGCCAGAAAGCCAAAGCAGCACAGCCATGAAATCAACACCAGATCTCTGCGACCAGTACCCAGATTTGATACAGGTGGTTGAGCCTATGTTCAGCAACTTTGGTGGCCGTGAGCAGTTCGGCGGCCCCATAACGACGGTTAAATGTTTTGAAGATAACAGCTGTGTCAAAGAGCGGGTGGCGACGCCGGGTGAGGGCCGAGTGATGGTAGTGGATGCCGGCGGCAGTATGCGCCGCGCCTGCCTCGGCGATATGCTGGCAGAGCAGGCGTCAGTCAATGGTTGGAGTGGTCTGATAATCTATGGCTGTATTCGTGATGTGGATGAGATTATGGCCACAGATATTGGCGTTCAGGCTCTGGGGACGCATCCCATGAAAACTGAGAAGAAAGGGCTTGGCGAAATTGATATAGCGGTTACCTTTGGCGGCGTTACCTTTAACCCGGGCGACTATCTCTACGCTGATAATAATGGCGTTATTATTGCTACGCAGGCTCTTTTATAGCTTTTTATGGCACGCCATCCGCGCTTTTGGATCGCTGTCCTAAAAAAAGTCATTATTCCGGTTTGTTTTCTTGCATTGTTGGTTGCTATAGAGCGGCTAATAAGAAAAAATGACCGCTTTTAAATCTTGGCCCATTTTGCATGCCAAGCCAGTTTGCGAGTTAAAACATGATTAAATCCGTCCTCAGAACTACTGGCGCGCTGCTAGTAGCTCTTATCAGCATTTCTGCGAGCGCCGATAGACAACCGCTTTTGGATTCAAAAACACGTTTTCATCCGGTCATTAGCCAGACTGGCATGGTGGTGTCTCAAGAGATGATCGCCAGTCAGGTCGGTGCCGATATTTTGGCTAAAGGCGGTAATGCGATTGATGCAGCCGTGGCAACAGGCTTTGCTCTCGCGGTGACATTACCCCGTGCTGGCAATATTGGTGGTGGCGGTTTTATGATGATTCATCTGGCCGAAGAAAATAAAACCATTGCCATCGACTATCGTGAGATGGCGCCCACGGAAGCATTTAAGGATATGTTCCTTAATTCTGAGGGTGATGTGGATAACCGCAAGGCCCAATTTAGCATTCAGTCCTCTGGGGTGCCCGGCACCGTTGCGGGTCTAATCCATGCCCAGGAAAACTATGGCAAACTCAGTCTTAAGCAGGTTTTAAAACCGGCGATTAATCTGGCGCGCAACGGTATTACCGTGACTATAACTCTAGCGGAGTCTTTGGCCGCGCGCAGTGAGCGCCTGCAATCGGATGCGGGAACGAAAAAATACTTCTTTAAAAAAGACGGGGTAGAGTACCAGCCTGGTGATGTGATTCGTCAACGTGACTTGGCCGCGACACTGGCTCGTATTGCCGCCAATGGTGCAGCAGGCTTTTATCAGGGTAAAACCGCAGCAATGATTGTCGATCAGATGGAACGCACCGGCGGGCTTATCACCAGCGCCGACTTAGAAAACTATGTCGCATTAGAGCGCACCCCAGTCTGTGGTGACTATCGTGGGAGTAAAGTCTGCGCAATGCCGCCTCCTTCATCTGGTGGTATTCATATGGTGCAGATGCTCAATATTCTTGAGGGCTGGGACTTAAAGGCCCTAGGCCACAACAGCGCCGATTATATTCACCGACTGGTGGAATCTATGCGTCGCGCCTATGCCGACCGCAGCCTGTATCTGGGAGACTCAGATTTTTTCCCAGTGCCACTGGCGCAGTTAACCGACAAAAAATATGCCTCAACCCTGCGTCAGCAGATTGATCTGGATCATGCCAGTCGCTCTGAAGATGTTCGCCCCGGCCTAGTTGATAGCGCCGAGAGCACAGAGACAACTCACTTCAGCGCCTGGGACCAATGGGGCAATGTGGTAAGCAACACCTACACGTTGAACTTCTCTTACGGTAGCGGCATCTCTGTCGATGGCGCCGGTTTCTTGCTCAACAATGAGATGGATGATTTTTCCGCCAAACCGGGTTCGCCCAATGGCTACGGATTAGTGGGCGGTATTGCCAATTCGATTCAACCGGGCAAGCGTCCGCTGTCGTCAATGACCCCAACCATCGTATTTGATCCAGCTGGCGCGCCAATTCTGGCGACAGGTAGCCCTGGCGGAAGCACTATTATTACCGTGGTTATGCAGATGGTGCTCAATGTGTTGGAGTTTGATATGGGTATTGCCGAGGCTACTGCAGCCTCCAGAATCCACCATCAGTGGTTACCAGACAATGTTTATTATGAGTCTGGTGTGTCTGCAGATACATTGCGCTTGCTGCGCGAGATGGGGCATATCGTCAATGACCAGCCACGCCGGTTGGGGGCAAGCGAGAGCATTGAGGCAAATGGTGACGGTGTTCTATTCGGAGCTGCAGATCTTCGACGCCATGGCTCAGGCGCAGTGGCGCAGCCCTAAAAGTAGAGTGGCGAAGCGCCTAGTCTTTTAAGCCATTTTCAAAGCGGCTTAGCGTTCCATCTTTATGTTTGAGCGTAGCGCGGCGCTGCTCTCCAGTCTGATCGACCAGCATGGGGTATTTTGGCGCAGTCATAAACTGCGCAAACCACTGCGCCAATAATTCATCGTCATCCAGAGTCTCCAACAACAGGCTCTTCACTCTTTTTATATAGGCATCGGGTATATTGTCCACAGCCATTTCAGGAGTCAACGGTGGATCTATAAGATGGTTCGGCGCGACTATACCGGTGAGTAACTCAGTGGCAAGATCATCCAGCATTTCAGTGGCTGCGGGCGCTCGAAAGCCAATAGAGAATGTTGTGCAGTCGCCGATGGCAACACCGTGGTGGGCAATTTTGGGCGGCAGATAGAGCATATCGCCCGGTTCCAATACCCATTCACTAGATGGCTCAAACTGTTGAAGAATTTTAAGCTCAGTGTTTTTAAGCAGCGGCGTTTCAGCATCGCAGGCCTCGCCAATTTGCCATTTGCGCTGGCCGGCGCCCTGAATAAGAAAGACATCATAGTAATCAAAATGGGGGCCAACACTGCCGCCATCTTCGGCATAGCTCACCATAATGTCATCAATGCGCCAGGGTGGTATGAAATCAAAGTACTGTAACAGTTCAGCAACCTCAGGCACCCATAGGTCAACCGCCTGCACCAGCAATGTCCAATGGCTCGCGGGTAGGGAGGCAAAGCGCTCCTCAGCAAAGGGTCCATGCTCAAGCTTGCAGTCTTCGCCAATTACTAGGCGTGACTCCACTTCCTGTTCGAGAGAGAGACCGGCCAATTCATCGCCATCAATAGGCGGCTCAAAATTAGCTATGGCATTGCGGACGAGAAGTGGCTTTTTCTGCCAGTAATCGGCAAGAAATTCTTCTTTACTAATATGACCTAAAATCATTTTTAGATATTTTTCGCCTGTGCCGAGGCATTGCCAATATAGGATGCTGGCGTGAGTGCCTTGAGTTCAGTTTTGGCCGATTCAGGCATATCCAAAGTGTCAATAAAGCTCTGGATCGTTGCCTGATTCATAACATTGCCGCGAGTTAGCGCCTTAAGTTTTTCGTAGGGTTCTTCAATACCGTAGCGACGCATCACCGTTTGAATAGGTTCAGCTAACACTTCCCAGCTGGCATCTAAATCAGCGGCGAGCTTTTCTTCGTTAAGCTGCAGCTTGCTAATACCTTTATCCAGCGATGCGTAAGCGATCATGGTGTAGCCCAAGCCAACACCCATATTGCGCAGTACCGTAGAATCTGTCAGGTCACGCTGCCAGCGTGAGATAGGCAGCTTGGCCGCAAGATGCCCAAACAGCGCATTGGCGATTCCCATATTGCCTTCGGCATTTTCAAAGTCGATAGGGTTTACTTTGTGAGGCATGGTCGATGAGCCCACTTCACCGGCAATGGTCTTTTGCTTAAAGTACCCCAGTGAAATATAGCCCCAGATATCGCGGGCAAAGTCGATCAAGATGGTATTTGAGCGCGCCAGACCATCAAATAGCTCAGCCATATAATCATGGGGCTCAATCTGCGTGGTGTATGGATTAAAGTCGAGACCCAGCTGCTCGATAAAGTCCTGAGCGACGGCTGCCCAATCAATATTGGCGTAGGCAGAAAGATGTGCATTGTAGTTGCCCACCGCGCCATTGAACTTGCCGAGCAATGGTATACCTTTAATTTGATCAATTTGGCGTTGCAGGCGGTAGGCCACATTAGCCATCTCTTTACCCACAGTCGTGGGAGAAGCCGTCTGGCCATGGGTACGCGCTAGCATTGAGACATCGGCGAACTCTCTACCCATCGCACCGAGCTGATCGCTAATTGTTTGCAGCTGAGGCAGCATGACCTGATCACGTCCTTCTTTGAGCATCAGCGCATGAGATAGATTATTAATATCTTCTGAGGTGCAGGCAAAGTGCACAAATTCACTCACCGCATTGAGCTCAGCACTCTCAGCGATAGTTTCCTTAATCAGGTATTCAACGGCTTTTACATCATGATTGGTGGTGCGCTCAATCTCTTTAATGCGCGCCGCCTGATCAAGGGTAAAGTTATCCACCAGCTGGTTTAGCAGGGCATTGGCCTCAGCAGAAAATACGGGCACTTCGGTAATCGCGGGGTTTTGCGCCAGATGTTGTAGCCAGCGAACCTCAACCTTTATGCGGTATCGAATTAAACCAAACTCGCTAAAGACAGTGCGCAGGCGCTCTGTTTTTGAGCCGTATCGACCATCGATAGGTGAAACAGCGGTAAGGGGAGAAAGGGCAATATCGTTCATGGTAGCTTCCAAAATCTGTCGGTGAAGTAAGCCGGCAATAATAACGGATTCAGGCTTTAATTTCAGGTAAATTAAAGTGCTCGGGCTATTTATTGATGGGTAATAATCCAGCCAAACGCTTGCGATAAAAAGCGAGGTGAATACGCTTGCCACCCAGCTGCTGCCATAAAAAGGCGCTTCGGATTGCCGCAAATAACAGACAGCGAATACGGCTGGCCACCGCGGGCTGTTGCAAGAAACCACTGGAGCCGCTGACCTGAATCCGCAGACGCAATGTGCTGACGGTGTCCTGATAGAGAGAGGCGATATTAGCGTAGACATTGTCATGGGTGATTGAAAAGTGCTGAGCCTGACACTCGGCATTCTCAATACCACTGGCTATTTTACTCAGCATATTTTTGTCGCTGGACAGTTTGCGTGCCAGATAGAGAATCGAAATCACGTAGCGCATTATTTCAGTTTGATCCTGACTGCCATCGCCAAAAAGCTGTCGCATTGATTTTATGCCCAGAGTTAAACCCGACATCGGACCATAGAGCTGCGACAGTGAATCAGGATTCTGGTTGAGCAGGGCGCCCATGCAAGTCGCCATATCTTCGCTCGACGCCTCACCCGTATTAGCTAACTGTGACACCAGCTCACAGCAGTGAAATATCGCGGCCAGTGCAATAGCCTGTTCGGAAGTCGGTTTGGAAAAAAACATTAGGCCTCGATCTCTGAATTCCACGTGCGTTCAATCGTGCCACCACCGAGGCAGTAGTCACCCTGATAAAATACTACGGATTGCCCAGGCGTCACCGCACGTTGCGGCTCGGCAAATAACACCTCGCAAGCGCCTTCATCAGCGGGCGTAACCCAGCACAGCTGATCTGGTTGTCGATAGCGTGTTTTGGCATAGCACTCAAAGGCAGAACCAGCGGCAGGGACACCATTAATCCAATTAATATCAGTCGCGGCGAGGCTGTTGGTAAACAGTAGCGGATGCTGGCCGCCCTGACCTACAATCAGAATATTGTTCTCCAGATCCTTAGCCAGGCTGTACCAGGGTTTGGTATTACCGTCTTTAACACCGCCAATCCCCAGTCCCTGTCGTTGCCCCAATGTGTAGAACATCAGGCCCTGATGCTCTCCCATTAGCTCACCCTCAGGGGTGCGCATCTCACCGGGCTGGGCAGGAATATACTGCTCTAGAAAGTCTTTAAAGCGGCGCTCGCCAATAAAGCAAATGCCGGTGCTGTCTTTCTTGTTAGACGTGATAAAGCCATTTTCATCGGCAATGCGACGCACTTCCGGCTTCTCTAATTCGCCAACGGGAAAGAGCGATTTGGCAAAGGCGGATTCAGCGACCGCATAGAGGAAATAGCTCTGGTCCTTATTGTTATCCAAACCTTTTAACAGCTGAGCCTGACCGTCACTATGCCCAACTCTAGTGTAGTGACCGGTAGCGATAAAGTCGGCACCCATAAGCTGAGCATAGTCGAGAAAGACTTTAAATTTAATCTCGCGATTACATAAAATATCAGGGTTAGGCGTACGACCCAGTCGATATTCTTCAAGGAAGTACTCAAAGACATTATCCCAATAGTCAGCGGCGAAATTGGCCTTATGCAATGTGATACTCAGTTTGTCACAGACCTGCTGGGCATCGGCCAGATCGGCCTTCGCCGTACAGTATTCGGAGCCGTCATCCTCGTCCCAGTTCTTCATAAACAGGCCTTCGACCTGGTAACCTTGCTGGATTAGAAGCAGGGCAGCCACAGACGAATCAACGCCTCCAGACATGCCTACAATTACTTTTTGTGGATTGCTCATCAAATACCAAGATAATAGAGAACGCGAAGCCGAATACTATAAGGCGTTACGAAATATTTCCAAGGGGAAAATACGCTGGGCGCGATAATCTTCAATGCAGTCCAGCACCATGTTACTGCGTAAATTCGCGCTGTTGGCTTTAACCTCGTCCAGTGACATCCACAGCGCCTCGTCAATATCAGGATCAATAACAGCATTGTCATCAAAGCGCAGCGCGTTGGCGACAAAGCTCAGGCGGTAATAGGTAACTCCCGAAGCCGTATGATGGGTCGAGAAACCAAGAAACCCACTAATGGCAACTTCCCAGCCGGTTTCCTCCATGGTTTCACGCAGTGCCGCCTGTAAAATATCTTCGCCGGGTTCGACATGGCCAGCAGGTTGATTAATTACCTGCACCTTATCTTTGGTCTCTTTTACCATTAGAAACTTATTGTCTTTTTCGATTACCGTGGCGACCGTTAGATGAATTTTATCTGGCACATCAATTCCTTTTTATCTCTGTTGCCGCTGCTTGTTGAGCGGCCTAGATGGGTTGGGGCTGGTAACATTTTCGACTTTATATTCACCAAGGCTGAGTCCATCAATAGACCAATCGCCCACCTTAGCTCTAACCAATCTCAGCGTGGGTAGATCAACCGCGGCTGTCATTCGTCGCACCTGACGATTGCGCCCTTCATTGATCACAATTTCCATCCAGCTATCCGGTATTGATTTCCTCACCCTGATGGGCGGCACGCGCCCCCATAGGCTCGGTTGTGAAATAAGCTTGCATGATAGGGCTGTTGCCATACCGTCTTTAAGATTAACCCCGGCCAGCAGTGCATCACAATGGGCTTCGGTGGCTATACCTTCCACCTGAACCCAGTAGGTTTTACTGAGTTTGTATTTGGGATGGCTGATTTTTGCCTGCAATGCACCGTCATCAGTGAGCAGTAAAAGTCCTTCAGAATCAAAATCAAGACGCCCGGCGGGGTACACAGCTTTAATATTGATATAGTCGGCAAGGGTCTTTTTGCCACTGTCATCCGTAAATTGACTGAGTACCTGAAAGGGTTTGTTAAAAATGATCAGTTTAGCCACGTTTTTTCTCCAATTAACCCTATTGTAAATGAAACAGGGCTACAAAAAACGGATGAATTCATGCTAAAATGCGGCATTCCGGTAAATTTTTTACAAAAGAACTTTTAATCACTTTATCCATTGAGACAACCTCACATTCCACGGAGACAATAATGGGATATCAACATATCCAGGTTCCACAATCTGGCGAAAAAATTACAGTAAACGCAGATCTTTCAATCAATGTACCCAATCACCCAATTATTCCTTTTATCGAAGGCGATGGCATAGGTGTTGATATTACTCCGGTAATGGTCAAGGTAATCGATTCTGCAGTCGCTAAAGCCTATGACGGCAGCAAGAAGATTTCTTGGATGGAAGTTTACTGCGGTGAGAAAGCAGCAGAATTATACGAAGGTGACTGGTTCCCAGCAGAGACATTGGAAGCGGTTAAAGACTACGTAGTATCCATCAAAGGCCCTTTGACTACGCCTGTTGGCGGCGGCTTCCGTTCGCTCAACGTAGCGCTGCGTCAGGAACTAGATCTATTTGTTTGTCAGCGTCCAGTGCGCTGGTTTGAAGGTGTTCCGTCTCCAGTTAAAGAGCCTAACAAAGTTGATATGTGCATCTTCCGTGAAAACTCAGAAGATATTTACGCTGGTATCGAGTGGCGTGCTGGTACAGACGAGGCGACTAAAGTTATCAATTTCCTGCAGCAGGAAATGGGTGTATCTAAGATTCGTTTTGACACTAACTGTGGTATCGGTGTTAAGCCAGTATCAGAGCAGGGTACTAAGCGTCTGGTTGCCAAAGCTATCCAGTATGCAATCGATCAAAACAAGCCCTCTGTGACGCTCGTTCACAAAGGCAATATCATGAAGTTTACCGAAGGTGCTTTCTGCGACTGGGGCTACGAAGTTGCCCGCGATCAGTTTGGCGGCGAGCTGGTAGACGGTGGCCCATGGCAGGTTGTTAAGAACCCTAACACCGGTGAAGACATCATTATTAAAGACGTTATTGCCGATGCTATGTTGCAGCAGATTATCCTGCGTCCAGACGAGTACAGCGTTCTGGCGACACTGAACCTCAACGGCGATTACATCTCTGATGCACTGGCAGCGCAGGTAGGGGGCATTGGTATTGCACCGGGCGCCAATCTGTCTGACGACGTGGCTATCTTTGAAGCCACCCATGGAACAGCACCTAAGTATGCTGGTCAAGATAAAGTTAATCCAGGTTCATTAATCCTGAGTGCCGAGATGATGCTGCGTCATATGGGCTGGCACGAAGCGGCTGATCTGGTGATTAAAGGTATTGAAGGCGCTATCTCTGAGAAGAAGGTGACCTATGACTTCGAACGTCTAATGGATGATGCAACACTGATGTCCTGTTCAGAGTTTGGCGAAGCCATGATTGAAAATATGTAAGGCTGCGCGTTACTCTAAGCGCAAAAAAAACCCGACGCTACCTGTGTGGCGCCGGGTTTTTTTATGGTTACTAGCGTTGGATATGCTGGTCATCTGCCGGTCTGTTTATGCAGCCCCGCTTTCAATAGCGAGACTCTGGCTGTAGGTGGGATCGTCCTCTGGCTCAACATCGGTATCAAAGGGTTGAATATTAATTGCATGTATTCCCTTGTCACCTCTCTCAGTATCATAGCTAACATACTGTCCTGCTTTGAGAGTTTTGTAGCCCTCCACATTAATTGCGCTGTAATGAACGAAGATATCGCCTTCGCCATTGTCGGGGAGAATAAAACCAAACCCCTTAGCATTACTAAACCATTTTATAGTACCTTTATTAGACATAACCTGTAGCCTTCCTCCTATCGAGCATTTTTAAAAGAGCTGTACTTCATTGCGCTCATCAACCACCTTTAATTAAGGCTCTGCAACTCTAAATCTGTAAAGTTTTCTGTCAAGTACCGTTCGTCTATTACTTGCAAAGTATATTCTGGGGTAAGATAAGGGCACACTTTTAACGATTGGTAATTGGCTAATTTAGATGAGCGAAGAAAAAAATACACCAGATTGGCAACACGAAGATAATACTGTGGTCGAAGAATCAAGGCCAAAGTTAAAGAAGCCCCGTATGTTCCAAGTAGTGCTGTTAAACGATGACTACACACCTATGGAATTTGTAGTTGAACTGATAGAGCAGTTCTTCTATAAGTCGCGAGAAAATGCGACTCGGATTATGCTTAAGATACACACCGAGGGAAAGGGTGTCTGTGGCATCTATACCGAAGATGTAGCAGAGACGAAAGCGGCAGTAGTAAATCAGTATTCGATGGACCATGAGCATCCGCTTCTGTGTGAAATAGAACCCTGTAACGACGACGAAGAGTCATAGATATGTTAAGTAGAGAGCTTGAGGTCACCCTTAACCTGGCATTTAAAAACGCACGTGAAAAACGTCATGAATTTATGACCGTTGAACATCTGCTCCTGGCGCTGCTGGACGATGCTTCTGCATCGAATGTGCTTAAAGCCTGTGGCGCCGACATAACCACCTTGCGCCAGGACCTTGTTGAGTTTATTGATTCGACAATGACAACCATCCCAGAAACTCAATTAGAGCAAGAGACACAGCCCACACACGGCTTTCAGCGTGTATTGCAGCGCGCTGTGTTTCAGGTTAATTCCGCCAATCATAGTGAAGTGATGGGTGCCAATGTTGTGGTCGCGATATTCAGTGAGCAAGAGAGTCAGGCTGTGTACTTTCTGCGTCTTCAAAATGTTGCGCGGATTGATGTGGTCAACTATATCTCCCATGGTATCTCCAAATATGTCGATCAGGCTGAACAGGGCTCGGATCAACATGAGCAGACCGGAGAAGAGTCTACTGTTGGCGAAGGCCAAGAAGAAAGCCTACTGCAACAGTTTGCCGTCAATCTAAACGAGCAGGCTCGTCTCGGATTGATTGACCCCTTGATCGGCCGTGATGAAGAAGTTGAGCGCGTTAGTCAGATACTGATTCGCCGACGCAAGAACAACCCATTATTAGTGGGCGAGTCCGGTGTGGGTAAAACTGCTATCGCCGAAGGTCTGGCTAAATTGATCATCGAAGAAAATGTGCCAGAGCCCATGCTCGACAGTACAGTGTATTCTCTGGATATGGGTTCGCTGCTAGCAGGTACCAAGTATCGTGGTGATTTTGAGAAGCGCCTTAAGGGCATTATTGCCGAGCTGATGACCAAGGAAAAATCGATCCTGTTTATTGATGAGATTCACACCATCATTGGTGCAGGTGCCGCATCTGGTGGTGTTATGGATGCCTCAAATCTGCTCAAGCCGCTGCTATCATCTGGACAGCTGCGCTGTGTTGGATCTACAACCTATCAAGAGTATCGCGGTATCTTTGAGAAAGACCATGCACTGTCGCGTCGTTTCCAGAAAATTGATGTGCCAGAGCCAAGCATTGACGAGACCTATCAAATACTTAAAGGGCTTAAGTCACGGTTTGAAGATCACCATGATCTCAAGTTCACCAATCCGGCGCTCAAAATGGCTGCCGAGTTGGCTGCACGCCATATCAATGATCGCTTCCTTCCCGATAAGGCGATCGATGTTATCGATGAGGCCGGTGCCTATCAGCGCCTGCAGCCTAGTAGTAAGCGCAAGAAGACTATTGGTGTCAGCGATATTGAACTGGTGATCTCGAAGATTGCGCGCATTCCAGCCAAAAGTGTGTCGAGTTCCGATAAGGCACAGCTCAAAGGGTTGGCAGAGAAGCTTAAGATGGTGGTATTTGGTCAGGATCCAGCGATTGATGCGCTATCTACCTCTATTAAGTTAGCGCGCGCAGGTCTGCGAGATGGCAGCAAGCCAATTGGCAACTTCCTATTTGCCGGGCCAACTGGTGTGGGTAAAACTGAGGTGAGTCGACAGCTGGCCAATGTCTTGGGTGTTGAGCTCGTGCGCTTTGATATGTCCGAGTATATGGAGCGTCATACCGTGTCACGACTAATTGGTGCGCCTCCAGGTTATGTGGGTTATGACCAAGGCGGATTACTGACCGAAGCGGTTAACAAACAGCCTCATTCCGTTATTCTGCTCGACGAAGTCGAGAAAGCGCATCCAGATGTGTTTAATCTACTGCTGCAGGTTATGGATCACGGTACATTGACCGACAATAACGGCCGCAAAGCAGATTTCCGCAATGTGATTCTGATTATGACCACGAATGCCGGTGCCGAGCTAATGAGTCGCGCATCAATGGGTTTTGCCGATCAGAATCATCAGACAGATGGTATGGAAGCCATCAAGAAAATGTTTACCCCAGAGTTCCGCAATCGTCTCGACAGCATTGTGCAGTTTGGCGAATTGACCATAGACGTTATCAAAACAGTGGTCGACAAATTTTTGGTGCAGCTGCAATCACAGCTTGATGAGAAGAAGGTATTTCTCGATGTTGATGATGACGCCCGCGAATGGCTGGCCACCAATGGTTACGACGCCAAGATGGGTGCGCGACCAATGGACAGGCTTATTCAAGAAAAGATCAAAAAGCCGCTGGCTGAAGAGGTGTTGTTTGGCGGTCTTTCAGAGAAGGGTGGTACCGTATTTATCAGTGTCGAAGATGAAGAGCTGGTAGTTGCCACTGAGCCAAAGACAGCGGTGCCTGCTTAGATATTTAGGCAGAAGGCGGCGTGATAAACAGAACGAGATAACCAGAGATAATCTGCTATCTCGTTTTTTTTGCGTCTTTAGCGCTCGCGGAACGTAATGCGACCCTTAGTCAGATCGTAAGGTGTCATTTCAACCTTAACCTTATCACCCGTCAGAATACGGATGTAATGCTTACGCATCTTGCCCGAAATATGGGCAATAATGGTGTGACCATTTTCCAATTTAACTTTGAAAGTGGTGTTCGGCAGGGTATCTACAACCTCGCCTTCGAATTCAATGTGCTCTTCCTTCGCCATACGCTTATTTTCATGCCTGTAAAAAAGGGCGCAGTTTGCCCTAAAACGCCCGCCATAGCAAAGTCATTCGCTAATCAGCCAAGTATTTTCCTGCAGTAACTCAAGCGGCCTATAGTTGGTTTTGTAGCTCATCTTTTGGCAATCTTTAATCCAGTAACCCAGATACAGATAGCCCATGCCCAATTGCTGCGCCAGACTAATCTGAAACAGCACCGCCAGGGTACCCAGACTGCGGGCTGACTCCAGCGGATCAAAGTAGGTATAAATAGCCGAAAGGGCATTGGGCAGTGCATCGACCACAGCACAGCCTATCAGCTTGCCATCCACTCTAAACTCTAAAAAGTTAGTGCATTCCCAGGGGTGACCCAAAAACTGGTCGAACTGCTCCCGAGTCGGCGGGAACATATCGCCCTCATGATGACGACTGCTGATATAGCAATCGTAAATAGGGTAATGCTCATCTAAATCAATCGCATCGCGCTGATTAATCTGAACATCCGAGTTACGATTCCAGCAGCGCCTCTGTGAGCGATTGCGCTTAAAGAGATCAACCGGGATACGTGCAGGCACGCAGGCATTGCAGTCATGGCACATTGGCGAATAAAGATAGGCGCCACTGCGACGAAAACCCATAGCGCTCACGCGCCCATACAGAGCAGTGTCCATCTCAATTTCTGGGTCTACAAACGCAGTGATGGCCTTTTGGCCATTCAAATAGCTGCATTCATGCGGCTCGGTGAGCAGCAGACGAATCTTGCTAATGTCGGGGGAGATATCTCTAGTCATGCTTTGGGCATCAATAATACAATAGATTTAAGCCTAGTTGATTGCGACAGGTTACTCAATGTTGAGGCGCGGACGTTATGCTGGATGCTTAGCTGAGCGCAGCGAAGCATCTCTCTCAATCGTCATCTCTTTATCTGACCAGCCTAAATCTTGATCACGACATTCATACAGCAACTCAAGAAACTCATCCCGCGCCATAGACTCCGCTCCAACCGACAGCAAGTGAGGGTTAACAATCTGGCAGTCCAATAGCGTAAATCCAGCAGTGCTGAGCCAGTTGCAGAGATACGCCATCGCAATTTTAGAGCCATTAGTCACGCCACTAAACATAGATTCTCCACAAAACACGCCACCCACAGCAATACCATAGATTCCCCCAACCAGGCGCTCCTGATTCCAGACTTCCACAGAATGGGCCTGGCCGAGTTGGTGCAGAGCGCAGTAAGCATCAATCATTTCAGGAATAATCCAGGTACCCATTTCATCGTCTCTTGGGGCAGCACAGGCCTCAATAACCTGCTTAAAGGCCCTGTCCGTAGTGACGCGATAATTATTTTGGCGCAGGCACTTACGCAGGCTTTTAGATAGATGGAATTGCTCAGGACGAATCACACAGCGAAAAGCTGGGCTCCACCACAGAATAGGATCGTCGTCGCTAAACCAGGGGAAAATACCCTGACGATACGCATCAATAATAGTCAAGGGATAGAGATTGCCGCCGACTGCGAGAAGCCCATCGGGCTCCTCAACAGCGGTGCAAGGATCAGGAAATTGCGGTTTAACTGAATCCAGTAAATGCAGATTCATCTACTGGTCGAGATATCTCTCAGCATCCAGCGCAGCCATACAGCCGCTGCCCGCAGAGGTTACTGCCTGACGGTAGACATGATCAGCCACATCGCCCGCTGCAAACACACCTTTTACACTTGTCTCAGTGGCATTGCCAGACAGGCCACCAGCAATCGTTAAATAACCGTCTTTCATGGCCAGCTTACCGGTAAAGATATCAGTATTCGGTTTATGGCCAATGGCGATAAATACGCCGGCCACATCAATCTGCTTCTTGTCGCCAGAATGCGTATCGAACAATTCAACGCCGGTCACACCAGCGTCATCGCCCAACACTTCGCCCAGGTTGTGGTTCCACTCAATGCTGATATTGCCATTCTTCTCTTTCTCAAACAGCTTGTCCTGCAGCATCTTCTCAGCCCGCAGCGCATCGCGGCGATGAACCAGTACTACTTCAGAGCAGATATTAGACAGATACAGTGCCTCTTCAACAGCCGTGTTACCACCGCCAATAACCGCGACCTTTTTGTTGCGGTAGAAAAATCCATCGCAGGTCGCACAGGCTGACACACCTTTGCCCATAAAGGCTTCCTCAGAGGGAAGACCCAAGTACTGTGCCGAAGCGCCAGTGGCAATAATTAAGGCATCACAGCTGTAGTTGGCCGAACCGGTTAATTTAAACGGCTTCTCAGACACATCAACCTTATCAATATGATCAAAAATCGTCTTAGTCTCAAATCGCTCAGCATGGCGCTGCATACGCTCCATCAATTCAGGACCCTGCACACCGTCCGGATCGCCAGGCCAGTTATCCACGTCAGTAGTAGTGGTCAGCTGGCCGCCTTGCTGGATACCCGTGATAACCACAGGGCTAAGGTTTGCGCGCGCTGCATAAACGGCGGCAGTCCAGCCAGCAGGGCCAGAACCAAGAATAATCAGAGGATAATGTTGTATTTCAGACATAGATAATCTCAATCAATAATAAAGGTTAAGGGATAGCGGTTAGGGCAAACCTAGGCACTAACGCAGCGAGGTCGCTATCATAATGAATACTTGCAGCATCGCCAAATAGCTTTTTTATATACCCCAGATAGTTGTCTAATATCAGCCCTAGCGGCATGGCGTTTACGAGAGAATAAGCTACAATTAGGCACGCCAAAAAATACAGGGACCTGCGCCGTTGAGCACCGACAGAACAAAAATGAAGAGATCCACACAAATGGATGACAACGGCGAGTCGCGCAGCAAAAGAGTGGTTGCCGAAGGTGCCCTTATAGGTTGGATCGTACTCTGCGTCATTTTACTGCTCGCACTACTCAGCTACTCCTCAGCCGATCCCGGTTGGTCGCATACAGGCTCACGCACAGAAGTTGCCAACCTAGTAGGTCCAGCAGGGGCTTGGGTCGCCGATGTCTTCTATGCATTGTTTGGCGCAATGGCCTATCTGTTCCCCGTTTTATTGGCCCTGCGTGCGGTACAGATCCTACGCACCCACTTTCTGCGCGAAGCCGATAACTTTGACTCGGTGACTTTTATTCTGCGCGTTATTGGTTTTATCTTGGTCATGATCAGCGCCACCTCATTAGCCAGCATTCAATATGGCGAGCTGGCCACCGACTATCCTATAGGTATTGGCGGCATACTCGGCAGCAAAATTGGCGAAGCCACATTAGCGGTATTTAGCTATACCGGTAGCACCTTAATACTGCTGGCACTGTTTCTATTTGGCTTAACCGTGTTTGCCGATATCTCATGGATACGCCTTATCGACCAGCTGGGTCTAGCAGCCATTAGCAGCATCGAGCGCTTCCGCACCGCCATGAGCGCACGTAAAATACGTAACCAAGAAAAGAAACAGGCAGCGGAGGCCATGACCCAGCGCATCGCCAAAGTCGAAACTGCGGTCAAAACCAAAGAAAAGCGCGTGGCTCCTACCATACAGACACCCAAAGCCAAGCCCGTTATCAGCCCCAGAATCGAGCGTGAAAAGCAGCAGACATTATTTACCGACAGCGAATTGGTAGGCACCTTACCGCCCATCAATCTGCTCGACCCAGCTGACAAAACCGAAGACACCGGCTACTCCGCAGAGTCACTGGAGCATCTGTCACGTCTACTTGAAGTCAAGCTACAAGACTTTGGTATTAAAGCTGATGTGGTCGAAGTGCTGCCGGGGCCAGTGGTCACCCGATTTGAAATTCAGCCTGCAGCTGGTGTAAAAGTCAGTCGTATCAGCGGTCTTGCAAAAGACTTAGCCCGCTCTATGGCCGTAATCAGTGTGCGCGTAGTAGAAGTAATCCCGGGAAAATCTGTTGTGGGCATAGAAATACCTAATGAAAAGCGCGAGATGGTGCGCCTAAGCGAAGTATTGTCGTCGGAGGCCTACGACCGCTCCAACTCACCGCTCACCCTAGCGTTGGGCAATGATATTGCCGGTATTCCCACCGTCGCAGATCTGGCACGTATGCCCCACCTGCTGGTCGCGGGCACCACAGGTTCTGGTAAGTCAGTCGGCATTAATGCCATGCTGCTAAGCCTGCTCTTTAAAGCCTCGCCAGAAGAAGTGAGACTGATCCTAATCGATCCAAAGATGTTGGAACTGTCGGTTTACGACGGCATTCCCCATCTTTTAACCCCCGTTATCACCGACATGAAAGACGCCGCAGGCAGCCTACGCTGGTGTGTCGGCGAGATGGAACGCCGTTACAAACTGATGGCCGCACTGGGTGTACGCAACCTCGCAGGCTACAACCGCAAAGTTGAAGACGCCATCAAAGCAGGCAACCCCATCGTTGATCCGCTGTGGGTATTTGACCCCGTTAGTGTAGGCTGGGACGAAACCCAAGAAGCGCCAGAAGCCCCCACCTTAGAAACACTACCTTATATAGTGGTAGTGATAGATGAATTTGCCGACATGATGATGATCGTCGGCAAAAAGGTCGAACAGCTGATAGCGCGAATTGCACAGAAAGCCCGGGCCGCCGGTATTCACCTAATACTGGCCACCCAGCGACCCTCAGTCGATGTTATTACCGGCCTAATAAAAGCCAATGTACCCACGAGAATAGCCTTCCAGGTCTCATCTAAAATTGACTCCAGAACCATCCTAGACCAGGGCGGGGCAGAGCAATTACTCGGCCACGGCGATATGCTTTATTTACCACCGGGCACCAGCGTGCCAGAACGAATTCACGGCGCCTTTGTTGACGACCACGAAGTTCATAAAGTAGTGGCAGACTGGAAGCGCCGCGGCACCCCTAACTACCTAGAAGAAATAACCGATGAAGCCTCAACCGCCTCAATAGCAGTACCGGGGTTTGATAGTGGTGGCGAAGAGGGCAGTGGCGACCCAGAGTCAGACCCACTTTATGACGAAGCGGTGGCCTTTGTATTGGAGAGTCGTAAAGCGTCAATCTCATCGGTGCAGCGTAAGTTGCGCGTGGGTTATAACCGAGCAGCACGACTGATCGAGCAGATGGAAGCGGCGGGTGTAGTGAGTCCGATGAGTAGCAATGGTAGCCGAGAGATACTGTCACCGCATTCGTAGCTTAAATAGGTCCGAGGTCAACGCCTTTAATAGCCCCCAATGTTGCCGCTGTATACCGTGAAGTGCCCAGTAAATATTGTGTATGTCGACGCTCGTCCTGTGGTCTGGATTCTGCTCGTTGATATATCGGGATATTAATAGCCGACAGCATCTGGAGGCCCAAGTTATACTTCGGCTTAATCCTGCCTTCCTTGATTTACCCCAACCCCTCCAACAATCCCCCCAAACCCTGTAGAATCCAACCATACCGACATGAAGTCCCTCGACCTCGAGATAAACCCAATATGCGCCTTATAAAATCCATCGCCACAACCCTGTGCCTAGTCACCAGCCTCACCACCCAAGCCGGCGGTACCCCAGAAGATATCCAACAGCTGCGCGAACTCTTACAACCCATCACTAGCCTCTCAGCCCAGTTCGAGCAACAAATCAGCGATGCCAATGGCTTTGAGATGCAATTTTCTACAGGCCTGTTCCAAGTCGCCCACCCCAATAACCTACGCTGGATTGTTTCCGAGCCTATGCCTCAGCAGGTGATCTCGGATGGCATCACACTATGGCTTTATGATCCCGATCTTGAGCAAGTTATTATCCAACCCTTCGATGCCAGTATTGAGTCCACGCCCGCCATGTTGTTTTCCGGCGACTTGGATCGTCTGGACAGCACTTATTTTATTTTAGAGTCATCGGACGGCGTGTTTGAGCTAACGCCAGAGCAGGGCGGTAGTTTGTTTTCGTCGCTGCAGATTACCTTTGCTAATCGTGTTCCCGCTGCGATGGCCCTGACCGATAATCTTGGCCAGGTCACACGCATTACTTTGTTTGAGGTCGTTTATAACCCGGCAATACCTGCCGAGCTGTTTGTGTTTGAAATTCCTGATGGCATTGATGTGATTCGCAATGACTGACCTGTTTAGTCAGCAGGTCTATCGACCGCTGGCGGCGCGTATGCGCCCCAGTACACTGGATAACTTCCACGGCCAGCAACATCTGATTGGCCTAGGCAAGCCGTTGCGTGAGGCGATTGAGAGCGAGTCGCTGCACTCTATGATCTTCTGGGGGCCGCCTGGGGTGGGCAAGACGACCTTGGCAAAGATTATTGCGGCCTCTGCGGATGCGCACTTTGAGAGTATCTCGGCCGTGCTGTCTGGGGTGAAGGAGATTCGGGCTTCTATTGCCAAAGCTGAGGAGCAGCGTGATCTGCGTGGCCGCAAAACTATTCTATTTGTGGATGAGGTGCACCGCTTTAATAAGTCGCAGCAGGATGCATTTTTGCCTTTTGTTGAGGATGGCACGGTCGTGTTTATTGGTGCTACTACTGAGAACCCGTCCTTTGAGTTAAATAATGCATTGCTCTCGCGCTGCCGAGTTTATGTGTTGAAGAGTTTGGATATAGGCCAGATTAAGGTCGTGATTCAGCAGGCGATGGCGGATGCTGAATCTGGATTGGGTACGCGCAAATTGCAGCTAGATGATGTGGCACTGGAGTTACTGGCCAATGCGGCGGATGGCGATGCACGGCGTGCATTGAATCTTTTGGAGATTGCCCATGACTTGGCGGCTGATCAAGGGGATGCAGCGGTTATTGATGTCACTGTGCTTGAGCAGGTGTTGGTGGGTGACACTCGGCGCTTTGATAAGGGCGGTGAGTATTTTTATGATCAAATTTCTGCATTGCATAAGTCGGTGCGCGGCTCCTCTCCGGATGCGGCGCTGTATTGGCTGTGCCGTATGCTGGATGGCGGCTGTGACCCGCTGTATATTGCCCGCCGCGTCGCGCGTATTGCCTCTGAGGATATTGGCAATGCCGATCCTCGGGCACTGGAGTTAGCGTTAAATGCCTGGAATATTCAAGAGCGTCTCGGCAGCCCTGAGGGCGAGCTGGCGTTGGCTCAGGCGGTGACTTACTGTGCCGTTGCCGCGAAAAGCAATGCAGTCTACAGTGCCTTTAAGGCAACTATGGCCGATGTCCAGTCGCTGCCCAGTTACGAGGTGCCGATGCATCTGCGCAATGCGCCGACCAAGCTAATGAAAGAGATGGATTACGGTAAAGATTATAGATACGCCCATAATGAAGATGGCACCTATGCTGCTGGTGAGTACTATCTGCCCGAAGAGTTGGCCGACAAGCAGTATTATTTCCCGACAGACAATGGGCTGGAAAAACAGATTGGCGAGAAGCTGGCGTACCTGCGGTCGCTGGATTCTCAACATACACCCGATAAGGATTAAGACGTTATGAATTGGATTGCTGTCGCTATTGGCGGCGCGTTAGGGGCTATGGCCCGTTATGGTGTCAGTACACTGGTGTTTGATGCCAGTAGCCAGAGATTCCCCTATGCCACGCTGTCGGTGAATGTGCTGGGCAGCTTTCTGATGGGTATTTTGTTTGTAGTGATTGCGGAGAAGGGCCTGTTACCACCTGAGATGCGCAGTATTTTAATGGTCGGTTTTCTGGGTGCATTCACTACTTTCTCAACATTCTCGCTTGATGCCCTTGGTCTGTGGCAAAATGGCCACCTTTTGTTGGCGCTGGTTTATGCGCTGGGTACAGTTGTTTTATGCTTGGCGGCTATTAGTGTTGCGGTCTGGCTAACACGTTTGTTTTTGATCTAATTTTAAGGAAGTTACCATGCTTGACCCGAAGCTATTACGTTCGGATTTAACTGCCGTTGCCGATAGCCTGGCTATTAAGCGCTACGAACTTGATACCGCTGCTTTTACCGCACTGGAAGGTCAGCGCAAAGAGCTACAGCTCGCGGCTGAGGCTCTGCAGCAGGAACGCAATGCTTACTCCAAAACCATGGGCAAGCTGATAGGCGAGGCCAAAGCCAAGGGTGAAGATATTGAGCCGTTAAAAGCCAAGGGTGAGCAGCTTAAGAATGATTCGGCTGCGGCCGATGCTGCGCTGGCTGCAGTGCAGGAAGAGCTGGATGCGCTGCTGCAAGGTATTCCCAATATTCCCCATGCCTCTGTGCCTGCGGGTAATGATGAAGATGACAATGTGGAAGTGCGTCGCTGGGGTACGCCTAAGGCTTTTGATTTTGAGATCAAGGATCACGTCGATCTGGGCGATGCGCTCAATGGTTTAGATTTTGATACAGCGTCAAAAATTACCGGTTCGCGCTTTTCTCAGATGCGTGGTGGGCTGGCTAGCCTGCACCGCGCATTAACGCAGTTTATGTTAAACACCCATATTCAGGAGCATGGTTACGAGGAGGTCTATGTACCTTATATCGTTAATCGTGAGTCGCTTTACGGCACGGGTCAGCTGCCTAAGTTTGAGGAAGATTTATTTAAGCTGGATGATGAGCGCGAATTCTATCTGATTCCTACGGCTGAAGTGCCTATAACGAATATCTATCGCAATGAAATCGTCGATAGCTTGCCGATTAAGTTTGTCTCTCATACTCCTTGCTTTCGAAGTGAAGCTGGCAGCTATGGTCGCGATACCCGTGGCATGATTCGTCAGCATCAGTTTGAGAAGGTGGAGATGGTGCAGTTTGTGCACCCAGATGAGTCTTGGGATGCGCTAGAAGGGTTAGTGGGTCATGCGGAAGCTATTTTGCAGAAGCTGGAATTGCCTTATCGCACAGTGATTCTCTGTGGTGGTGACCTAGGTTTCTCGGCGGCCAAGACCTACGATATTGAGGTGTGGTTGCCTTCGCAAGAGAAGTATCGCGAGATATCGTCCTGTTCTAACTTCGCTGATTTTCAGGCGCGCCGTATGAAGGCGCGGTTTAGAAATGCAGAGGGCAAGCCTGAATTGCTGCATACGCTGAATGGTTCCGGTTTGGCCGTGGGGCGCACACTGTTGGCAGTGATGGAAAATTACCAGCAAGCGGATGGGTCGATTGCAGTTCCTGAAGTATTGCAGCCATTGATGAATGGGCAGACTGTTATAGCCTGATAGAGTAACGTCATTCTGAGAGAAGACCCTTGATTTCACTCAGGATGACAAAGTAAAACGCCATTGCATTCGGGATAAGCCCATAAGCAGCCATCTCGGGCATAGCGAAGGATCTTTAGGAGCCAGCAACAAACCCCATGGACTACCTACCATTATTTCACAACCTTAAAGGCCGCCGTATTGTTGTTGTTGGCGGCGGTGAAATCGCTCTGCGCAAGGTTCGCCTTGTTCAGGAGGCCAGCGCCTTAATTACTATTATCGCCAAAGACTACTGCCCAGACCTGCTCGAGATGGAGAAGGTGGATAAAAAAAATGCTACCCATGGCCTTGAGCTTATTACTGCCGCTTACCAACACGAACACCTTTTAAATTATCCAGATACCGTTATGGTGATTGCGGCCACTAACGACCGGGATCTAAACCGCCTAGTATCTGAGCATGCCCAGGCCGCCAACATGCTGTCCAATGTGGTGGATGACCCCGGCTTTTCGACGGTGATATTCCCCTCAATTGTCGACCGTTCGCCCATTCAGGTAGCGATCTCCAGCGGCGGTGATGCGCCGGTGCTGGTGCGGCTGTTACGCACACGTTTTGAAAGCCTACTGCCGGCAGGTATGGCGAAGCTCGGCTCGTTGGCTGGTAGCTTTCGTGAGCGGGTTAAAGCCAAGTTTTCTAATGGCGCTGACCGCAAGGCGTTTTGGGAAGAGGTATTTTATGGACCTATTGCTGAGCAGGCCTATGCCAATAACCTTGAAGAAGCGGAGCGCCTGTTAGCTGACAAACTTGAAAGCACCGATGCATTTAAAACCGGCGAAGTCTATTTAGTAGGTGGCGGCCCCGGTGACCCTGACTTGCTGACCTTTAAGGCCCTGCGCTTGATGCAGCAGGCAGATATTGTACTCTACGATAGACTGGTATCCCCTGAAGTACTTAATTTGGTGCGTCGTGATGCTACACGTATCTATGTTGGAAAAACTGCAGGCGACCATCCAGTTACCCAAGACAATATTAACCAAAAGCTTGTCGACTATGCCCTTGAGGGCAATCGTGTAGTACGACTTAAGGGCGGCGATCCATTTATCTTTGGTCGCGGCGGCGAGGAGATTGAAATGCTGGCAGAGCATGGCATTCCGTTTCAGGTGGTGCCGGGCATTACGGCGGCCTCTGGCTGTGCCAGCTATGCGGGCATTCCGCTGACGCACCGTGACCATGCCCAGTCGGTACGTTTTATTACCGGCCATATGCGTGGCGGCAAACGAGACTTAAACTGGCCCGAGCTGGTGCTGCCCAATCAAACCCTGGTCTTCTATATGGGTTTAAGTGGCATGGAGGCTATTTGCCAAGGACTGATAGAGCATGGCTTGGATGCCACCACGCCAGCTGCCTTGATTGAGAAGGGCACCACTGACGCACAGCAAGTATTTATAGGTGATTTAAAGTCTTTGCCCGGCATTGTTCGCGATGCTGGCCCCAAAGCCCCGACCTTAATTATTGTTGGTCATGTGGTGAGTCTGCAAAGTAAGCTAACCTGGTTTAATAACCCTGACAGCAAGCTCGAAGGGGTGATTAACAAGAACAATGAATCCGACTAACGGATTTGAGGATAAGGTATGAGCGAGAGTTTTGACTACGACCTATTTGTTATAGGCGCCGGTTCTGGCGGCGTGCGAGCTGCGCGTATGGCGGCCTCTAAAGGCAAGAAGGTAGCAGTTGCAGAAGAGCGCTATTTGGGCGGTACCTGCGTCAACGTGGGCTGCGTGCCCAAAAAGCTGTTTGTTTATGCCTCGCAGTTCCCGGAGCTATTTTATGCCAGTGCAGGCTTTGGCTGGACTGTACCCCAGGCACCAACATTGGACTGGGCGACTCTGCGCGACAATAAAACTGCCGAGATCGAGCGCCTCAATGGCATCTATAACAGCCTTATTGATAACAGCGGCGCCGACCTTTTTGATGGCCGGGCAACGATAGCTGGGCCGCACCTTGTGTCGGTGAATGACCAAACTTACCGAGCGCGTACCATCTTGGTGGCGACCGGTGGCTGGCCCTATATACCGGAGTTTCCCGGCAGTGAGCATGCTATTAGCTCTAACGAGATGTTCTTTCTCGATGAGCTACCCAAAACTGCAGTGGTAGTCGGGGGCGGCTATATCGCGGTGGAATTTGCGGGCATTTTAAATGGGCTTGGGGTTGAGACTCATCTTATTTATCGTGGGCCCCATTTACTTAAGTCGTTTGATCGCGAAATGAGCGACAAGATTAAGCAGGGCATGACCGACAAGGGCGTTCATATTCATGTTAACACTGAGATTAATAAGATAACCAAGACGGGCAGTGGCCTTACTGTGGCGCTGAATAATCAGGCAGATATGGCAGCGGGGCTGGTGCTGTATGCAACTGGACGTGTCGCAAATACCGCAGGCTTGGGTTTGGAAACTACCAATGTGGTGATGCGCAATAATGGCGCTATAGCCGTGGATGAACATTTTGCCACCGCAGACCCCAGTGTCTATGCGTTGGGCGATGTGATTGATCGGGTGCAATTAACTCCGGTGGCCATTCAGGAAGCCATGGTATTGGTTGATCATCTGTATGGTGAAGGTGTGGCTAAGATTGATTACAGCGATATTCCCACTGCTGTGTTCTGTCAGCCAGAGCTCGGCACTGTAGGGCTTAGCGAGGAGCAGGCTAGGGCAGAGTACAAAGATATTGCGGTGTATGTCTCTGACTTTAAGCCCATGCTGCAAACTTTGGGCGGTGGGGCTGATCGAATTACCATGAAATTGATCGTGGATTCGGCCTCTGACAGGGTGGTGGGCTGTCATATGGTAGGTGAACATGCGGCTGAGATTATTCAGGGCATGGGTATTGCGCTAAAAGCTGGGGCGACTAAGGCGCATTTTGATGCCACTGTGGGGATTCATCCATCGGCGGCTGAGGAATTTGTTACTATGCGGGAGAAGGCTAGATAGTTTATTTTAATCAATGGGTTATATTGGTAATTCAATGTAATTTATCAATATGGAACATCGAGTATTGGCGCTTAAAACTGACTCTTAGCCCGCTCCAGTAACGAAAGATTCAGAAACTTCAGCTCACTCAGCGTTTTCTCTGCATCAGCTTTATTCTGATAGACCGCCACAATAATCAACGCATGGCTCAACTCGAGGTAGGTACGCCCCAAGCGCGCCAGCTCATTGGCTTTGCTGCTTATGTCCATACGCTTAAACATGCGCGCCATTGAGGTGATAATCAGCTCATCATGGACCAGATCAAGCTCCTTTAACTCGGGCACCCCATACATAGCCTGTACCAGCGGTAACAGGCCCTGCTGATTGGTATACACCGCCAGCATGCGCTCGACACTGCCCTCGACAAATCGTTTAACGCTATAGCCCTCAACCGGCTCCGCCTCAAGCGCTTGCAGGGCCACATCCATTTCACCCACCCATTGCTCGGCTAGGGCGTACATGATGGCGTATTTATTGGGGAAGTAATGGTACAGCGTACCCACAGATACACCGGCACGTTTGGCGACGAGGATGGTGGTAAGGTCATCTTGACCCACTTCTTCAAGTAGTTCGGCAGTAATACCCAGTATTAGATTGCGGCGCTCTTGCGCGCGCTTTTGCACGGGTTGAGCTCTAGATTCTGTCTTGCGTAGGTTAGTCATTAGAAACGATCCCTCAGTGCGTAATAGAGCATGCCGGCAACCATACCGGGCCAGCGCAGTAATGTGCCACCGGGAAATTTATGGGTCGGCAGGCCGGCCATTAAATCAAAGCGTTCGAGTTTGCCAGAAATAGCTTCAGAGATTAACTTGCCGGCAAAGGTGGCCGTTGGCACGCCATGCCCTGAGTAGCCTTGCATATACCAGATATTCTCCTGCACGCGGCCAAAATGGGGGAGGCGATTAAGTGTTATAGCTAGCGTGCCGCCCCAGCCGTAGTCTATTTTTGTGTCGGCCAGCTGAGGATAGACTTGCAGCATGTACTTGCGTACAAAGCCTTTAATATCTGACGGAAAGCCACGGCGGTAGTTTTCGCCACCGCCGAATATTAGGCGATTATCGCCCGAGAGCTTCCAGTAGTTAATCACAAAGCGACTGTCGGCCATGGACGTATCTAGCGGTGCAACCTGCTGTGCCAGCTCATCCGAGAGAGGCTCTGTGGCTAATACAAAGTTATTGATCGGCATGATATAGCCATTAATTTTTGGTTCTAGCTTCTCAATATAGCCATTGCAGGCCAGTATCATTTCGCTGGCAGTGACCTGGCCCTGATCGGTTTTGACCACCACGGGCGTCCCTGAATAGCTCGTGACACGGGAGTTTTCATAGATCACCACACCAGCGCGGGTAGCGGCTTCGGCCATACCCAGCAAGAAGTTAAGCGGGTGGAGGTGTTTAGATGCGCGGTCTACCAGGGCGCCATGATAGGCCTGACTGTCGATGACCTCTGACAGGCGCTCTTTGGGTAAATACTCCATTTGGTCGAAGCCATAGCGATCATGCAGAAAGACGACTTCTTCCTCTAGTTCCTGCTGGTATTTAGTGCGGTGGGCAAAGTGGATATTACCATGCTTAAGGTCACATTTGATTCTGTGTTTTTGGATAAGGTCTTTAACCGTATCGACGGCCTCGAGGCTCATATCCCACAAGGTGCTTGCAACCTCACGGCCAAATTTAGCCTCAAGGTATTGTTGATCCTGACGCTGACCAATACCCACATGACCGCCGTTACGGCCGGAGGCGCCAAAGCCGACAGTCTCAGCTTCAATTACGATCACTTTATAACCGCGTTCTGCCAGATGAAGGGCAGATGAGAGGCCGGTATAGCCTGCGCCAACTACGCAAATATCTGCACTCTCTTCACCTTCAAGCTTTGCAAAAGCCAAGGATTTGTTTGCACTGCCGCTATAGTAAGAGCTCACATCATCACCTATTAATCATTCTAAGATTGACATTATGATCTTTTCGAATAATAATTCAATAATATTTGAACAATTATTCAATAAATTTCACATAACCAATGCAAACAGGTGCTGTATGCAGTCCCAGACTGAGATAGAAAACTGGCTTAAAGAGAACCGAATTACCGAGGTGGAATGCCTTGTACCCGATATGACAGGCAACGCCCGAGGCAAATTTATACCCGCTAAGAAATTCTTAAAAGAGGACAGTCGCTTGCCCGAAGGGATTTTGGCGCAGACGGTTACCGGCGAGTACTCAGACGATTATTGGGAGCTGCTGGATACCATTGATGGCGACATGCTTCTCGAGCCCGATGCCAGTACTGCGCGTTTGGTACCCTGGGCCAATGAAACCACCGGCCAGATTATTCACGACTGCTATGCAAAAGACGGCACACCCCATCCTTTTAGCACTAGAGCTGTACTTAAACGAGTACTGTCGCTTTACGAGAAAGAGGGCTTAACGCCCGTCATCGCGCCTGAGATGGAGTTCTATCTGGTTGAACGCAATACCAACCCAGATATGTCTCTTAAGCCGCCAATCGGTCGCTCTGGCCGTCCTGAAACCGCACGCCAGTCCTACAGTATTGATGCGGCCAATGAGTTTGAGCCCTTTGTCGAAGATATGTACGCCTATGGCGAAGCCATGGGTCTGGATATTGACACCCTGATTCATGAGTCTGGTGCGGCTCAGTTGGAAGTTAATTTTATCCACGGAGATGCCCTAGATCTGGCCGATCAGGTATTTACATTTAAGCGGATGGTTCGTGAGGTTGCGCTTAAGCATGATATCTATGCCACCTTTATGGCCAAACCTATGGCCACTGAGCCGGGCTCGGCTAAGCATATTCATCAGAGCGTAGTTTCGAGCGCCGATGGCAGCAACATATTTGCTACCAAAGAGGGCGAGTACAGCCAGGCGTTTTATCATTATTTAGGCGGCTTGCAGAAGTACACACCCTATATGATGAGTTTCTTTGCCCCCAATGTTAATTCTTACCGACGCTTTACCCGCGAGGTCTCTGCCCCAATTAACCTGCACTGGGGCTGGGATAATCGCACCACAGGGCTGCGCGTGCCTGATGCCACTGCCAAGAATTATCGTATTGAGAACCGTTTCCCCGGCGCCGATGTAAACCCCTACCTGTCGATTGCCGCCACCTTAGCCTGCGGTTACTTGGGCATGAAGAATAAAATCGAGCCTTCCGCTGCCTTTGAGGGCAATGCTTACGAGGAAGAGTTGGTGTTGCCAAGGACGCTTGAAGAGGCACTGCGCGGACTGCAAGAAGATCAGGATATAATCGATCTATTTGGCGAAAAGTTTATTCAGCTCTACACCTCAATCAAGCTGGTTGAGTTTGAAGAGTTTAATCAGGTCATATCCTCTTGGGAGCGTGAGCACCTGCTGCTAAACGTTTAATTATCATTGGGTTACAGGGGGTTAATTTGCGCTTAGAATAGCGCTTTATTTACTGAAGAAACTCGTCGCCTGTGCGTTACTTAGTTACTCGTTTATTGATTGCCTCTCTGGCGTTATTGCTTTTCTCAAGCAATAGCCACGGGGCATCCTATGTGGGTACAGAGCAATGTGCGGGCTGTCATCAGCCAGAGCTGGCGCAGTGGCAGGGTTCTCATCATGACTGGGCAATGAAAGCAGCTACTGCTGAGGCCGTGCTCGGTGACTTCAATAATGCGACCTTTACTCATCAGGGCGCGCGCTCAACATTTACCCGCAAAGACGGCGCTTTTTATGTCAATACACAGGGTGCGGGCGGCGAGTACCAGACCTTTAAAATTGACTACACCTTTGGCGTTGAGCCTCTCCAGCAATACCTCGTTAAGTTTGATGATGGGCGCATGCAGGCTCTGACCACAGCTTGGGATAGCCGTCCAAAAGAGCAGGGCGGGCAGCGCTGGTACCAGCTGATACCCAACGACGTAGGCGGCCCAGGCGATAGCTTTCATTGGACCGGTACCTACTTTAACTGGAATACTCGCTGTGCCGAGTGCCATTCCACCGGACTGGAGAAAAACTACTCTATGACCACAGACACCTTTGCCACGGCTTGGTCTGAGGTTAATGTCGCCTGTGAGTCCTGCCACGGCCCAGGTTCTGATCATGTTGACTGGGCCAGATCCAGTAACCAGGGCGATAATAATGGCCTGCAAGTGCAATACTCTAAGCAGCTTAACTGGGTGATCGCCAAGGGGATGAGTATCGCAAACCCCCAGGGCGATCCACACAGAGGTGCCACCACTGAGATTGAATCCTGTGCTGCCTGCCATTCAAGGCGCAGTAAAATCAGCTCGGCGCCAATTAATAATTACCCTGCGGACAAAATCTTTCTCGATCATTACCAGCTGCAAACCCTTGAGCAGGGCCTTTACCATGCGGACGGACAGATTGAAGATGAGGTCTATGTTTATGGTTCTTTTCTGCAGAGTAAAATGCATCAGCGCGGTGTGACCTGCAGCAACTGTCACAACCCTCATAGTCTTGAATTAAAGGCTGAAGGCAATGCACTCTGCGCTGGCTGTCATGCACCTCAAACCTACGATACGCCAAAGCATCACCATCATCAGCAGGCTGACAGCACTGGCGCACAGTGCGTTAATTGCCATATGCCAGCCACTGTTTATATGGGCGTGGATGCACGGCGTGACCACAGTATGCGCGTGCCAAGACCAGATATTGCGGCACAGATTGACGCACCCAATGCCTGCAATATGTGCCATACCGACAGGGCCACAAGCTGGTCTGTGTCGGCCATTGAAAGCTGGCTGGGCAAGAACGCAAGGAAACCGGAACTGGCCGCCCAGGCTATTTATGCGGCCAGAATCAATGCGCCAGATGCCAATCAGCAGTTAATTGATCTAGCCAATAATGTCACTATCAATGAGTTGACCCGAGCTACGGCATTAGGGCTGCTGGAAAATTATCCCAATATATCCAGTTATAGCACCGCCCAGCAACAGCTTAAAAGCGATAAGCCACTGCTGCGCATAGGCGCTCTTAATGCACTGGCATTTTTACCACTGCAGCAGCGCTGGCAGGATATTTCGCCGCTGCTAAATGACCCAGTTAGATCAGTTCGATTGGAAGCTACCAAGCTAATAATGGGTATTGCTGGGCTCGACTCGACCCAACAAGCCGAGTTGGATAGGCATATTGAACGCTATATTGAAGCGTTAATGGTCAATGCAGATATGCCTAATGGGCAGCTTAATCTTGCCGCGGCCTATCTAGCTCAGGGTGCTTATCAAAAGGCTGAACAGGCCTACCAGCACGCATTAAAGCTCGATCCACAGTCGGTGCCGGCAAGATTAAATCTGGCGGATCTCTATCGCATTCAGGGGCAGGAGACCAAGGCGCTCAAGCAGTTATTGCAGGCGCAGACTGCCAATGCCAATAATGCGACGATACTTTTCAGTCTTGGACTGGCGCAGATTAGAGGTAAGCAGATTGCCTCAGCGTTGATTAGTTTGGAGAAGGCCTCAGGCTTGGCCCCTGAAATAAGCCGCTATAGCTATGTCTATGGCATAGCACTGAATGGTCAGGGTCGAAGCCAAGAAGCATTGCAGGTGATGACGCGTGCACTGACCGGCGATAGTCAGAATAGAGATCTACTGTTTGCACTGACCACGATTAATAGAGATTTAGGCAGGCTGGAAGATGCTAGGGACTTTGCCCAACGACTAGTGTTAGCATTCCCCGAAGATCGTGCTGCATTACAGTTACGCGATGCCTTAAAATAATAGCTTGATCGAGAGCAGACCATGAAAACAAAACTTATAGCGGGCGCTCTTGGCGCAGAAATTAGCGGCATTGATCTAACGGGTGAGGTTACAGCAGCTGATTATCGTGCCATAAGGGCACTGCTGGTTGAGCACGAGGTTATTTTCTTTCGCAATCAAAATGTATCACCTGCCCAACAGCATGCATTGGCGTCATCCTTTGGTCCTCTGCAGAGCCACCCGGCCTATGCAACTCTGCCAGAATTTCCAGAAATTACCGTTCTCGAAAGTACTGCTGATAAGCCTAGCAAAATAGAGTGCTGGCACAGCGATATGACATTTCGATTGCACCCGCCAATGGGAACTGTACTGCGTTCAAAGATTATTCCGGATAAAGGAGGCGACACCTGTTTTGCCAGTATGACTGCTGCTTATGATGGCTTGTCGTCACAGATGCAGACTTTTCTAAGCGGTCTAGATGCAGTGCATGATTTTTCTTATGGCTTTAAAGAGAGCCTAGCCGAAGAGGGCGGTCGCGAGCGCTTGGCTCAGGCGGTTGCCGACAACCCACCAGTGGTGCATCCGGTGATTCGTACCCATCCAGAAAGCGGTAAAAAAGTGATCTTTGTGAATGCACTGTTTACCACCCATATTGTTGGGCTGCCGGCCGATGAGAGCCGAGCAATACTGCAGTTTTTATATCAGCACTGTATTACGCCGGAGTATACCTGTCGTTTTTCTTGGGATGTTGATTGCATTGCCATGTGGGATAACCGCAGTACCCAGCATAAACCGATCAATGATTACTTTCCGGCCCATCGCAGCCTGGAGCGCATTGTGATCGACGGTGATAGGCCTTATTAGATCATGAGAGTTTAGATCGTCCAGCATTACAGGTTTTACTATCGTCACGCCGACCAGATGGAGGTCAATCCAAACAAAAATCGATCATCATTTTAGCCACCAAGAGCTGGTCCACACCCTGTCGAAATGAGTCCATTGCCTTTTGGTAGATCTCTGGCGGATAGTTGTTACGGCGGAACTCATATAGTTCAGAGGTGTAATCCGGATAGAACTCAGGATGCCCCTGGAAGGTCAATATATGCTCGCCCAAACTGGTGGCCGCAATAGGGCAGGTGTCAGTGCTAGCCAAAACCACTGTACCCTCGACCGGCTTTGTAATCTGGTCTTGATGACTGTAGATAAGGTTAAAGGGCTCAGTACCAAGACGGTTTGAGCCTGTAGGGATAGTATTTTTGACTCCCAGTGACCAACCTGCTGTAGATAGGCTGGTTTCACCTCCAAGGGCTTGGGCTACCATTTGATGGCCAAAACACACCCCAACTAACTTTTTCTTGTGGCTATGCAGCGCTCTAACAAATTTAGCCAGCTGAACAATCCAGGGCGCATCCTCATAGACACTACTTTTGCTGCCGGTGAGAATATAGGCGTCGACCTCATCTATTTCTGCAGGATATATGCCGGCATTAACAGCGTAGGTCTCAAATTCTAAATCCACCTTTTGATCATCATTAACGGCGCTCAGGAGCTGTTGAAACATGGCCGGATACTCGCCATATTTTTCCGCCAAATGAGGCACCACATCATCTGCCTGAAGTATTCCTATTTTTAGTTTTACTGTGCTTTCTTTCACTGAATTCCTTCCACTGTTAACGGTTGCCGAATTTTAGCAAATAGGCCTCAAGATCGCGCTTTATTTCGGGGCCATAGAGATATAAACCAATGATATTAGGAATCGAAATTAAAAATACCATGGCATCTGAAAAGTCTAATACGGCACTGAGCTTAATCATGCAGCCAATCGCAACAAACCCACAGAAGACAGTTTTAAATATAAGCTGTGTCGCCGCGCCTTCACCAAATAAATAGGTCCAGCCCTTAAGTCCATAATAGGACCAAGCTATGGTTGTTGAAAATGCAAAGAGCAGGGCGGCTATGGCAATAATATAGGGTGCCCAACTGATATGGTGAGCAAATGCGGCAGACGTTAGGGCTATGCCCTCAAGCCCGCGACCATCGTCTAGTAGGCCATTGGGGATTGCCGTAGTAACAATCACTAGCGAAGTCAGGGTGCAAATAACCATAGAATCAATAAAGGGTTCGAGCAGGGATACCAGACCCTCGGTTACAGGCTCGTCGGTCATCACGGCGGAATGGGCAATAGATGCCGAGCCAATGCCGGCTTCATTGGAGAATAGGGCACGCTGAAAACCAATAATAATAGCACCGACCATGCCGCCTTGGGCGCTGGTCCAAGTAAACGCACTATTAACAATCAACGCTATGGCACCTAGGAGATGCTCTGCACTCATGGCAATAATAATGATTGCTGAAACCATATAAAGGACTGCCATGGCAGGCACTATTCGCGATGCTGTAGCCGCAATGGAGCGAATGCCACCGAGAATAACCAACCCAACAGTACCTGCCATTAACAAACCAAATAACCAGCCGCGGCCATATAGATAGCTATCTTCGCCACCGGTAATACTCAACACCTGCACATAGGCCTGGTTGGACTGGAACATATTGCCAATACCCAAGCAGCCTATAACCAGCGCTAAGGCATAGAAGCTACCGAGAAGCCTGCCTACTTTAGGCCAATTGCGGTCGAGGAAAAAACGCTCTAGGTAATACATAGGGCCGCCAGATACAGAACCATCGGCGTTGATACGGCGATATTTAACACCTAACGTACATTCGACAAACTTGGTGGCCATGGCTAAAAAGCCTGCCATAAACAGCCAGAAGGCCGCGCCTGGACCACCGATAGTGATGGCAACAGCAACTCCACCAATATTACCCACACCAACAGTGCCAGAAATGGCGGTTGATAGGGCTTTAAAATGGGAGATCTCACCGGGCTTATTGCCGCCGGCATGAGAGCCGCGCAGAATCCCAATAGAATGGCTAAAGCCACGGAAATTGATCAGACGCAGATAAAAGGTAAACCACAATGAGGCGATGGCCAGCCACAGTACGATAAGTGGAAAATCTTGATTGAAAATATGGATGGGGTAAAACACCACATCAGACAATACCTGTGCCAATGGCCGTATCAGAGCCTCTAGCTGTGAATCTACACTCATTTATTTCCCCTTAGCGCGAATAACTGGCTCGCCTTATAATTATAATTCAGTTTAATTTATTACCTTAACCTATTGATTTAATTATACTTCCCTTTCTTTTCCAGACTGTGCGCGCTCTTTCATATCTGACTGAATATAGACCTGATCTGTGGTGCCCATGCTGGCGTGGCCAAGATCATCGGCCATATGTTTAAGCGGTCTAGTCGCGATATCCTGCGAGGCACCAGTATGCCTGAGCCAGTGAGTTGTCGCCTCACGCAGTGCCTTGGCTTCTTCGCTAAAGCCTTCAGTCATCATTCGTTCGTAGGCTAAATCAAACGCTTGCTGGACTATTCGGCGCAACTGACGTGATGTCATGCCGCCAGCGCCACGATTTTTCGAGACTAGAGTTGAGTTAACGCCAAAGGTGGTACTCAGAGAAGCACGATATTTCTGGTAGCGATCAATATAGGGTGAAAGGGCATTGGGCACTGAAATATCCCGTATCTTATTGCCTTTGCCCAGCACCTTAAGCCAGTTATTGCCGTCGCTGTCTTGCCAAAAATGCTTCCAAACGGGTTGCCAGTTAGTTCTATCAGAAAGCTCAGATACTCTTAAATACAAGGTTTTAAGCATTGCGATTATAAACAGCGTGCGTTCATGGTCAGACGAGTCATTGGCTGCAGTCTGGGCGCTTTCGAGTACATAGTCCCACTGTAAATCTGAAAGGCGCTTAATGTTTTTCTGGGTGGCGCCTTTAATCAGAAAGGGCGACTGCTTGCGAATGGCTGGAATAGGATTGCCAAAGGCATAGCCTTCGTCAGTTAAATAATCGTAATAACAGGACACTGCCGAGTAGCAGATCTTCATTGCCTCATGAGAAAGTAAGTGCCCGTCTCTACTGGTTTCTACACTGTGACCCTCAGATAAAGCTTCTGCGCGGTCTTCCTTGGCGATTTTTGCGGCAAACGGCCGCCAGTTTTTATTTTGACGCGACTCTCCGCCGATTATTTTAAAGCGATCCTGAACTGAAATGCCCACCCAGGCTGGTGCTGGGCCATGTACAAAATCAAAATATGCCTCTAGATCTGGACGTTTAAGTTGGATAACGCTTTTATTCGCAACTGTCCATGCCCATAGCAACAGGCGTTCAACCTCATTGCGATAACCACGGTAAGTGGCCTCAGATTTTCTGCTGTAGCTTTTAAGAAAGGCTTGGGTGTGTAAAAAGTCTTCGCGAGCATCGGGAATCGTTTCGCAAATACGGTGCACAAATTGTTTTGAATCTGGATACTCATCGAGCATCGCCATGCCCATGGGAAGTCGCACAAAGGCTTTGTGGGCGTCAAACAGTGGTGTAGCGTTAAATGCTTTTGACATAGGGTATGTGCTTGTTAGGTCGCCAAATCATTGGTTTGTACTGTAACAGGCTGTTTTCCTACTGTCTACCTATGTCCACTAATTGAGATTAGAGGACATAAAAAATGAGAAGATTATTTATCGAGTCAGACACAAGACTTTGGGTAAACCCTACTCGATCGGCCCGCATGCAAGGCATGATAACGAGCATTCGCTTGAAATTTAGTTTTTGGGAGATTCTTGCGGACCTGTGTAGGCTGGCCAGTCTGGGGTATAAATCGCTGGACTTAAGCAACTGCTGATGACTGCCCTAAGCCACTTTTTGACCGCCATCAATCATTACAAACAAGTCCGCGTGCAAAATGGTGGCCACAGGATAAGCACTGATGACTGTGGAACGGCCTTTCATCAGCTTATTTTGCGGCATTGCTTGGTTTACTAGGATGTCCAGCTCCTAGCCTCCCTTACGATATCAGCTCCTGAAACAATGAAATTAGCGCCAGCGCGCGGTCTATCATCAATAACTTATATTCATAAATTAAGGTTCTGGTAAACTCTCTACCATTGAAAAAAAAAGGAAATTTAATATGCCGCGAGCACTCGCCGTCATCTTGCTAACCATTGTTGGTGCCATCAGCCTTATTATTGTCACTGGGTTTACCAGTGCGGTGATAGAATCGACTGAGGCGAC
>Ga0209092_10000038_pt1 | contig 102466 bp, 93 predicted proteins | sample FraStrMetagenome_FD_187446 | JGI IMG/M metagenome (GOLD analysis project Ga0209092, IMG submission 187446) | Marine eukaryotic phytoplankton communities from Arctic Ocean - Fram Strait ARC3M Metagenome (SPAdes) (version 2) | ecosystem: Environmental > Aquatic > Marine > Oceanic | place: Fram... | reverse complement strand
TGGTTCTCAAGGACCAAAGGGAGACCAAGGAGTTAAAGGTAATACTGGATCTGCTGGAGCTACCGGTTCACAGGGTCCACAAGGGCCACAAGGTGCTCAAGGTCCAGCTGGTTCAGACGGTGGTGGAGATATTTATCTAAATGGAAAGTCAACAACTATAAAGAGACAAGATTTTTATACAGAAGGTAGAACTACATACTTGCAAATAACCTTTGAAGATGGAAGCACTACTTGTATACTACTATCTAACTGTGAATTTAAATAATTTATAAAACCATTATTATGAAAAAGAAAAAAACAACTAAAAAGAAGGTAGTAGCTAAAAAGGTTGATACTATAAAAGTAAAAAAACCTAGAGCAATAAGAAAGCCTTCTCAAGAAAGCATACTCAAACTTAAACGTGAAGCTGAATCAAAGCAAAAAGAATTGAGGAAAAAAGAAAAACCTTATATCAGATATAGTTTTCATATAGAATCTGTTGAAGTAGATGTTAATAATTTATTAGAGCGGATTGTATTTGAGTATAAAGGTACTATGGTTATACCTAAATCTCAGAAGTTAAATTATAAATCAGGTTCATATTCTGTAAACGGAACATATATAGTTCCTCATGATTTAGATAATGTAGTTAGACTTAAAGATTATAGGTCAATTAAAAGAAATGACATTATACAGTTACTTCTATCTAATGTTAGACCAACATATATAGAGGGTATGAAAGAAATAATTAATAAAGAACTTATGCCTGAATATAAAATAATTACTGATCACCCTTGGTAATTATTTATTTTTAATTATCTTTGCTCTATAATAATTATTAAAACCAAATATTAAGATGGCTAAAAAAGCAAAAAAAATAACTGCAAAAGAGCTTGAAAGCATTAAAGCTCTTCAAGAAAAAATCAATACTGTAATTATGAATTTAGGTAATGCAGCTGTTGTACAAAATCAACTAACTACAACTCATGTAAAGTTACAGGAAGATTGGAAAGTTGAAACTGGTAAATTAGAAAAAAAGTACGGTAATGTAAATATTAGTTTAGAAGACGGTACTGTATCAGAAATTAAAGAAGAAGCTCCTTTAGCAGCAGTATAATTCCCTTTTCATATTTGTTAATGTAAAATTTTTTAAAACCAGCAATACTTGTTTGGTTTTAAAAAATTTTGTATATTATTAATGTATATAGTTCATAAGAGAATATTACATTAGATAAAATAACATTAATATGATTCCAACAAACTCAGGTGGCACAACTAATGGTTGTGACAATATATCATCTAATTGCGTTATATGGCAGGGTCCAGACATTGCATGCATAGATATATGCAATGGTGATACAATTAGTGAAGTAACAGCAAAATTGGCCACAAAGGTATGTGATCTTATTACTGATGGTGTTGCAGCAAATCCAAATTTAACAGGACTAGATTTAAGTTGTTTAAATATACCAGGTGTAACTCCTACAGAGATAGTTCCTGTATTACAGGCTATGGTAACTCAGATCTGTGTTAACGCAGGTGGAGGTCCTGGCCCTTCTCAAAAACAAATAGAAGATCAACTACCAATAATGATATTACCTGCATGTTTGCAGTATAATGACAAAAATGGTAACCCCGTAACAGAATTACGTTTAGATTTATTTGCTTCTTTAATAGCTCAACAAGTTTGTACTAATTTATCAAGTATTAATGTAATTAATTCTACTCTTACAAGTTATAATACAAGATTAGATATTTTAGAAACATGTGTATTACCATGTTCAGGAACAGTAGCAGAAGTTCAAATTGTTCCAACTTGCGTAAGTACAGTAGGAGTATTAACAAATGTATCAGTAGTAGTATTAGCACTTGAAAGTGCTTTTTGTACTTTAAGAGATGCAGTAGGAACAGCAGCATTAATTAATAATGCTATAGGTCAATCATCTATAACTGGTTCAAGTATTTCATTATCTGACTCAGCAGTATCTTATGGTTCAATAGGTGGATGGCAAAACCCAGCACCAACTTTAGCACAATCTGTGCAAAATGCTTGGATTGTTATAGATGATATGTATTCTGCTATTCAATCTATACAAACAAATTGTTGTCCAGGCGGATGTGATTCAGTTGTATTTGGATCAACACAGGCAAGTCAATATGATATATCAACTGGATTAATTGATGCAATTAATTTTAATTTTACAAGCTCAAGTATTCCTGCTGGATTTAATGATAGTTCAGGTAGTAGTGTAATAACATTAACTGATGTAAATGGATTATCATTATCAAACACAGTGAGTGTTTCTAGTTTACAAAATGTACCTGCAGGTTTTGATTTTCAAACTGGGGCATTAGTAACAGCTCAAGATTTATCTATCACTATTGATTATTCTGTAACAAATGGTACAGATACATGTGAAACTAGACTTTCTTCAGTAGTGACAGGATTTGTACCTTGTCCAGGTAACATACAAATTTCAGCAGTGGTATCAGATGGATTTACAGTAGGCTTTACTCAAAACTTAGGAACTACTGCAGTATATGTAGTAGATGTATTAGATGCATCAGGAACAACAGTTGTAGCAACACAAACAATTACTAATCCAGGTCCAACCCCAACAGTAACATTTACAGGCTTAATTCCTGATACATCATATAATGTTAGAATAACAACACAATATCAAGGAGCTACAGAAGTTTGTGCTTCAACACCTATTACTACTCAAACAGGTGCAGCACCATGTAGTGAAGGAATGGATGTATCATTTGTTATAGATTATACAGGATCTATGGGTGGTATAATTAACAGTGTTAAATCAGGTGTATCTAATTTAGTTTCAACTATATCAACATTATCTGGTGCAAATGATTATAGATTATCATTAGTAACAGCAGATGAATATTATTCAACTGGTGGTAGTGCACCTACATATGCATCTTGTGTAGATTATACAGGTTTACCAACTGCTCAAAAAATAGTAAACGTAGGAACTAGTAATGTAACACAATATATTACTGCATGGGAAATGTTCCAAAATAATAATGGAGCAAGTTTCACAGCAGAGTTAGATAAATTAAATGGAGGTGTAGATGGTACATGTGTTCAATTAGGTAATGGAGCAGGAACACCTGAACCAACAGATTACGCTGCTCAACTTGTTACAACAAGTAATTTAACTGGATCATTTAGAGCAGGTATTGCCAAATATGTTATTATTATAACAGACAAATTACCAGGAGGTACAGGTGATAGCTTTAATAATACAGTTTGGGCAGGTATACAATCAATGATTACTTATGCAAACTTAAATGGAATTAAGTATTTTGTATGTGGACCTGGAACTAGCATTACAGGAGGAAGTGTAACACCTTTATATCCATGGAGAGAATTAGCAACACAAACTGGAGGAAATTGGAATGCTTCAGCTGACGCAACAACAATTAGTAGTGAAATTATAGCTGGTTGTTCATAAAATAAAAAATAAAAAAATGGCATGTAATTGTACAAAATGTAGTAGTAAATGTGGTTGTGCTGACACAGCTTTAACAAATGCTTGTACTTATACTGATTGCAGTGTAGGTAGTGAAAGATGTGATGACATTCAATGTGCATCATGTGTAAGCTATTGTGGTACATCATTTACCATAGGTGATCCTGGTAGTCAAATAGTTATAACTTCTGGTGAAAGACTAGATTCTATTATACAAAAGTTTTCTATGATACTAGTAAATGGATTGGGTGCTTGTACATCAAATGATGTTCAACATGATCCGTACAATGTATATGCTGGAGTAATAACAAGTTCTACTGCAGAAGTATTATGGGATGGTATATGGAGTTCAAGCTTAGGTTTAAATGTCTTTATAGATACACAAGTTGCACCATCAGGTTGGGCTCTTCAAAATCCTACACCAATAGTAACTTCAATAAATAATTTTAAAATAACAAATTTGATAGCTAGTACAGCATACAAGGTAAAAGTTGTAGATGTTGGTAATACAGGATGTAAACCAATAGAAATTTTATTTTCTACTCTGGCATCATAAAAAACAACAGCAAGTAGTGGTTTGTTGGTTTTCTACTGCAAACGTTGGGAGAGGCCGGGTATTATCCCGGTCTCTTTTTTTTTAGTATCTTTATCCCAAAAATTTAATAAAACATTATGAGCAATTTAAAGCAAAAAGTAATTGAGACCCTTAAGTGGAAAAAACATCCAGCGTATTGTGCAGCAAAATTAAACATAACAGAAACACAATACAAAAAAATTAAAAAAGAAGTTTTAGCAGATAGAAAGATTAAAAAGAAGAAATCATTGTTTTTTAGCAAAGCAGCAGAGAATGCACAGTTGGTTGAGTCAATTGATCTAGAAAAAGGAGAAGGTAAGATATCAGGAACCTTTGATCATGAACCCAAGAGTGCAGAAGAAATAATTGAGTTATTAAAAATAGACACTGATAAATGGAAGCTATCTCAATATTGGAATAAACAAATGGGTGATCATTGGAGAGTATCTGCATTAGTATCTCAAATTAAAAACTCTGAAGAAAAACTATTTAAAAATCTTTTAGAAAATTGGAAACCTAAAAAATATAAATTACCAAAAGTAAGTTTAAAAAAGCTTGCAACCAATGACCCGGTCTGTGGAGTAATATCATTACAAGATATTCATTTTGGTAAACAAGGTAATGAAACTATAGATAAAGATTTTGAAGATACAATCATTAACTTAATAGAAAGAGCAGCTCCTGTAAATTATATAGAAAGGATGTATTTTGTTGTAGGAGGTGATCTAATCAACATGGATACTTTTTCAGGGTCTACTACTAGCGGCACACCTTTAGACAACTGTATGAGTGCTACAGAGGCTTATGTGCAAGCATTTGATGCTATGCATTGGGCAATAAATTATATTAAAGCATTTTGTAAAGAATTAGTAATTGTATATGTACCCGGTAATCATGATAGATTATCATCTTACCATTTAGTACATGCACTATCTAAATCTATTGTTAGTGATGAAATAGTTTGGGATACTAAATATGAAGAAAGAAAGGTTCATGTATGGCATAATAACTTTAATGCATTTGAACATGGAGATAAACGCAGTAAAAACAACCCATTGATTTATGCATCTGAATATCCAAAACAATGGGGTGCTACAACAAATAGAACATTATTTAAAGGTCATATACATACTGATAGAAAAGTGGAGTATATGACATCTAATGAAACAGCAGGGTTTATAGAAAAGACTTTACCCAGCTTAGGAAAAACTGATTATTATCATTATAGTAATAAATATGTAGGTAATAGAAGATCAGGTAAACTAGAACTTCAGCATCCTACAATGGGTAATATATGTGAATTAACTTACCAAGCATTATAAAGACCTTACTTTTAATTTCATAAAGTGGGGTTTTTTTTGTAAATTATAAATATAACTATATGATCAACAATTTTAAAAAACCTGATTTAAATGCTCCAAGATATAGAGAAAAAAGACTTGGGCTATTAAATGAGCAAACAATAAAAGAGTTTAAAGATAAAAAACCTTTATACTCAGACATAGATAACGTTAAATTAAAAAAGATAATAAAGCTATATAATACTAATTTGTGGAAAGCAGTAATTGAAAATAGAGATGGAGTTGAGTTACCTGATTCATTAGGTTATATGTTTATAGGAACATGTAAAGCTTCTAAATCTGTAAATACAAATTATGCATTGTCAAAAGAGTATGGTAAAGTTTTACAAAATAAGAATTGGGAAACAGATGGTAATTTAGGTAAAATATTTTATACAAATTATTCTACTAAATATAGATTTAAAAATAGAGAGCTATGGAGATTTGTTGCTTGTAGAGATTTTAAAAGAACTGTTGCTAAAGATTATCCCGGTAATTGGACAAAATATGTAGTTATGAAAAACAAATATAGAGTAGCTCATTTGTATGATGCAAACTTAGAAGAAACTAATAAAGCATTAGAGCGTTATAATGAATTTGAAAAATAAACAACATGTCAACAATAGCACAAGTAATATCTAGAATAAGAGGTCAAGTCAAAGCAGAAGTACAAGATGGTTTTGTAACAGATAGATATATTTATAGTTTAATAGAAAAGCATGCTCAATTTTTAATGAGAAGACAAGATTATGCAAATAAACTATTAAAGTTCAATTCTGTATGGAAAACATTGCCTTATGTAGAATTAATAGATGTAGATAAAGTTGAAGCACATTGTTCAGGAATACAAAGTGGATGTACAATAAAACGTACAAAATTAAAATTACCATCTATGTTTGAAGGATATTGGGGTCCTTTAATCCGTACTATTAGTTCAATAGATGGTTCACAAGAATTACAAGCAACTCAACCAGGTACATATACATCAATGACTAAAACAACTTCTTTTAAATATAATAATACATTATATTTTTGGTGGTTAGATGGATATATATATTGTCCTAATATAGCATGGGATGCTATAAAAGTGGAAGGTGTATTTGACTCAGATATTACAGCATGGGATTGTGATAAAACTAATGATTGTACTCCACGGTATGAACAAGACATTTACATACCTGAAGCATTGTTTGCTGAAATAGAATCTCAAGTAGTTCAAACTATGATGAATACATTACAAGTTCCATCAGAAGATTCTGATAACAAACGTAATGCAATGAGAAATTAAAATAAACAATTATGGGAGTATCAACACAATATAGAACCTTTAGTCAATTAATGGAAGATGTTTCCATAGACTTTGCCAATTATGCTTTAGAAGGTATGATTGAACCTCAGCAATTAATTAAAGTTGCAACAAGAGTAAATTATGATCTTGGTTTAAGAATACATAGAACTAAAGAAGTAGTTATAGATATAGAACATGGTAGGGGACAATTACCTATGGATTTTAAATATTTAAATTATGCATTTAGATGTGGGTCATATAAAATTAATAATTCAATGCCATCTGGTACACATGTTGAAACATTCAATGATGTACCTTATGTTCCAGCACCTGATGAAACAGCTCCCTGTGAAGATGGTGAAGCATGTAAAGACGTATGTATTGTAAAAACATGTGATAAAACAAATAGTCATCAATTAGTTCAAAAAATTGGTCCATCACAATTTAGAACATATACAGACTGGACACCTTTACAAATAAAAGATGTAAATAGTCCTGTTTGTTTTTGTCCTAGTTTAGGTGCTCAAGGAATAGATGTTGCAGAAATAAGAGATGGTTTTTTAGTTACTACATTTAAAACAGGTAAAGTATATTTAAGTTTTCAAGGAGCCATGGAAAATGATCAAGGTGACTTATTAGTTTTAGATCAACCATATTGTAATGAATATTATGAGTATGCTATAAAACAAAGAATATTAGAAAATATGGTATGGGCTGGTGAAAATGTTTCTCAACAATTATCATTAGTAGAAGGAAGATTGAGAGGAGCAAGAAATAATGCTTTAGGTTTTGTTAATACTCCTAATTTCCAAGAAATGAAAAAGCTTTGGACAATGAATAGAAGAGCACAATATCATAATTATTATAATATGTTTTTAAGTTATGCACCAGCAAACCCTCAAGTAGTTGCAGGACCAAGAACATCAACAAGTGCAACAACTGAATGTCCAACTTGTTAAAGAGTTAATATATTATGGCAAAGAAAAAGTCTACACCAAAGAGTGCACCAACAAGTAAAACTAGTTCATCTGTAAATACAAATACATTTATAAAAGGGATGAATAAGGATATTACTCCATCTATGGAGAATAACCAAGCATGGTGGCATGCCAGAAATGTTGCAAATAATTCTGAAGATGGTGATCTAGGCATTATTGGAAATGAACCATCAAATTTATTATGTGGAGTAATACCTTACACAGTTATAGGAGCTATACACAGATATGGTGATGAGTGGATTGTATATTCTACTGATAATTTAAATTCTGAAATAGGTTTATTTGATGACAGTGAATGTAAATATACCACATTAGTAAATGACCAATGTTTAAATTTTAGCAAGAAATTTTTAATAACTGGAGCAGCAAAAGAAAACTTTGACTGTTCTTGGCAAGTGTATTGGGATGATGGAAACAATCCTTCACGTTCATTAAACTTAGACAATATACCTTACAAAAAAATTAAAGTATCTGGGTTAGATGTTGATGGACTACCTTGTACAGTATTTGAAGTTATAGAACCTAAGATGTTAGATTGTGAACAAATTAGACTTGCTCCTTTACTAGATACACCTTGTGTTAAATTAAATAAATCTACAGATAGTGGTATGTTAGCAAATGGATCATACCAAGCCTTTGTAGCATATGTAGAAAATGATCAGAGAGTAACTGATTATATAGGTATGTCTAATATACAAACTCTATGGAGTCATTTAGGTACAGATGGTTCATTAGATGTTTTATTTGACAATATTGATCAAGACTATTTCTATTTTGAATTAGTAATATTAAGAAGAAACCAAGGTCAAACAGATGCAAAGCAAATAGGAATATATAGTACAGAAACAAAAGAAGTTAATATAGATTTTATTGCAGTAGAATTAAAAAACATTCCTATAAGAGAACTTCCTCAAATGAGTCCGGCTTATGAAAAGTCTGAATCTATGTTTGTTGTAAATGATTGGTTAATAAGACAAGGACCAACAGAGCAATTTGATTTTAACTATCAACCTATAGCAAATCAAATTAAAGTAAATTGGGTAGTTAATCAAGTACAAAGTGAATACTATTACAAAGGAGGTAATAAGATTGGTTTGATGCGTGATGAACAATATACATTTTTTATAAGATGGATATATAATACTGGTGAAAGATCTTCTTCATATCATATTCCTGGCAGACCGCCAGAGATGTATAATGGGACAATGGAAGATGAAAAAGTTTATGGACAAAATGTTTTAGATCCTGATGGAGATTTACTATTTAAAGTATATAACACGGCATCTACTATAGCGTCAGGATTATCAGAACCTGTTGATGGTGAAGGAATAGTTATAGCCCGTGGTAATATGGGATACTGGCAATCAACAGAAAGATACCCAACAAGAAAACCAGACATCTGGAACTCAACTTATGTTGATCCAGAAACAGGAGTAAATATTGGAGGAACTAATGATACACAATATGATTTATGTGGTAAGTTTATTAGACACCATAAAATGCCAACAGAAGAATTAGGATCATATTTACATTTGTCTAGTACAAATTCTGATTTAATTAATGTTTTAGGTGTTGAGTTTGAAAATATAAAAAGACCAAAATATAATGATGGTACATATATCACAAATGTAGTAGGATATGAATTGCTTAGAGGTTCAAGACAAGGTGCTAGATCTATTCTTGCTAAAGGGTTATTTAGAAATATGCGTGAGTATGATTTACCCAATGCAGAAAACCTTATAGGAGGAAGTGTACAAGGATTATATCCTAATCATCCTTATAATGATTTAAGACCAGATCCGTATTTTCATGATGGTTCAACTACTTCTACAAATATAACTAAAGGTTGTAATAGTTGGTCAGAAAGTATACGTGATTATCCACCACTAAGTGGCTATTCTAAAAAAGTATTTACATTATCTTCACCGGAGTTAATGTTTACTAAACCATTTTTAAATGCATATGAAACTAGATTGTATGGTCAAGTTTCAGGACAATCAAGTGGGTACTTTATACCCTCAGAAGAACATCCTCAATTTAAATTACTAAGAGGGGGAGCAGCAATTATTAGTGCGGTTCTTGGTGTTGGATATGCAATGCAGCAAATCAGAGGTTCACAAAAAAGTAATGTAATAGGACCAAGAGGAAACCTTTCTTCTCAATCAGGAACGTTTGGAGGATTGGCTGGTGTTGGTAATCAACCAGGTTTAGCTATGGCAGCTTATCTTACAGCAACTGGGACAAGTAATGTAGCTACAACAGTAATTAATGAGGTTCTAGAACTACTATTTGAAACAGCAGCGGGTGTTGCTGATTTATATACTGGTGGCTTACTTTATCAAGCTCAACAAACTGTAAAAAGTATAGCTGGACAAAATCAAGGTACTATACCTGGGATTATGGGAGGTTATGAAGAATCTTCTCAAGAAACAACAACACCGTTGTCTTCAATGCCATTACTATTAAGATCAATAATTGCAGCAACAACTTCTAGAGCAAACATTGCTTTAGGTGGAAATGAGATGATTGAGTTGTTTTATAATCTTATTAAAAAATCTGAGTTTGCATGGAAATATAATTCATATGGTTTGTTTACAAATTTTGCAAAAGTTAACTCAGGATTATGGAGGATTAAAAATACAGCTTCTAATTATTTAGGCTCTTCTTTTCAAATGTTTGATGATGGCAACTATAAAGTAAATAATTTATTTAGACCTGAAACAGTAGCAGTAGCATTAGAAGAGAATATTGCAGATCCAGATGTAGAAGATAAGTCTAGATTTTGTGTAGGTGGGTATGTTGATTCAGGTGGTACAGGAATTAAATGGAGTAACGGCTATTTACTAAATCCTAAACAAAGTAAAAAATCAGCTATATCAGCTCATTATGGAGCATTAAAATATAACTTTGATAATCAATATGGACAACTAGATGGTATAAAACAAGTTCCTATGAGAGGTTGCCTTGAGTTATTAGATCTATATGCTCCTGAAGCAACATTATATAAAAGCAAACCAATTTTTGCAGGAGATACATTTGTAGGTAGATTTACTGAGAAAGTAATTATGCCTGTGTTTTCTAATTTTCTTATTGGTCAACCTGATGAATTTACATTTGATTATTCATTATATGTAAATATACCATATCCAAGGTTTTGGTTGAACTCACAAAAATATGATATAACACCATTAGCAGATGAAATAATTGGTTTTGGAGTATTTAGCCCAGGTTCTTTAAGTTCAGCTATGCCAGGAGATTTATTTTACTTAGATAGAGGAAATCAATCTTGTGGTAATACTGCATGGAATAGGATAATGAAACAAAGCAGTGATCCTAATCCCATGTTAGCTATGGAGTTTGCATACATGTATACACATACTAATGGTATATTAGACTTTTATGTTGAAACAGAAATCAATCTTGATCAAAGAGATTGGGAAGATCATCCAGCAAAACAAATATATGATGTATATAATAACAATGACATAGATGAACTTTTTCATGCTAAGATTGAGAAGTCAGGTAACTTTTATAAGTATGATGAATCACTAAGCCCATCAAAGTTTGTAACACAATTAAGTACATTTGGTGCACTTCAACTTAGAGATTATGACCCTTTAGTTAGTGAACAATGTTTTATTAATTATCCTAAAAGATTAATATATTCTTTACAAGCTCAACAAGAAGCAAGAAGGGATTACTGGAGAGTATTTTTAAACTTTAACTATAAAGATTTTAAAAATGCTGTTAGTGTAATTAAACCTATAAGTAAAACAGGGGCATTAATGTTTTTCCCTTATATGTCTCCTCAATTATTTCAGGGGGTAGATACTTTAAAGTTAGGTTCAGGGACTAATGTAACAATAGGTGATGGTAAATTATTTAATCAAGCTTTGCAAAATGTAGCTAATGCTGACATATCTACTGAGTATGGATCAATGGAAAGCTTAAGGGGTGTTATAAATACTCCTATGGGATTATTTTTTATATCTCAAGCACAAGGAAAAATATTTCAATACGGTGGTAAAGCTTTAGATCCTATATCTAATAATGGAATGAAGTGGTGGTTTGCTAAATATTTACCTTCTAAATTTATAAAACAGTTTCCTAACTCAGAAAATTCTGTATGGGTTGACAACCCAGTGAGTGGTGTTGGTTGTCAAGTGATGTATGACTCAGTAGATGATATAGTCTACTTTATGAAAAAGGATTATCAATTAAAACCTGAATATATAAATGGTGCAATTTTTACAGATGCAAGTGTAAAACCTGTAACTATAACATCTGGAGTTTATGGAAAAACCAATGTTGATATTGGAGATCCATTATTTTTTGATGATTGTTCATGGACAATTAGTTATGATCCAAAAATTAAAGCATGGATTTCATTTCATGATTGGCATCCACAGTTAGCACTTCCAAGTATTAATCATTTCTTTACAACTAGTAGTGCAACAACAACAGTTCCACAATGTCCTCCTGGATATAATTTTAATCCAGCTACAAATTTATGTGAGCAAAGTGTAAATGAAACTGTTGATGCAGAAATAAATGTTGATGAAATAGCATCTATTGTAACAGGTGGTGCAACAAATTGTTTATTAGATATTGTGATTGCAATAGACTGGTCAGGAAGTACTGGAAATATTAATTATACCCCTATGACTTTTGATTCTTCTGGTAATCAAACTGGAGGGGGTACTATGGGTAATAATAGTGCTGCTACAGCACAGATGCGTTGGTTAGATGTATTTATGGCTAATCCAAATGTTAGAGATTCATTAGCCGCAGGAACAATGCAAGTTGGTATTACTGGTTGGGGTACTCAAAGTATGCATTTAAATCAAGGTTCTTTAAGCATGAGTAGTAATGCTACTGGTGCAGCACTAATTGCATTATATAGTACTAATTGGAATACTACTAATACAACTAGTGCTGAAGCAGCTATTAATGCAGCAAATCCATTTAGTGGTACTGGAGGATTAGGTCAATTAAATGATAAAGCAAACTCTTCTTATGCTGCTCAATATCCAGCTAGAACTCAAGATCCATCTTTCAAACAAATTTTAATTGTTGTTACGGATGGAACTGATGGTACTGATGCTACAGGTATAGCTGCTATGCAATCTCCTAATGTTATGTCAACTAATCCGCCCCAAGCAAATAATACTGGTTTTTGGGCATCTCAATCAAATCAATCTGCAGATATAGATTTACAAGATGCAACCAAACAAGAAATATATGCAGTATTCTGTGGAAACAGTACTGATTATCCAGGTGATCAAGACCTATTGAATAGTATTTCAAATACAACATATTTAGATACTAACCCTGGTGTTAGTGGAACTCCGGGACCTAATCAATATGCTATGAATACTGATATTGTTGGTGAATTAAATGCATCTGCTGATCAAATTGCAGGAGATGTATGTTCAACACCATTTGTATGTGAATGTCCAACTGGTTATACAAAAGTTTATTTAGATCCGGCAACTAATACATATACAGCTGATTCAGGTGTATGTGATGATGTTACTCCTCCTATATGTAGAAAGGTAACATGTGAATGTCCACCAGCTACAATACCAGGTACGGTGACTACAGAATTAGGCACATGTCCAGATAGTGCTCCTTTAATATATCAACTTGGAGATCCTAATTTTGTTAGTGATAGACAATGTAATTATTTCTTTTACATAAGTACTCTACCTAATTATGAAGTTGGTGGTTTCTGGAGACATAATGTTAGGTGTGATTCATTTGCTAATTTTTATAATGTTGATTATCCATGGGAAATAGATTTAATATCTAATACAGGTCAAGCAGTAAATACAGTTAGAAGTTTTGAATATCAATTAGAATCATACGTTTATAAAGGAGATCCACAATATAATATGTGTGGTGGTGATAAATGGGAAGATTTAAATTTTAATTTTGATTCAGCTATAGTATATAATAATGATCAGACTTCTGGATTGCTTGTTATTAATCAACAAGCTACAAATGATCCATGGGGTAACTTAAACTATCCAATTATAAATGCTAACAACATAGACATATTGTCTTCTAAAGTAGAACATAAATTTAGATTTAATCAATTTTGGGATGTAACAAATAATAGAGGTGAATTTCCTGATCCAACGGGAGTAATAACTCAACAGTCAGTATTTAGTACAGACTGCAATGGATACATCAGACCTTTAAATTTAACTAATATTGACTATGCTAAGTCAGCAACACAGCGTAAAAAGTTTAGACATTACTCAAACAATGTTATACTTAGAAGAAATGTGTCTGGAAATAGAAAGATGTTATTGAGATTAAATAATACTAAACTTTTACTATCACAAAGATAATGGCACATAAAAAAAGCATAGGATTAAAAGGAGGGCCAAATGAATATCTACAAGATATAACACAATATATATCTGTTGATGGGTATAAGGCAAATAGCCCAGATGTAAATAACCCATATAATATTATTGAGTCAGGTAATATTACTATGGAAGGTGTAGACTTTCCTGTATATGGTAGAGACAACTTGGGTAATGAACAAATAATGACTCCTGGTGGTAACTATCAATTTCCTGGTGATCAAGTATTTGAAGTACCAATGGCAGCTGCTGGTGGTTCACTACCTAAAGCTCAAAGAGGTATTATTAAAGCTTTGGCAAAAAAAGGAGCACCATACATTGATGATGCAGCTAGTTATATTAAAAGTTTATTTAAATCATCTGATGATGTTATAAAACAAACAGATGAGGTTGTTGAGGAAATACCAAATGAAATGTCATTTTTTAAATCTGATACTCCTAAACAATTAGATAGACCGCCTGCAGAAGATTATATATTTTATAGAAACACAAACAATCCTGAAACTATAATGAAGCCTCTTGATTTTGATAATCCCAGAGTATATAGTAATTGGGAAGCCCCAGAAAACTTAAGTTTTTTTACACCTAAAAATTATGCATTTTCTGATTATGGTTCTCAAAAATGGGGAGCAAAAATAAATCCTAAAAAGCCATTTATAGAAGAAAAAGCAAAAACATATACAGTAGAAGAGATACAAAAACTTATTAAGGAAGGTTATGATGCTATAGTAACACAAGACTATTCCAAAGATATAAGAGATGCTTACCAAGTTATTCCTTTAGATAAAAACATTATTAAAAACCTTGAGCAGTATAAGGAAAAAGGAGGTTCTATAGCTCAAGATGGTAAGGAAATGCCAACTGTAATGTTACCTGAAGTAGAGATAACTGGTAAAAAGAAAAAGAATTGGTTTTTAAATACTTTGAATAATACTTTTAATCCTTTACTTGTTGCTGATAATGCATTACAAGTTTTAGGTATACCTGCTAATTTAGTTAGAGAAAGTATAGAGGGGTTAAGTGATAATGGAGATGGTGAGTTTAATTGGGGTAATATTGTTCCTGATGTATTTGGTACTACTATACTAGATGATGATGCAAAACAAAAATCAGTATCAGAAACTTTAGGTATAGATAATTTTTGGGGAGGATTAGGAGTTGATTTACTTACAGATCCCACTTCTTATCTTGGTGTTGGTGTACTTAAAAATGTGCTAGCTAAATCAGGTAAAAAAGTAATACCTAAAGTAATTAAAAATATAACTACTAAAGGAGCAAAAAGCACAGATGATATATTAAAACAAACTGATGATTTTGCATCAGAGATAAATTGGGGTAAGTGGAATAAAGATATTCCAAACAATAAAGCTTTAGTAGATGAATATACAGAAATTGAGAAACTTGCTAAAGCAGATGGATCATGGATGAAGAATGCTGATGGGTCTGCATTTACATTACCAGACGGCTCTTTAGGTACAGCAGAACAATTTGTTCAAACAAATAGTAAGAATTTTAAAAAGGCATATCCTAATGGTATGGATGTAACTTATAGAGGAGCTGATCAACATATACCAGAAGGCATGAGAGGTCAATACTCAAGTATATATAATAATGATGTAATAAGAAAGCCTGTAGGTACTGGTTTATTTACTGGTGATTTAAAGCTAGCATCTGAATATGGTTTTAATAATATTAAAAGTGGTGCTAATCCTTTTTTTACATCTAGTCAAAAAACATTAGATGATATTATAGCTGCAGGTGGTAATCCCAAAACAGCTCTTAAATTTGGTGAAGATGGTGGTATATATAAATTAGCTATACCTAATGTAGATGAGGGTAGGCATATTAGTTTTGATGCAGGACGTAGAGATTGGACAAATCTTAATGAGCCTTATGTTTGGGATATGATGTCTCCAGAATTACAACAAGCTTCAAAAAGAGCTAGACCAACTGGTGGCAACTCTACTATGTATGATCCTAATGCTAAATATGCTGAAACATTTGCAACAGATGATGTGGCATCATTAGTTGAAGAAGTAGGTGCAGATAGAGCTACAATTAAAAATGTATATGATTTTGGTGTAGGGGATGTTCTTATTCATAATAATAAGAAAGGTCAGTATGCTAAATCATTATTTGGTAATGATGGTAATTTTAATTTAATGGATAAAAATATATATAAATCAATTGCACCACTTACAATTGGCGGTTATGGTTTAAGTCAACAACAAGCAGGGCCTGGTACTGATAAAGGTAATACTCCAACTTCTTGGAAAGAATTAAACATTAATGTAGATGGGTTAATGAAAGGTCTTAGAAGAGTTGAAAGTGCTGATGGTACATTAATGATGAACCCATATTCTACAGCAACAGGAAACTATGGACAAAGATTTTCTGAAATTAAAGACTTGTATGAAGGGTCAAGAAAAGAATTTTCACAAGATTTAGAAGCACAAGACAAATTTTTTAGAATGCGTTTAAATGAAGGAATTGAGTCTAATGAAACAACTCCATTATTAAAAGATGCATTTGAATTAACTACTGAATACAAAGATCAGCTGGGTGATAACTGGAATTTTTCATATGAAGATGTAGCAGCATTATCTAATTATTTAGGTAGAGGTGGTACAAGAAAATACTTTGGAAACGTTATAAGAGATGGTATGCCATTAAGTGAGGTCTTTCCAAAATTGTTTGGAGAAAATGTTAAGCAACCAAATAAAACTCCTAAAGAGTACTTAAAAATCATTAATGAGTTTTATAAAGATGGTGGTGAAAATATTTATAAAGTAAAAAGTGGAGATAACTTAAGTAAAATAGCAAGAAATTATAATACTACTGTAGATGATATAGTAAGTATAAATGATATATCTAATCCAAGCATGATTAGTATTGATCAAGAATTATTAATGCCACAAGGTGTATCACTTGAAAACACACCTTCTAGCTATACAGTTAAGCCAGGAGATACATTAGGAAAGATTGCTTCAAGATATAATACGTCATATCAAAAGCTAGCTAAAATAAATAACATATCTGATCCAAACATGATACGTGTTAATCAAGATATTTTATTACCTGAAGACTACAGAGAAGAAGTTCCTATGGCTGAAGAATCATGGATAAGCACAGATGTACTAAAGAAAAATACTGATGATATTAATGCATTAGCTGATGAACAAGTAATTGTTAAATCTCAATTATTAAATAATCCTAATGAAAGATACGTTGTTATAGATAAAAAGAATGGAAGGTTAAAACTTTATCATGGTGATGAGATTATAACAGATTTTGAAGTATTAACAGGAAAGAATGAAGGAGATCAACAGACTGTTACGCAACCTATTGATAAAAATAGAGATGGTAAAATTACTGAAGAGGATAAGATAAATGGTATATATCAAGTTGATTGGAGTAAAGGTAATTTATCTACTGGGGCAGGTAAATTTAAAATTAGTAATTCTAGTCCAACAAGTAGTAAAAAGTATATGAATGCTCCTAGCTTTAATTTAATAAATGAAGCAGGTATAGAAGTTAGTACAGCAATCCACGGAGCTCCTTCTTATAGACAAAAGTATTTTGATAATAATGATATAACAGACAACAGAAGCTCTAATGGTTGTATAAATGGTAAATGTAGTGATCTGCAAGGTTTATATGATATGGGTTTACCAAACAATACAAATGTATATATTTTACCTGATGATGAGGGTAATGCTTTTGAAATGGTAGATGGTCAGGCTGTATTAAGAATGAGTAGAGAAAATAGAGAAAGTTACCAAAGCTATGAAAGAAATAATCAAACATATAAAGGTCAAGGAGGTAACTATACAATTAATACATTAAACTATAAACCTATACGTGCACAATTTAATGTAGATAAATTTAAAGAAGATGTGTTTACTGCATTGGATTTTAATGATGAAACTGAATTGTATGAAACAACCATTCCATTTATAAGTGCATTAATGGATAACAAGAAAAAGATAATGCAAACTTCTAAAATACCTAGTGATGTATATAATGAAATAGCAAAAATTGCATTTGGAATATATGGTACTGAATCAAATTATGGAGACACTCATTCTGCAACAGGTAATTTTAGTAGAGCAGTCAATAAGTATTTTAATCCAAAGCAGTCATCAAGTCCTGATGTAAAATCTAAATATTCTACATATGGTGCAGATAAAGATTCTAATAGTGTAGGATATACACAAATAAGATTTGCATTTTTAAATGATACTGAGAAAGCTGCATTAAAGGCATTTAATATTACAGATAACTCTGATATGTTAGATCCAGAAAAATCTGCTATAGCTACAGCTGTTGTATTAGGTGTTAGGTATAATGAACAATTAACACCTTCTCAAAAAAAGAATCCAATGAAGTACTTACCTACTAAATGGAACAATAGAGCTAATTATGCTAAAAGGGTAAAAGATAACTCAAGTTATTTAAATATAGAACAATTAGACATAATGAAAGCAGGAGGAGAAATAGAAGAAAATGTGATTTATAAAAACTATATAGATGGTAAATATAATGGAACTAAAATGGATTCTAAAGGAGAAACTATATATGATAAGTTAAACAGAAAGTATTTAAGTAAAGCAAGAGAACAAGGAATGACACCTTCTAATTATGTTATGACTTATATAATTCCAAATTCTTAAACCCTAAAGATTAGTGAATCTCCCTAATTATTTGTATATTAATAATATAATATTATGAGTTTGAAAGTAAACAAAAAAAGTGTAAAACAAGATGGAGGAGCAATGATTCCTACACAACCTGGTATGGTACAACAACCACAGGTTGATCCTGCCGTTCAACAAATTGGTGAGTTTATTAAACAATCACTAGATGAAGGTGCAAAACCTGAAGAACTAGTAATGAGTTTAGTACAACAAGAAGTTGACCAACAAACTATTGGTCAGGCTTTTATGATGATTGGATATGAGCAAGAGGATGTTATTACTTTATTTGAGCAGGTTCAAGTATTAGCAGAACAAAAACAAGCTGGTGCAAATGAAGTAAATCAAAATCCTCAACAATTAGCACGTAATCAACAGATAGAGCAACGTCAACAAGGACCTGTTGAAACTGAATCAATTGATACAGAAATATCTGAGACTATGATAGCTAAGTCCGGTATAGAAATAGATCCTAAAAATAAGGGTAAGTTTACTAGATGGGCTAAAGCACGTGGTATGAGTGTTAAGGAAGCATATAACAAGGTTATGTCTAACACCAAGGCTTACCCTCCATCTGTAGTTAAGATGGCAAATTTTGCAAAGAACGCTGCAGGATGGAAAAAGGAAGAAGGTGGAGAAGCATTTACTCCGCATATGATGTATAAAGGCAGAAATGCTGTAAAGGCAAAAACATATGAAGATCATTTAAGATTAAAAGAAGATGGTTATGTTCATGCTGATGAACGTAAGAAAGCAAGAAATGGTGGAGACATGATATATCCAATTGGTGCAGCTACATCATCTAATGCACTTCCGTTTGCAATGATGCCTCAAGCATATGATGGGCTTGAATTACAAAAGAAAGAAGCAGCAGCAGCTGCAATAGCAGCAGGTGAAGAAGGGTCTGATAATAAACAAGATGATTATATGACTCAGTTTATGACTAATATGAATACCACTCTTAATGAACAAAACACAGAAGGTGACAACTCAATAAAAAAAGTAAACAATACTATATCTCAAGGACCATTATATATTTCTCCTAACATATATGAGAAAGATGGTTTTTCTTTAGGTAATGCTTTTAATTCTGTTCTAAGAGTTGGTAATAATGCCTTTAGTAGTAAGGACCTTGATGGTGATGGAACTAAAGATGGTTATTTAAGAGACTTAAAGCCAAAAGCTATAAACGCAAAAATTGATAAGTATGCAAATGCAAATTATAATGTAAATTTAGACGGTGTATTTACTGATGAAAATATAGAAAATGCTGAAGTTGCATACAAAAAATTTATTTTTGAAAACCCAACAGCAGATGATCAGTATGATGCAGTAGGTAATCTAGTTAATAAAGGATTAGAAGATAACAATATACCTCAGATTGAAATTCCTCAAGGTACAGAAGAAGAATACAAAGACTTTATAGAAAAGAATACAGATCTGTTAGGTGAGACAGCAAAAGCAACATATGAAGCATTAAGAAAAAAACTAGGTTTTCAACTTGGTGGTTCATTGCCTAAAGCACAATATAGTGTTCCAGATAGTGGTGCACCTTTTGCAGATCCAATTGTTGATGAAGAACCTTTAAGCTTTCAAGACTGGTCCATGCAAGATTCTTTTAATAGAACAGGAGCTAATGCACCTCAAGAATATCAAACATATGTTGAAGGTTTTGGTAGTGAAGAGCAAAGACCAGAAGCTAGTACAGTACCGCTACCTCAACCTGCTGGTATTCCTAGTCCAACAGAATGGGATAAGGATGGTGATGGGATTCCTGATATGGGAATAGATAATGACATGGGTGATGGCACTGGTGTAGCAGGTAATTTTCAATCAGCATATGATAAGATTGTTAAACCTGAAGTAGAAGCAGACTTTGGAGGAGTAGGTGGATTTATGAAAAGAGCATACAATAGCAGTGGTATGAAAGCTTTTGAAGGTATTAGTGGTGGTGTTATAGATCTTACTGCAAATATATTTAATCCTTTGAAAAATAGAAAAAATGCTTTAAACGAAGAAAAAGATAAAAGAAGTAGAATTGTAGCTGATGAGTTATTTGCAATTGAAACAGATCCATTTAACTCTAGGGGAACTAACAATATTCAAGGGGGACCTAAAGGTTCTGAAGCAGATAGAACAACGGGTTTGTATTTAAATCAAGGTGTAGTAACATCTAAGATGGGTGGTGGTACTAATAATGCAGGATTTAAAGCATTACCTGCATCTGTTCAGCATAACATACTTAGCAATCTTGCTTATGGTGGATCTACAGGTCCAGAAGCTTATCTGGCTAATGTAGCACAAACAGGTGGTCCAACAGCGGCAAAGGCAGGATTAGGAAGACTCCTTAAAGAAGGTGTTGAACAATTACCTGGTGCTTTAAGAAAACTTAAAACATTTTTTGGAAATAGTGATAAAGCTAATCCTTATGTAAGCTTTAAAGGATTTGGAGATGGTGATATACCACAGAATGGACCCAATGCATTTAATGAATATATGGATAGTTTTGCTATGATTGATCCTGCAATACTTGCTACTATTACTGGATTACCATTTTTAGAAATGTTTAGAGGTAATAGAAGAGAAGAAGAGGAAAAAACAAAGTTTGATAATGAACACAGAAAAAGCAGAGGAATGACATCTGACGGGGCTACTTGGAGAAATCAAGAAGGAGGAGAAGTAGTGAGTGTTGATGCAACAATGTTAGCAAAACTAATTGCAGCTGGAGCTGACATAGAAAAATTATAATTATGGCAAAAATTAAAATAAACAAATTACCTAAAGGTTTTAAGCTTGTTGATGGCAAAGTTGTAGAAGACAAATTAATGAGAGACGGTGGTGATTTAAGAACCGGTGACCAAGCTGACTATGGTTTGGTAACAACTCCCCCAAATTATTTTGGAGATACTACATTTAATAATAGTTCTGATGAAAGTGTTAGATACAGTTTATCAAGTGTACCAAGAGACAATGCTAACATTGAAGCAGAAGGAGGAGAAACTGTATTGACAGATTTAAATGACAATGGAGATTTTGGTTTGTATAATATAAACGGACCTAGACACTCTCAAGGTGGTGTACCAATGTTTTTACCAGAACAATCTTTTATTTATTCTGATACACCAAAATTAAAATTTACTAAAGATGAAATGAGTGAGTTTGGTATGGGAGGTGATAAAAAAACACCAGCTAAAATATCAAACACTTTTGGTTTGAATCAATTTTATGCTGAATTAAATTCTGACTATGCTGATAATATTTCATCACGTAGTGCAGAACTTATGTTAAAAAAGAATATGGAAGATTTATCTAAATTAGCATTTATGCAAGAGTCTAAAAAAGACTTTGAAGATGGTGTACCATTAGCATCTCATCCTTATTTAATATCTGTAGGGATAGATCCATTAGAGTTTACTGCAAAAATGGAAAAGATTAGTGTTGAACAAGCTAGACAAAAAGCTATAGAAGCATTATCTCCAGCTGAACAAGAGCAATTACAATATTTACAAATGATGATTGCACAATCTCAGCAAGGTAATCAACAAGGTAATGTTGGACCTCAAGAGCAAATGGCTACAGAAGGTAATCCGCAACAAGGTCAAATAGATCAAATGGATTTAAATGTTGCTAACAATGATATGATGCAAACTGCAAGGTTTGGTTCTGAACTAGGAGATTTTTTAGAAAAAGCTCAAGAGGGTCCTGGAACTGATAAAGGCTCATCAGAAGGTTCAACTTATAATGTAAATGGACAAATAGTAGGAAGAGAAGAATACATAGATTATCAGATTAGAAATGGTATGCATATAGATATGTCTGGTAAATTAGACCCAAAATTTGTAGAGAGCTTAACTGAAGAAGAAAAAAATAAATATGGTCAAGTTTTAGTAGATGTAGAAGATTATAATATATTTGATATAGAAGGAAATAAAGCCAGATTTAACCAAGACTATAATGCTCCTATTGGTGGAAATGTAAAAAACCCTATGTTTGATGATTTACCTATTGTAGATCAAAATGATTTTGTAGAAGGAAGACAGTATCAAAAAACGGATAAAGGTTATGTAGATGTTACTGATATGATAGCTGATCAAGTATCAGGTGAGCAATCAGATGGTACTGTAGTAACTACTGCTTCTGATAATTTTAAAAATCCATATCCAAAAGGTAGTGATAACTATAAAAAATTACAAAAGTATCATGATGAAGGTTATACAATAACAGAGAAAGATGGTAAGATAGATATTTTTAAACCGGGAACATCTAAGTGGGAAAAGAACACTAGCAAAAGAGGATCAGGTTCAGGAACACCAACAGATGGAAAAGGGGTACCAATTTATTCTGAAGATATAGAAGGTCAAGGTGATGTAGTAAATGAAAGTGGAATAGGTAGATATAGATATGGAAGTCTATCAGAAGGTTCAAGAGACAAAAGACAAAAACAAACAGGAAAATCAAGTTATGGTTCTTCTGATATTGAGCTAGAAGAAAACCAACTTGATTTTGAAGATAGATGGGGAGATGTTACAGAAACAATAGAAGGTTTTGATTATAAAGCTCAAAGAGGTACACCACAATATAAGAAACAATGGACTGAGTTTCAAACAAAAGCTGAAGCTAAAAGAAAGGAAGAAGCATTAGCATCAAATATACCTTATGTTCCATACTTTAAGAAAAAAGGTTCAGAAGGATTTGTGCCTGGAGAAGGTTATGATGGAGCTTTTGGTTTACATACATTTAATACACCTAGACTAGATGTAGACTATACAAAAGAAGAAAGGTATTCAATGGATCTTCCTGATGAACCTGAAGATAAAAAAAGGATAGATTTAGAAACACCAGAAGGAATACCAAAAAGATGGTGGGCACAAGATGAAAACAATCTAATGACTTTAGCTGCTTTAGATGATACTTTAAGAACTCCTTTTGGTGTACCTATTGAACGTCAAAAGATTGATTATGTATTAGATGATTGGGCATCTCAAGTAGGTGCTAATAATTCAGCATTAAAAACTACATCAGATGCATTAACAGCAGCAGGTGGACCGCAAGCTTTATTAGCAAGTGATGTTTTTGGTAAAACAATGGAAGGCAATATAAAAGCTCAAACAAATGTTAACCAAAAAAATGTTAATACTATGAATAGAGTTGCAACTTTACAGCCTCAGTTGGATCTTAAAGTTGATATGTTTAATAATCAAATGAATCAAGGAGTATATGATAATACTCAATTAGCATTAGAAAACTATGAGCAAAATGCTAATAAAAGAAAGATCAAAGCTAATGAGTTGTTTAATGCGGGTGCAACTAATGCAGCTAATACATATAATCTTAATCAGCTTTATGATAATTATAACATTAACCCAACTGTATACGGAGATGCTGAATTTACAGAAGATGGTAGAAAGCTTGTTAAGACTAATCAACAAGATGCACTAAATGCTTATTATGATAGAGTTGCTGACTATGAAATTAAAACAGGTAAACCTATGCCTGATAAGCTAATGGAACAACTTTATCCAGGAGCAGTAACTACTGATGAAGAACTGACTGCAGGCCAAGAAGAGTACAGAAAAAACAGAGCATCAGGAAATACTGGAGAATATAATAATGCAGTAAAAGCTAGGAAAGGATTAGAAAAAGGAAAAATACCTAAGTGGGCAGTGCCTTTTTATACAGGTAAAGTAGGAATATAAACTTAAAGAGTTTATGCAATACACTTTGTACACTTATTAAATTATATTAATTTTACATTATGGCAACATACGTTAAAGGAGCACAGCAATATACACCAGATATTAAACCGTTTACACCGGATTATAAATTTCTGTCTGCCGTTTTGGAAACAAGACAAGATAAGTATGACACAAATTTTAAAGCAACCAATGAACTTTATAATAAAGTAGTATATGCTGATCTTTCTAGAGAGGATACAAAAGAAAGAAGAGATCAATATGCAGAACAAATAGGTCCTCACTTAGAAAAAATATCTGGAATGGACTTATCTTTAGCCCAAAATGTTAATGCTGCTAAATCTGTGTTTGCACCATTCTTTGATGATGATCTTACAGTTAAAGATATAGTTTATACTTCAAACTATAAAGATCAAATGAAACATGCTGAAAGATTAAGAAACAGTCCTAGTGAAGATATGAATGAAAGATATTGGGATATAGGAGAACAAGGTTTAAATTATAGAATGCAAGATTTTGTTAATGCTTCATCAGAACAAGCATTAGGCATGACAGTACCAAAATATGTAGATGATGTAAAGTTATTTAAATTAGCTACAGAAATCTTAGAGGAAATGGATCCTAATCTTAGTATGAAGATGGATAGGCCAGGACCAAATGGTAATTTTATTATCACTGAAAAGAATGGTAGACTCATAACTGGAGCTGCTTTACAAACTTTAGAAGGAGCATTGTTGAATGACCCTAGAGTTCAAAGAGCATATGCAGAAAGATCTTTTGTACAAAGTAGACAATTTGCAGATCAAGGTATACAAGCCGGTAGATTTAGCAATGTTGAACAAGGTCAACAAGCATGGGCTAGTGAAACAATAGGTAGAATTACTGAGATTAACAATAAAAGAATTGAAGAAACAGGCCAAGAGCTAACTCAATTAGAAAATGCAAATGTTAGATGGTCAAACTATAAAAAGAGAAATGGAATTATAGAAGGGTCTGATGATGATAATGTAATGAAAGAAAATTTATCTGCAGCAGAAGCAACACAAATAGCTTTAGATAAATTAAAAGGTATTCAAACTCAAGGTAATAATCAACCAAATACTATTGATGGTTCATTAAATCAAGCTTATAGTATGTTAATGAATCATAATATAATGAGTGATTTAACAGCAGCTGCTCAATCATACTCTGCAAGAGATCAGGAATATTTAATAAGAGAAAACAAATTTGCTTTAAATGATCAGCAATTTCAACAAGATCTAGCTAAGATGAAAGCTAATCAGATTAATCATCTTGCTAGAATAAAATATAAGGCTGGTCTTGATGAAGATTTAGCAAGAAAGAAAGGTGAGTTGATAAATGAGAATGGTGAAAATGATCCATTAATTGAACTTTTAAAAGGCAATAGAACTACTAGAGGTAATACTAATACAATAGAAGTACCAGTAAATTCTGACGGAGAAGTAAGTCAAAATGCTGATATGATTCAAAGAACAGCATCACAGTTCTTAGAAAAGGATAATGCTTTAGCTGTTAATCAAGTTGATAAAATAACAAGAGCTTTAAAATTATTATACCCAACAGGAACAGATGCAACTGCAGATCAAATGGGTACAGGTATTTATGAAATAGAAATACCAAACAATACAGGAGGTACAGATAAGTTTACTGCAAACTCATTGGATGAAATGTCTTCTTTATTATTAGATCCAAAAATTGAAGGTAAAGGAGAAGATCAACAAATGGTTGGATATATAAACAGAGATGCAATTAATTCTATATATGGTTTTGTATCTACAGGCTTTACTAATACAGCCGATGTTACTAGACTTAATCCAGAATTAACTTTAGGTAGTGATCAAAGAACTCAATATGATGAGTTATATAATGAGATTGCAGGTCTTAATGGAACTAACACACAAGTTAATGCATTAAATACTTTTATTACTGGTGTACATGATAATTATGCAAAAGTATATGAATCTACAAGAGGAAATGTAGTTGATGGAACAGATGCAAATTTAGTGTCTATATATAAATCAGGATTTCCTGATATTCTAGATGCTGATAAAACAATACTTACACAAGATGAATATCTTAATAGAGTGGTAGAAGGAATTAGAAATGGAGACATTACTAATCCAGATTTAGATGGCTGGGATGATGGTACTTCAGATAAAGGTTATATGACGGATGAAGTCAAGGTTGAAATATATAAAGGTAGAAGTGGTGAAGGGCCTATAGTTGACAAAGTTAGAACAGTAAATACTGGTAGAAAGGTTATAGATATGAAAGCTGTAGAATCTGAAGCCAAACTAATCTATGATGCATTATATACAAATCTAAATGCTGCACTATCAGGTAAGACAGGAGACTTTGAAGTAAGAGATCTTGATTCAGAAATATATGGTTACTCTGGAAACTATTCTGATGTGGTTAGTAACAACAGCTATGAAAGAAATTTCAACCCTATGGTTAAAAATGAGCTGGCTGAAAAGGAAGTTTTCCAGATGATTACACAAATGAATACATTAGATGCAGAAGGTAGACCATATGGAATGTTTGCTGGGTCAATTGATCAATTTGGATCAAGTGATCAATTAACTAATACGAAGAGTGAGATAGCAGTTAAAGCATTTAATATATGGAAGGATGATGCAGCATTATGGTTAAGTAATAAAAGACCTGCTGTATCTACAGGTCAAAAAGCACCAGCTGCTAAAATTGTATACATGCCAGTTGTTGGTTTATCAGAAGATGGTGAGAAAAATTTTGCTGGATACAGAATTGTATTTAGTTCAGATTGGTTAGCAAGCAAAAGAATAGGAACTAATACTGCAAACTCAAGTGAGATAGGAGCGTTAACTGGTGAGGAAATAAAATTTTTACAAGGTCTTACTAATGATGAAGATGATCCAACTACAGATTCAGGTGTATTTTTTCTTTATGAACAAGAGATTGATCAAAATACAAAGTCAGATAAAAATACATATTATTCTTTTGTGCAAGCTGATATTTCAAAGAACAAAGGCTATGCAGATTATACAGTAGCTGATGGTAATCAACCTACTGGTAAATATAGAATAGTTCAAGAAAAAGGTGGTTATTACGTTTATTCTGAAACATACACTTATCAAGAAGGAGGCACGTATCTTAAAGAAGAGAACACTACACAAATTGATATGGCTCAAGGTTTAGAAGGATTAGATAAGCAAGTATTAAATTGGCAAAATGTATTGTTTAATCTAAGGGAACAAAATAGATTAGCCAAAGAAAAAGATGTGTCTGTTAACGGAGAAAAATAAAAGACTAAAAGATGGAGAACCAATCTAAGAACGCCTTAAAGGAAACTATAGATAACAATCAAAGACCTGCAATGAGTGTAACACCTGCAGGTCAACCTAACTTTATACCTATAACAGAAATGTTTGATACACCAGATACACTTCTGGCAGATGCTCTTGCAACTGATCCTGATTCTGTGGCTAGAGTAGATTTATATAAAACTGATATACAAAAGTACGGTATTGATGCTATGGCAAGTTTAGGTATAGCTGTTCCAAGTTTTGCAACAGATACCTACAATCCTGTTGATCAACAAAATCCTCCGGATAACACTTATTCAAAATTAAAAGGTGCATTTACATTAGATGATACAACAGGAGATGAAAGAGTAGCACCTGGCTTTGCCGGAATGAGGCAGAGTCAATTTATGAGATACTACAAACATCCAGATTTTACTGATTTAGGTTTTAGTCCATATGCAAATATGGAATCTTATTATAATGCCAACAGTACTGTATATGATGATATGACTAGAATGTGGAGTCAGTATACAAGTTTAGCTGGCTCAGGATTTAGCAGTGTATACAGATCTATTGGTGATGCTTTTGATGGAGATGCATATTGGTCAGCACCTGATTTAGAATCTGCAAGTGAATTTGAAGATGCAATGGGCATTGGTAATTCAAGTAGAAATGGTGGTATGGCATGGACAAACAACTTTTTATTAAACAGTGCCTATACTGTTGGTATATTAAGTTCTATTGCTGTAGAAGAATTAGCTATGGCAGGAGCAACAGTATTAACTGGAGGAGGAGCAGCACCTGCTGCTGGAGTTAGAACAGCTGTAAATGTTGGTAGAGCTGGTACTGCATTTAAAAACTTTTTTAATATTAGTAGAGCTGTAGGAACTACCAGAGATATTTATAGAACATTAAGGAATGCTGAACATGCTAAAAGCTTTTATGATGCAGCTAAGACAGGAGGTAAAGTATTAGGTCAAATGTTTGCTCCTAATACTTTGTATGCTCTTAAAAATTTAAAGACTACAAAAAATGCAACTCAAAATGGTGTCAACTTAGCAAAGATGTCTAGCACTTTTGGTGGTTTTTACAGAGATGTAAGAATGGTAAATTATGCAATGGCTGAATCTAAGATGGAAGCTGGTATGGTTTATAATGATGTTATGAGAACTGGTATTGATACTTATAACAAAAATAATCTAGAAACAAAAATTGTTGATGGTAAGGAGATAAAGGTTAATGTAAGAAATAATGCTCAGGTTACTCCTGAAGAGATGAAAGTTATAAGAGAGAAATCAAGCAAGGCAGGATTTTATACTCAGATGGCTAATGCACCTATTATATATGCCAGTAACTGGTTTGTATTAGGAAATGCACTAGGTGGTTTTAATAAGTCTTTAGGTAGAATGATGAATGACACCTTTAGAAAAGGATTAGGAGGGAAAATAATAAAAACAAAAGCTACAAGATCTGCTACAGGAGCACTTAATAAAAACGTTTTTGAAGCTTCAGGAACAGGGTTAAAGGGATACTTAAGAGGATTGAGAGCGGCAGGTGTTAAAGGTAATTTATCTGGAGTAGCTGGTGCATCCTTAAGATACTTTTCTAATAATGTAGCAGAAGGTATACAAGAAGTTTCTCAAGAAGCTGTATCAGCAGCAACTAAAGGATACTTTACTGCTGTATTAAATGATCCAATGGCTGGAGGTATTACACTTAGAAATCAAATGATTTTATCAGGTATGGGACATCAATTATCTGGAGAAGGTTTTAGTGTATTTATGTCTGGATTTTTAATGGGTGGTGCTATACAAGGACCGCAAAAGTTATTCTTCCAAGGTGTACCTGCTATATATCAAGCTGGTAAAGGTAAGTTTGGTACAGAAAAAATGAAAGCAGAATATGCTGAATATAAAAAGAACAGAAAAGATTTAGTTGCAGAAGCAGTAGAAGGTTGGAATAAAGCATGGAATAGTCAAGTAGATAATCCAGGTGCTATATTTGATCAAACAAAATTTAATTATTTAATTCAGAAGCAAGTTTCAGAAGGAATGAAAACTACTTCTTATGATCAAGATATGTTTGGTTTTATTGATCAAAAAGATCTTGCTAAGTTTAGTCAAATTCATACGTTATTATCTCAAGGAGGTATTAGTCAATTTACTGAACAGCTTGAGGATTATTTAAAATTAACTGATGAAGAGTTATTACAAGCATTCCCTGGGGAAGCTAAGGATATTGCAAATGGAAAAATTAGAAAGCGTTTACAAGACTTTATTAACTATGCAGAAAAAACAGAATCAAACTACAATAATCTTAATGACAAGTTTGAAAACCCTTATGATCCATCAGCATATGAAGTAGGAACAAGAGAGTTTGCTTTAGAAGCATTAAATTATCAAGGATACCAGCATGCAAAGTATTTGCTTATGTATACTCAAGATAATTTTGAGAGAGCATTGGAAAGATCAGAATCTATTCTTAGTAATTTAGAGATGGATCCTTTGTTTGAGAAAATGGCAGCTAAGGACATTTCTATATTAAGTTCTATTGATAATATAAATAGAGAGATAGCATTGCTTAGACAGGAAATAATGAGTACTGTTGAGATAACTGATAAAGAATTAAGTCTTCCTAAGAAAGGTGTAGGAGAGACAAATAAAAGAAAGCAAGAAAAGATTGATAGATTAGAAAGCATACTAAAAATTATTTCTGATCCAAAAAATCAAACTAAGAGTGGTGCATTTGATAGAAGAAAAATTTCAAAGCTAAGACCAGAATTTAGAAACTATGTAAGATATTTAGCATCTACAGAAGGATCTTTTTTAGATAGAGATAAAATAGACAATGCTTTAAAACAATTAGTTGATTATCACGCATTAAAAGGAAGAGCCCAGGTATATGATAAAGCTATAGAGTATTTATCTAATCCAGCAAGACTTGATGAGATAACACAAAGAACTGTTCAGTACGGTCAAAACTTGTATAAGAATATTAAAAGTCAAGTTCAAGCATCTATTGAAAAGTATTTAGAAATTACTGAGACAAATGAAGTAATGAATCAGCTGGCTGCATTAGGTGTTTATCCTGATCCATCAGAAACAAAAGCATTTTTACAAACAGGTGATATATCAAATTTAAAGACTTTTTATAATGAGAATGGTAAAGTAGAACCTAAAATAGATACAATATTATATGCTCAAATTGAAAGGATTATTGAACACTATACCAGCACTAGGGCAACTGAAGAAAAAACAGAAACCCCAGAAAAAAAAGAAACAGAAAAGGCAGAAGAAACCAGAACAGACCAAAATGACATCCTAAAAGATTTAGGTGTAGATGTAGAATTAGAAAAAACTAATGACACACCTATGCTAAATGAATTGTTGGAAAGACAATATAGAAAGTATAAAGCAACAGCAGCAATAAGCGGAGAGAATGTACTATTGTTTGAACAGTGGAGAAATAGTGAAGAAGGTTTAAATTTCCAGAACACGTTTAATGCTTTAAAGAGAGTGTGGGCATCAGGAGTTATACTACAGGCAGATAGTGAAGGTAATCCTTATAAGACAGTTGTAACTAGAGAAAATGTTACTAAAGAAGAAGGATTCAAAGATTGGTTTAGTCTAAGAGAAGTTAAAGAAAGTCCTATTGTAAAAAGAATATTAGATCAAGCAGGTTTAGTTATAACTGATATTGTTGAGTCAGAAACTGATCTGGGTAAAGAGGGTGATACGCTTAAAGGAAATAAAAATAGAAAGATATATAAAAGAGGTACACAAGCCAACATAGTTTTAATAAAAACTAAAGATCAAGAAACTGGAGAATTAGTAGAAATATATAAGTTGGTTGATAATAATGGCAAACCAATATCAAACAAACTACTAGAATTTGTAGACTCTAAGTTTGGAGCTTTTAGTACAGCTGCACAAGCAGTTGCAGCACTTAAAAAGATTGAAGCAACTGCACCAGATACAGCTACGTTTTTATTTGATGAAGTTGAATTGCAGCAAGGTGAAATCTTATTTGATGCACTGGGTAATAAGTATATAGTACTGAGTACACCTAAACAAGTTCAAGGTGGATACTTAAGAATTATAGAAGCAAGCAAGAATACTAGCAACTTACAAGAAAGAGAAAAGTCTGTAATTAAATTACAACCTGGACAATTTAAAGGAAGGTATTCATTACAAGAAATTAAAATGGATCTGCTTCCAGCAACTACAAGTAGATTAGATATTAATGATGTTGTATCTCCATATCCTTATAAGAACAATCAAGAAAGTAGAGCTTTAGCCCAACAAAGATATAATCATATTATATCACAGTTAAGCCCGGTTGAACTTGCCCAACTTGAATTATACGTAATTCCAAATCCGGAAGCAGGAAAGTTAGGTAGATACTATGCTATAGAAAGTTCTGATGGTAAAGTATATAAAGAATCTAATCCATATATACGTAGAATAAAATCTAAGTATGATATTGGAATTAGAATAGCAGATGATAAAGTTAGAAATAAAGTTAATCAAAGTTTAAGAGAAGCAGGGTTTCAAGTATCAGAAGATGTAAATGGTATTTTTGCATACTTACCTAATGAGTCATATGTGTTTTATGATAATCAGAATAACCCAATTGACCCACGTAATATAACAAAAGAAGAAGCTTTAAATACATTATATGTACCTAAAGCAATATCTAAGAATTTAACAAAAGAAGAGACTCTAGAATTAGCACGTAATAATTTTGCATTGAATGCAATGTTAGTTGAAGCATTAGACGGCATGAATATCTCTGAGCCAACAGCTATGTTATTACAAGCCTTTCCAAAAGAGATAGGACTTTCTATAGGTGGGGCACAAATGGCATATGGTCCAAAAGAGTTGCAAGAATCAAGAAGCTTAAGTTCTTTAAATTATCAGCATGCAGATTCAGAAGGTAACTATTTAGTTTATGATCTTAAAAGGGATAAAGGTAGAGGGACAAGAACTATTCAATCTAAAACTAACTTAGAAGGGAAGGCTGCAACAGCATTAAGAAACAAAGTTAAGACAGCACTAGAAGATTCTGGACAATGGGAGGCTATGATTTCAGGAACTGATAGATACTTAGCTGCTGTACTTTTACCTAACGGCCAATATGGATTAGTTAATTTAAAAACTACAAAATTTTCACAGGCAGAAGTTGAAAATTTATACACAGAACTTATTGAGAGAGCACAGCTAACTCAAAAAGAAAACCTAGATGAGAAAGGTGAAGCAAAAAATGAAGCATATAATATAGAATACAATGATGTTTTGGCTAATGGTTTATTCATAAGTACTAAACCAGGTTTTAGTGTGGCTTTACAAGTAACTCCATGGGGTAAAATTCAAATGGATGTTTTTGATAAGAATAGTAAGAAGCAAGTAGGTGAGACTATAACTATTAACCAAAAGATTATAAATGACAAGTCATCAAAAATGTCAGCTGTTAAAAAAATTCAAACTTTAATCAACAAGTTTAATGAAGACACAGAAATTAATCTTGCTGGAATAAACATTACAGTAAATAATTTAAGAAGATCATTTGCTGATACAGCATCAGTTGAAGAAGTTATAAGTAATTCTGAAACCAATGTATTACCAAGTGTTATAGAAAATCAGTCTTTAAGAGTTGTAGGTACATCTGCAGACATCCAAGCTTCAAGAGATGCTGCTGCAACAGTTAACAATAAAAAAACTAATGATGTAAAACCTAATAATCAATATACAATTGCTGAAGAAGCAGCAGAAAGTATACTTGATTTGTCTGATGCAGAATTTGATGCACAGCTAGATGAAGAGTTTGCAAACTTTCAAAAAGAATTTTTAGGTCACATAGTAAACAAAATAGTAAGAGGTGAAGAGTTATCAGCACGTGAACAACAAGCATATAATTTTTTAGAAAGTAAAATCAATATGTTAGTTGCAAAAGAAGGCGGTGCAGGATCTGTAACTATTAACAATGATTTAAAAGCTGATATAAACAGAAGAAGAAAAGCTGAGATTGAAAAAAAGGATGCTGAAGTAAAAAGAAGAAATCCAAAAAGTGGTGGGATTACTTATAATATGCTTAACTCAATTAATGCTAAGTATGATAAAGAAATAGCAGATCTAGAAAATAGAACAGATATAAATACAATAACACCATTAAGTATAGCTCAAGCTGAATTACAAGCTTTAAAAGCTAAATTGTCAGAAGGTGTAGATGGTAGGAGTATACGTAAAGTATTGAAAAATAATGAAGAGTACCAAAAGCTAAAAGAAAAAGTAAGAAAGCTAGGCAACATAAGCAATAAAATTCTTCCTTATACAGAATTGAATGAACAAGAGATTGAGAATATAGACACATTTAGTGCTTGGGCATTAGGAGCTTTACCAGCATACATTACTATAGAAGATATAGATCAGCTAAGAAACAATCAAAAGGCTGGTGGTATGAGAGTAGGTGCTTTTGTAATGTCTTTAAAGGATATTGCTGGAGGACTTACAGTTGATGGAACTATTTATACTGGTGCCTCATCTCCTTTTAAATATCATGAGGCTTTTCATAGTGTGTTTAGAATGTTATTATCTGATACAGAAATACAAAGATACCGTTCTATTGCCAGAAAAGAAGTAAGAGCTAAGTTAAGATCTGAAGGTAAAAACTTTAAAACAGAATTAGAAATATTTAAAAACTCTGCAGATACATATAGTAATATGACTGAAAAAGAGTTGATGAATGAATACTATGAAGAATATTTAGCAGATGAGTTTGAGAAGTTTAAAATGTCTCCAACAAAAACTAAAAGTTCTTCAGAGATAAAATCTTTGTTTACAAGAATTCTTGATTTTATTAAAGCTTTATTTAGCACAGCTGCTAAAAATGAGTTGTCAGTTTTATTTGAAAGCATTGACGCTGGTAAATATCAAAATGCCCCATTAGCTAGTAATGAGTTTACAGAAAGTTTACAGGAAGGTGTAACACTAGAAGCAAATGCATTAGTGCCTTATAGCCCAATACAAACGGAAGACAACAATGGGAATGTAAGAACAGGTTATTTATACTTAGATAATGACATTGCAGATCCTATGATTAGAAGTATTGCTGCTATGTATTTAGATAAGACATCTAAAATTACAGCAGCAACATATAGTCCTGCTGTTGAAATGGATGAAATACTAAATGATTTTGCATGGTTATATAGCCCATCAAATCCAAACAACTTAGAAAAGAGTGATGCTCAGATTGAAAAACTGGAAGAGATTGAAGAAGCTTTTGATATATATGATGTAGAAATTAAAACAGAAGTAATTAAATTACTAAATGTTTTAGGTGATCAAATTAATGAAACTGATTATACATTAGATGAATTAGAAGATGGTACAGGTTTAAGAAGTACATCACAATATGATATTGATGCTTCTTTAATAGGAGGGCATACTTCTTTATCTTCTAAACTAAAGACATATATTGCTACTACTACTTTATCTGAAACAGATTACTTTGGTAATACAGAACTAAAAGATGGGGTACCTTTAATTGTTGCTGTAGATTTTGTAGAAGCTTACAATGGTTTGCTTAAATCTGTTAAAAATATATCTGATCCAAAAAAGATTTTACAAAGTATGTATTTCTTTGGTCAGGAAAATGCACAAGTAGGTGCAGTAGTTAGAAGATTACTACAAGATGTTGGGATTAGCACTGATGAATTAGTAAGTTCTAAGTCATTAGGTAATCTTACCAACCCTAGCTTATTGCAATCTGTTGTAAAAGCATTTGAAAATTTCAGGGTAGATTACATATTTAATGAAAGAGATGAACTTGGTAATATTAGAATTTATTCTGCTGCTCAAAGAGATGATATAAACTCTCAACTTGACAGATGGAATCAAGCTTGGATAAGCAAGTGGAAACTAATTAAATCAGATAGTGACACAAAAGAACAAACGTTGACTATGCTTGCAGAGTTTGAAACTTATTTGAGTGGAAAGAAACAACCTGCAAAAAATGATAAGAAAGCTAGTTCTAAAACAACATTGACTAATCAAGATCTTTCAAATATATCACTAGATTTTTCAATAAAACTATTTGATTTGGTAGGTATAAGATTAAGCCCTTTGTATTTACAATATAGTATATTACAAAACAGACCTAAAAACACAGTAAAACAAAAAGCATTAGTTAATTTATATAGTGATGAAACACCATTGCTTGCTACAGATATAAAAATGATGTCTGATATAATACAAAAAGATGCTGATATATTTGCTACTGATGATTCTGGTATGGACTCTAGGTTAAGAGAAATGAGTATACACAGTGCACCGTTTGATGAAACCATTGGTGCATCTGTATTTAAAAATCCTAATGGTGATTTAGTATATGCCCATCAAAAACCTACGTTACATTTAAAATCAATTGCTGATTTAAATAACCCAGGTAAAATAGATGAGTTAAAACTTTCTGATGAATACTTATTAAATAACTTCTTATTGAATAGTGCAGCTTTTGAAATGTTATCTACTGAAAATAGATTAAAGGTTTTAAGAATAGCAGGAAGTAAAGTTGGACAAGTTCTATCATCTGAACAAGACTTAAATGATAGTATCACAGGAATTACTTCTACACAAACATATGGGGATTTTACATCTCAAGAGTTTGCATTAGCTGTAATCAATAACTATACAGCATTATTAAATACTAAGAGTAATAAAGTAGATAGTGTTGAAGGTGTAGACGTAAAAGGAAACAAGTTTAAAAGAGCATTGGCACCAGTATTAATTAGAGTAATGGAAGCTTCTAATACTGGAGACCTAATATCACTGCCTGTAATAAAGGCTGTTGATTTTAATAATGGTACATCAACTTTATCAGATAAATTAATTAATGTATTTGTAGATAGAATTAGAACTGAGTTTGCAAGAATAAATAGAGAAGCATTTACAATGGACTCTCTTACTCAAGAAAATGAAGTTCTTGGTTACAACACAAAAGATGGTAGAGCATATAAGTTTACCAATAATTCTACAGTAATATCAAGTGATCTACAAGAAAAACTAAGAGTAATAGCTATTAGAGAAGGAAAAGCACAAAAAGAAATAACTCTTGATGCTGCAATAAAAGAAGTCTCTACAATAAAAGCTTTAAAGAATAATATTAAACTTAATCTTGATAACTCTTTTGATGAGTTTATGAATACCTTGACTGAATTGAACATGCTTAATGATATATCTAATAATGTATCAGAAGGTCCAGTTAATGCTGCAGGTGTGCAAAGAAAAGAATTAGTTGATTCAGCTAGATTGCTTAATCTTAATTATGATACTACTCACAACTTAAAACAAATATTTTTTAATGACTGGGCAAACACAGGGGCAATTAATGAAATTATTCTTGGTGATCAAGCTGTCTCTTTAAAAGATTCAGTTGATAGAATTAAAAGAGCAAAAATGCAGAATGCTGCATATGATAGTGCATATAGTGCTGTTAGTGCTCCATCACATGGAGTAACACACAATGTAGAAAAAATATCTCTGATAACTTTACAAGAGCCGGTTGGTGAATCTAGTATAACTGGACAGAACATTGACCAAGCTGATGCACAAATGTATCTTACAACTAAAGCATTTAGATATTTATGGTTTGGTTTTGGTAGACTTAGCCCAAGTCAAGCTGCTATGATTGATAATATAGAAGCAGGTCAAAGTATTACATCTGAAGACATATTTGGATCAGTTGAAGCATCAGAAGGATACATTAAAAAAGGAGCAATGCTTAATTCTAAAAAGCTTGTGTATGGTGATGGGTCTACTTTTCTTAAGATGTCTGCTTTTGTTCTTACACCAGAGTTTACTTCTATACAACTAGAAGATGGAACTTATATTGCTAAACCAAATAGAGTTAAATTACACAACTTAAGAGTTAAGTTAGAAGCTATTGAGTCAGAACCAAATGCACAAACATTGGGTATTGCAGCACCGTTGAGTGCAATTAAAATGAAGAAGCAAAGTCTTAATACTTTAGAAGAATTAGATAATGCTAATCCATTTACAAATCCTCCAACACAATTGGATGCTAGATATATGGGTCTACAAGTAATTAATCCAAGTAATAAATTAGAAGTATTAGATCCTACACAGATTAAACAAATTATTACATCTGAGCAAAAAGATAATGTAAAGGTAGAAGCTTTAGGGTTGACTGTTGGTCAAATCAAGGAAGCATATAATAAAGCAGTTTCACAAAGAGTTATATTAAATTATAAAAACAAAAGAAACTTAATCTTTACATTAGATACTGCACTGGATGAATTAAAAGTATCTGGTAAAGAAGGAGCGGTTACTCCTAATCTAGCTGCATTTCTTATTTATGCACAAGAAGGTTTAAAAGCATCAAAGTCTAGTCAACAAATATTAGATTTCTTTTCTATGACTGATGGTGTTCAAAATTATGATTTGAATAACCCTTTAGTTGTTCAAAAAGCAGAACAGTTATTCCTATCATATTTTAGCAAAGGAGTGCTGTCAGAAAAATCACCGGGTACTTCACTTACATTGTTATCAGATTTTGGTAACAAAGTATACAGAAGAGTTTATGAGGTAGAGACTATAGAGAAGGATGGAGAGTTTATAACTGTACCTGTTAGATCAGAAATAATTAGAGAAAAAACATTTGCTAAAGAATATTCTACAAATGATTTAACTGATTTAAATACTATTACATCTGATACAAAAGGTTTATCAGAAGGTTTAATTGTACTGGATGATTTAAGACATGGTCTTATGGAATATACAGATCCAAAAGATAAAAGTACTTCTACGGGTCAAAGATATACTGAGATGATGATGCCCTCACATTATAAAAATGTGATGGACTTAATTGAAAATGTACCAAGTGCTAAAGTGCCAGAAGCAATATCAAAAATGTTTGGTGTAAGAATTCCTTCTCAAGACAATCATTCTGCAGTAAACATGAAGATGGTAGATTTTCTACCAGCTTACTATGGATCCACAGCAATGTTTGCAAAAGAACTTGTTGAAGTATCAGGAGCAGATTTTGATATAGATAAAGTTTTTGCTTTGATGAAAGAATTCTATGTGCAAGACGGAGAATTTATAGAGTATGGTAAAGGTAATTTATATGAAGAGTATGTTAGATATACAAATCAAAAAACAAATACACCAGGAACAACTTATTCTGAGGCATTAAGTTTATTTGCAGGGAATAAATTAAAGGGTGCAACTGAAGTTACAGATGCTCAAATGAAGTCAGCATTAAAAGCAGGATTAGAAAAAAGAACTATACAGGCATTACAAACATTAGGTTTGCCAGTTACTTCTGGTCAATTTGATATATATAATGATAAACACGGTGTACCATTTGCAGCTCCATTAAATAACCAAGTTTTAGATTATAGATATGCTTTAATAGGAAACACAGGTGTGACTGAATCTAAAGAAGGAGTACCTATTTCTTATCAAGCTGCAAATACAAATGTTCTATGGGATGCTAAAACTAAAACGGGTGTTCTTGCTGAGCTAGCAGAAGTTTCAGATGTATTTAAAGAAAGAATTGAAGAAGGCAATATTGATGTAGATAATTTAACTGGTAAGATAAAGGCGTTTACTGCTAATAAAGGAGCATCAATTGGAGCAGTTGTATTACCTAACTTATACTTAAGCTTACTTACAGAGTATAAAGTTAAAGTTACCAAGAAAGCTGCAATATATATGAATGGTCAACCATATAATGATTATGGTAAGACAGAATATAAACAAGGAGGTAGAAAGCAGGACGTTCTTTCAGCTTTAATAACAATGGCTACTGATAATGCTAAAGACCGTTTGGTTGCTAAGCTGGGTTTAAATAGACATGCTGTTGGTTTATTAGCTAATTTAACAGCTTTGACTGTACCATTAAAGACAGCATTGCTATTAATTAATAATCCTGCTATACAAGATATATATTCTCAAGCATTAAACAAATCTTCTAAACTAGATCCGGGAGTTAGTAAACTTACAGCTTCTACAATAGCACAATTAGAAAAGGTAAAAGGTAAAAGAAAATTTATACGTGTTGATGATGCATTATTAATAGATGCCCTTAATAATCCTGAAGATGTAAGTACAGATGAAATGTGGAGTATACTTAATGTATTTTCAAAAGCAACTCAGTTAAAAGATTTTACATCTAAGATGGGAGCTCCTACTAGTTTAACAAAAGGTTTAGGTGCTAGCATTGCTGAAGTAAATAAAAAATATCAAGACACTTCTGATTTATTTAATGCTCCTCCTGGTGGAGAGTTACCTATGGATCTTAAACCTATATATTATGGAAAGACTTGGCAAAATACTTATTTAAAAATATTTACTCAAATAACAAATGATTTATTGCCTGCTACTTTTATATCTACAATACCACAGTTTAATGAAATATTAGATCCTGCTATTAGTCAAATGAACACTGATACAATAGAGTTTACAGAAGAAGTGATGGCAAAAGTGAGATTAGATTTACTTTCTTATTTATCTATTAAAGCATATCAGAAAAAAGGTTTGGATAGTGATGCTCAGTCAGTAGCAACATTAAGCAATGATATAATTTATCCAACAGAATATAATTCTATAGTAGATGTTATTGATAGATTGCGTACTACTGATGTAGGTAAGGATAACTTCTTCTTAGATAATTATGTAATTACAACAAAAGCATCAGAAAGTACTGCAGGATTTAATCAAGCTAACTCTAATACATTTAGACAACTTAATGCGGGTCAAAAGATTCAACTTCAAAATGACTTTGCTAAACTATATGGTTCATTAGAAACTAGAAATGATGCTAAAACAATTATTAACTATGAAATGGTTAAAGGTGGTTTACAATTAGGCTATGGTTCTTTACTATCAGTGCTTAATCCTGTAGTATTAACTTCATACTTGGATACATTACCGTCTGTTGAGAAAGCACTAAAAGGTCAAATATCATTTGAAAATACATTTGGTATAACAGTAGAAGAGATGAGAGCTGAATTCTCTGATGGTTATTTATTATCTAATGCAAACAACTCTAAGTTGTTTACAATTGAGACAGATGAAATAACACCATTACCAAGCACATTTAGATATGATAGAACTGAAAAGAAATTAGCAATAAAGAATACAGAAGGATCTGCTAAGGCACCATTGATTAAATATTTAAGAATTGGTTTTGCTAATATAACAGGGCAAAAAGTATATAAGACATTTAGATACAATTCTGAGTCATCATCTATCAAAGAAAATGTATTTAATGAAGTAGATACAATGGGCTCTAATCAACAAAATGGAATTGGATTTATGTTTGGAAATAGACCAACATATACTGAAGTAAGAGAATATGTAAGAAGTAACGGAGGAGTAGCAGGTACTGCTTTAGATGTTAGAAAGATTGAAGCAGAAATAAATGAAATGTCAATTGATGAAAATAAACGTGCTCAGGAAGAGATTCTAAAAAATGAAAGTTCAATAATTACAGCTACTGAAGAAGGTGTAAATATTAGTTATGATGTAGAAGGTAAAGGTGTTAATATATCAGATATATCAAAACTTATTTCTGAAAAGAAAGATGATAAGCAATCAGAAAATGAAGCAGAATTACAAGGTAATATAATAGAAGATGTTGATCAAACATTAGACGCTAACATTACACCAGAACAAAGTGAACTTATAGAGGGATTACAGTATGAGTTGTTTGATAGTTATGATGTTATAACTGAAGAGTTTGATGCTATTGTAAAAGATAAAGCAGCAAGACTAACATTAATTAATCAAAATTTGTTTCCTTTGTCTAATATGATTGAGGCATATGAAAGTAGGTTTTCCAAAGATTCAACTAAGACATCTGAAGAAAGTCAAAAAGATTTCATAGATAATATTAAACGTTGCATATTAAAATAGATAGAAATGGCAAAATGTCCTAATAAAAATACAGGAGAATATAGAGCATTGCAAGATGTATACAATACTGAATTAGTTACTAATGATGTTATTAATACATGGCAAGAGCTAAACAACTCAGATGCTTTTCCTACTGTATTAGAAGCAGCAGAAATGGTTAATGATCAGAAAATAGCTTTTTCATTAAAGCAAAAGGATTTTGCTGATAGCCTTTTGACAAATTTGAGTAGAGAAAAAATAGGATCTATGTATCAAGGAGTATTCTTTTTGAATAACTCTAACCCAGCAACAAGGGAGTATGATGAAATGTTTTTATCTAGCAATTTAAAAAGACTAAAAAGATATTTAGAAATAAATAACATATCTGAATCTACTGTAAGCATAACTAGAACTCCTAAGTCATATGTTGTACAAGTTAATGAAGACATATTTACAGCAAAAGATTTAATAGAAAAAACAAGATCATGGGATACTCCAAGATCAAGAGCTGTGGTATTACATTTAAAGAAAATGTTTCCACAAGTAGATATAAAAATGTTAAGTGTAGCAGATGCAAAAAATCTATATGAATCTTTACCAGCATGGAAAAAAAATAATGTAAATTTTTCTAGAGTTAATTCATTTTATGTAGACGGTACAGCTTACTTAATAAAAGGAAGAGTAACAGACGAGACAGCAATTGAGGAAATACTACACCCATTTATAGATGCAGTTAAAATAGACAATGAAGGTTTATTTAACAGCTTACTTGGTGAAGTAACTACCAACTTCCCTGTTATGGTTCAAGAGATTGAAGCAGAATATAACAAAGGAAGAACCTTTAATGATGTTGAGAGAGACTTAGAAATAGTAACTCAAGGATTGGCTAGATACTTTAAAAAAGAATTTGAGCAGAATCCAACACAAAGATTTGTAGAAAAAATTAAGGAGTTATTAGAATGGTTTAAGAATGTAATTAATAACCTTAATGAATACATTACAGGTAGACCATTAACTGTAGATGCTATTAACTCTAATAGTTCTATGTCTGATATAGCTAAACTATTAAATACTGAGGGTATCCAATTTAAATTAACTAAGAGAGTTGATGGTAAAGTTAGATATAGCTTAACACCTAAGAAACAAAAGTTAATTGATAAAATTCTTTCTGAATCAAGTGGTCCACAAAGAGCAGTCATAAAACGTTTGTTTCATCAAGCAATGAATGTTGATGAAGTTATTGATTCATATTCAGCTAATGCAAGTGACGGATCAACAATTGTTACACTTAATAAAGCAGACCATACATATGTTGATATAACTAATGGTGAAATATTTACTTCAGTTACTACAGCAATTAAAGGTAAGCTGGCTAATCAAAAAGATGTACAGCTTAATTTAGATATTGGAAATGATGTTGATGCATTGTTAGATGCTTTGGTAGCAAATGAATCTGTAGCTAGTGTTATGGATCAAATGATCATGTTAAATGAAGAGCAAGCAAAAGAAGCATATAAAATTCTAGATACTACATTAAAGAATGTTAAGCCAGAAGGCTCAATAGCATTAACACAAGTTGTAGTTTTTGATGAAGCAACAAAACTTGCTGGTACAGCTGATTTAGTAATTGTTGATAGAGATGGTAGTATTAGAATAGTAGATTTAAAAACAAGCAAGAACGCTTTAAGTACTCAAGCTATAATAGATACTAAAGCTGGTAGACAACAGAAGTCATACTATGATAAAGAGTGGGGTCTTTCTCCTGAGAGTTTATTAAAACAACAAGGTATAGACAAGCTGTCAACTAGAACTCAACATAACTTACAAGTAAACTTGTATAGAAGAATGTTTGAGAACATGGGGTATAAAGTATTTGAAGGGGACCGTGCTGCATCTACTATACATGTTACAGTAGGTATAACAGGTAAAGGTCAAAATCAAAAATTTACAGGAGGGATAACATATGATCAATTAATTGACCATCCGTCTAGTGAAAATATAAACATGGTTAACATGTTAGTTCCACTGTTGCAAGATAACCTTAATGCAGAAAGACTTGAAGAAGAAACAAAAAATGCTGAAGATGCAGTGTTTAGAGGTTCAGAGCAAATAGAAGAAGATGCTACGTTAGCAGATAAGATAGAAGCAGAAAAGTTTCCAGAGTATAATGTCATTGCAACTGCACTGAACACTTATCAGTCAGCTATGATAGACACTAAAACTGCAATAGAACAAGTAAGAAGCTCTATCTATATGGATAGAACAAAAACTGCAGAAACAGAATCACTTGCTTTAGCCATTGCTTTTATAAGTATAGCAAAGAGTGAGGGTCCAATTGCTAGATCAGTTGCTTTTACTCAGCTATTACAAGATGCAATAAAACAAATTAGATCTTTTACTGAGTATATAGAAGACCCAAAGAATGTTAGCAAGCCTGAGTATATTACCTATGTGCTTAATTTTGATAGATTCATAAACAAATTTAAAGGGTTACATACTTTAGAAGGTACTCAAATAAAAGAGTTAAATGCTACACAGAGATCATTGGTCTTAACAATGGGTCAAAGCATTAACAAACTAACAGGAGGATCATCAAAGACTGACCTAGGACTTATAAAAGATGCACTAAACAATTATGTAAAAGAAGTTATAAGAACTAGATCATCAAATGAATTTGGTGCTGATGGTAGTTACTTTACTAAGGAGGACCTTGATGATTTAATGACTCAAACAGATGATATTAGTTTAGTAGATCTTTATACAAGAGATATGGCTACGTCAACAGATGTTATGTTAGCCGTCATGGACAAAATCTACAAAGCAAAAAAGCAAGAGCTTTTAGATAAGATTGGACAAAGAGAAACTCTCATAAGAAATGCTGGACAAAAATTATTAAAGCTTTCAAATAATAAGGATTTAGAAAAGCTTTATGACTTTATGTTAGAATATTCTGATGATGGTCAATTTACAGGATTCTATGTTAAAAGAGTAGGTCAACAATATTATCAAATGCAAGATGAGATAAGATCTAAATTATATGATAATGAAGGAGACCCGTATTACTATAAAGACATTACTAATCTAGATGATGCTTCTCAAGAAGACATAGACTTTAATATAAAGTTAGCAAATGATAAAAGAGCACTAAGTGATTTTTTTAGAGCTGAGATTAAAAATGAATCAGGAAACCCAGTAGATGGAGAGTATCATGGTTATACACAAGAGTTTAAAGATGCAAGAGACATTTATGAGTACTTTGTTCCTGGTGATGAATCAAATCCTTATGGTAATTGGTATAGAAAACCCAACATATCTGATGCAAAGTATACAGCATATGAAGCTAAGTATTATGACATGCATGCATATACTAAAGCGGTTAGGGTAAACGGTCAACCTATTGGATCAATAGTTAAAGATCAAAGCTTCCGTGCAGCAAGAAAGAAATTTGTTACTGTACTTAGCACATCAAGATCTGGTAGAGATATGACTAGTGAAAAGTATGGAAAAATAATGAAACCCGGCAATGCTTTAGAACAAGCTCAAAAAGAATTTTATGAACTTTTTGTTGGAATGTTTGAAGGAGAGCTATTAAAAATGCTACCGGGTGGTGTAATGAATCAAATGACTGGTAGAGTTCCTTTAGTAATGAATGGTGTCTTAAATGAGCTTAAAGGAAAGAGTAGTCTTTATAATAAACTTTATGCATCAACAATAGGAAGTAGAGCTTGGAATACATTTAAAAGAACATCATCAACTAAAGGTGTTGCATTAGATGAAAATAACAACTTGGTAAACTCAATGCCTATATTTTATACTGGTGTACCTAGAACTGATGCTGAGCTAGACAAAGTATCTAAAGAAATACAAGCTAAAAAAGATCAGTTAAAAAAAGGTGAAATTAGTTCAGATGATTATAAAACTGATATAGCAGCACTTAATGGTAAAAGACAACGGTTAAGATCAAAACCATCAATGGGTCAGATAAGTACAGACTTAACATCAAGTCTATTAAAGTTTAGTGCAATGGCACAAAACTATGAGACTATGAGTACTGTAGAAGACACCATGAATGCTTTTGTTAAGGTTATAGAAAGCAGAGACTATGAACCTTCTGGTGATACCAAACTAACTACAGTAACTAAAGATGGTATAAAGAAAGCAGTAGGTGTAAAAGCTAGTACAAGCACTCAACAAAGTAATGTAGAAAGAAGAGCAAAGAAGTGGATAAACATGGTCTTCTATGACAATGAGCTTATAAGCAAAGGGGCTTTTGATAAAATAGCAGATGGATTAATACAACTGTCTTCTTTATCTTATGTAGCATTTAACCCATTTGGTAACTTTAATAACTACGTTATAGGTAGAATAAATAACAACATAGAAATGTTGGGAGGTAGGTTCTATAAGAAGGGATCTTACATGAGGTCTTCTGCTGAGTTTAATAAAAAAGCTTTAATGTCTTTAGTACAAAGAACTTCTTATACAGGAGAAAGCACACGTGATCTTGCTGATATAGCAACATTTGGCATGATACCTGGCTTAGGAAAATCTGATTATGATCCAAAGAAAGCTAATAATAAGTGGGAAGCTTTTGTAGATATGTTTAGAATGATGGACAGTATGTCAGATTTACGTGAACAAGGAGCAGGTTATGAAACTGCTCAAGGTAAGAGTTGGTTTGATAGAGCTTCTGAATGGGGTTATGTTATGCAAGATGCTGCTGAATATAATGTACAAACTAAAGTAGGTATGGCTATGCTTATGGACATCATCCTTGTAAACAGAACTGAAGGTAGTCCATTACAAGGAACTGAATTGTCTTTTTATGATGCGTTTACTTATAATTCAGAGACTCATGAAAATGAAGTTAAAGAAGGGTTTAATAGAATTATATATAACGGAGTTGAACAAGATTATACTGATGAAATTAGATATGAGATTAGAAATAAAATACGTGAAGTAAACAAGCAGATCCACGGTAACTATGCTAAAGAAGATAGAATGGTTATTCAAAGTAATACAATAGGAAATCTTGCAGCTCAATTTAAAAAATGGGTGGCACCAGCAGTAAGAGCTAGATACCAAAGAGAATACTTTGATCAAAACTTAGGTTGGATGGAAGGAAGGTATTTATCTTTTTGGTCCTTCTTGGGTTATGCTAAAAGAGAAATTATGAAAGGTAATATTTCTTTTACCACTTACGGTCAAGGGTTTATGGAAGCTCAAGTCAAAACAGTGACAGGAAAAGATGGTGTTAAAAGAACAATAGGGTATGATGGTAAAGGAGGTAATGCAGATCAACGTGCTCAAAATAAACTGTTTGGTTTTTACAGAACTATGGGTGAGATAGGTATTATATTAAGCACATTAGCAATCAGCATGATTTTAGATAATATACTTTCTGATGATGATGATGATGACTTAACTAAAAGACTTAAAAATATGATTAAGTATCAAGCACAGAGAGCTTATAAAGAAACAGTAATATTTAATCCTATTCCAGGTTTGGGAGGATATACCCAAATGCGTCAGATGTTTGATTCACCATTGGCTGCATCAAGAACTATGGGAGAGTTAGCAGAAGCAATGTATTATACTGTGGCTACACCTTTAGCATATACAACACAAAGCAAGGATGATTTTTATTTAAACTCTGAACATGTATATCAAAGAGGTGGTAAAAAAGGAAACTTAAAAGTTTATAAAAACTGGAAAGATGTTCTTCCTATTATATACTCTATACAGAAATATAACTCATACTTACAAAATGATGATTTTTATATGGGAACTAAATAACCAATATCAGACATATTAACAGGTAAATAATTTTAATGTATCATTGAGAAAGTGTATATTATTGTATAAGCACACAAAGAAATATGAAAAAAATATTGGCAACATTAGTACTAATACTCTTAACATTCTCATCTTGTGGCACATATAATATATCTACAAGTTATAAAATCAAAAGTATTTTAACAATAACAGAAGAAGGTGACACTCTAGCGGTTCCTGTTAGAGACTTTAAGTTTAGAATACTACGTCAAGATGACCCTTTTAGATATGGTTACAATCAAAATTGGCAGTATAGAAACTGGAATTACTATAATGTTCCTAATATTAATGTTAGAAATACATACAGTCCGCCTGTGATGCATACAAGACCACTAACGATACCAATAATTAAACCTACACAGCCGGTTAAACCTGTAAATACTATTAGAGTTATTCCTCCAATAGCAAAACAGAAAAAAAATTAAGTGAAACAATGACAACTAAATTATCAATAGTGAGCATAACAGCATTTTGTACGTATTTATGTACGTATTTTTTTGATTTATCAATGGAAAACATGGAACAATACTTAGCTGTTTGTTCAGTATTATGGTTAGATGGCGTTTTTGGAGTATGGGCCGGCTGTAAAAGAGAAGGGTTTAAAACCTATAAAGCATTAAGAATAACCAAAAACACCTTTACATGGTTAGCCATCCTGACTGTCATCCTTATGATAGAAAAAGGCTTTTCAGGTACAGGTTGGCTATCCGAGGTAATTGTAGTACCCTTTATGATACTACAGCTTATAAGTGCTCTTAAAAATGCTTCTATGGCAGGACTAATAAAGACAGATGAACTTAATAAAATCCTTGATAAAATTGATAATCATAAAGGATTAAGAAAGTAACCTACCCCTCACAACTAGAGCATTCTAATATATTACGAGCAAAGTCTTGTGCACTACTTTTACTAAACTGATAGTACAAAGTTTTTACACCTTCTTCCCAAGCATATAAATATAATTGATTAATCTGTTTAGCTGATACAGATGGATCTATCATTAAATTAAGTGACTGTGATTGATCAATATACTTTTGCCTTTGTGCAGCTTGCAATACAATCTCTTTTGGAGAGATCTCAACAAAAGATTTAAATACTTCTTTAGTGGGAAAGTCTAGGTGTTGCACAGACCCATCTTTACTTAGAATAGACTTCCAGGTTTTGTCAGTGTTTAAACTATACTTTTCTAGTTCTTCTTCTAAGAATGGATTTTTATATACAGTCTTAGATTTAGCAAGATCCTTAATAAAGTAGTTAGACTTGATAGGCTCTATACCCATAGACACAGCACCGTGTATAAATGAACTAGACTTGGTAGGAGCAATGGCCATAAGAGTGGTGTTAGCATATCCTTCTCTAAGAGATGTGTATCCATATTCTTTATGTAACTCTCTAGAAGCAATCTCACTTCTGTCTTTAAGAGTTCTAAAGATCTCACTGTTTAAACCTTTAGCTTTTAATGAGTCAAACTCAAGAAGTTTAGATTGAAATAATGAATGATAACCTAATACACCAAGACCAATTGCTCTATGCTTCTCAGCAAAGTTAAACGCTCTCTTCATACCCGGCATAGTTTCAGACTTAATAATGAATTCATCCATTACTGCATTTAAGAAATATACATATGTTTCAATTGCATCAGTTTCCTTTATCTGGTCCCAATGTAAAAGATTAATGGACCCTAAGCAACATACAAAAGAATTATAGCTATCTGTAGGAAGCTGAATTTCAGAGCACAGGTTAGAAGCTGTTATCTCCATACCAAGTTCTTTGTAAGGAGAGTTATTATTACTGCTATCTTTAAACATTATATATGGAAAACCAAACTCTGATCTACGTTGTATTATTTTTGCCCATATTTTACGTTTTTTTCTATCTCCTTCTTTCATCTCTTCCATCCACGTATCACCAACTGTAATACCATACTGTAGATTTTGTATTGGGTTTCCCTCAGTACCAATATCTAGGAACTCATCAATGTCTTGATGTTCCACAGGTAGATATACTGCACAAGCACCACGTCTAGCTTCAGATTGTTTACATACATCTACTACAGTGTCATACATTCTAGCATAGTGAATAGGACCATCAGCATGACCCCCTGTAGATATTTCACTTCCTCTTGGTCTAATGTTACCCAAGTAAGCACTTGTACCGCCACCATACTTAGACATCATTCCTATTTCACGTCCTGCGTTAAGTATGCTGTCTAAGTTATCATCTATGTTAGATCCATAGCAGCTTATAGGTAAACCTTTTTGTTTACCAAAGTTAATCCATACAGGAGTAGACAAAGAGTAAAAACCTCTTGCCATATAATCCTCAAACTTTTCTGCAAATCCTTTTATATTCAAATACTTTTCTGCTTTTATAGCAATGTCTTTGATTCTTTGTTCTGGTGATTCAGTAATATATCCTCTTGATAAAAATGTGCGGCTGTCTTCATTAAGCCAGTAATATTTATTATATTCCATTGGTTTTGTTTTTAGAACAAGTCATCAAGTGTGATGCTCTTGCTTTTTTTATTATAGTCTACACTTTTTTTGTAAAAGAAATCTCCCTCTTTTGTTCCGGTTATCTCTATGTCAAACCATTCAACTGATTTTAATATTTCTCTATTTACTTCAAAGATTGGTTTCATGCCTATCTTTTCAAGAGAGTTATTAAATCTGTTTTTTATAAAGTGATACACTGTTTGTTTTGGTAAGAACTCAAGCTCTCCTTGTTCAAAGATCCAATCTAATATACCACACTCTGCTCTATATGCTTTTCTACATGCAGAATAAATGAGCTCTTCAAATTCTGCATCAAACCACTCAGGATTTTCTTTCTTGATGATATTAATAAGTTCAGCACCAAAGTTACCGTGTATTTCTTCTTCTTTACTAGTAGCTTCAACAACATTAGATATACCCTTAAGCACATTCTTTTCTTTGTTAAAGCTCATCATAATTAAAAACTGACTAAATAGACTTACGTGCTCTATAAATAAAGAAAATAGTAATACAGACTTAGTATACATTTTGTTGTCTCTGGAACGTGTACCATCTAAGTATTTCTTTAAGTATTTAAGTCTACCTTCTATTGCAGGTACTTCAACTACTGATTGAAATTCTTCTTCCAGTCCTAATATTCTAATCAGTCTTGCATAAGCATCTTTATGTCTTACTTCAGACTCAGCAAAAGTAAAACCTACATCACCTACTTCTGTTATAGGCATGCGTTTATAAAGATCACCCCAAAAAGTTTTTACATTTACTTCTATCTGAGCAATTGCAAGCATTGTCTTTTTAATTACATCTTTTTCTTTGGAGCTTATGTTTATTTTAAAATCTTGTATATCCTCTGTAAAATTAAACTCTGTGTCAATCCAGTAAGAATGTCTTATTGCATCTTTGTATGCTAATAGCTGTGGATACTCATAAGGTAATATGTTTACTCTTGACTTAAAGATGTCTTTATTCATAATTAATATTTTAGATGGGTTAAAAAAGCTGTATATCTACGTAAGAGACATACAGCTGCTTGGTATATATAATGTAAGAAATTTTGATTAGACTGAAAAGTCTAGACAAATAATTTTACAAATGTTATAGTAAAAAAAATGAAACCTAATTCAACACCACCCATAGGACGGTATTTATCATCTTCACAAAGTACTTCACAATTCACTGTCTTTATGCCAAAAAGTGTCTCTGTTGGAAGGACTTCTAAGGAAAATTTAGATTTAAATTGTAAGTGGTCAATTTTGTTCATGTAGTTTTCTTATTGGTTAATGTTTAATTTTGTTAGTAAAATTTTGTATATTATACATATGTAAGCAAGACAAAGATAGCATTAATATATGTCTTTGAGTTGCTTAAGTGATACAAAATTTGTATATTATTTATATAGTACATTAAAATACTTTATCATGTTAAAAAAAATAGCAAACGTTTTATGGACGTATAGCCCTCAGGATTATTGGAGAGCTGTATGGTCAAAGACTTCTATAGATGAAAAGGCAGAGAAGACTTTAGTTGAAATAGTTAAAAGATATAAGCTTACTGCAGATGAATTAGCTGATGTAGGTAGAGCAATTAAAGAAGTTGGTAGTCAACTTGCTGATGTTGGTGGTGCTGTAAAAGGCAAAGCTAGAAAAGGCAGAAAGAAAAAAGAGGTCAAGTAATGAGACAAGTATGTTTGTTAATTCAATGGGTTACAAGAGGTAAAGTCTGTTTAGGATATTGCCGTCAAGGATTATGTAATAAAACAAAAAGTAAATTATAATGGAAGATTGGCAATTAGAAATAGCATTTCATTGGCCCCACAATAGATTTGCACTAGGTTGGGAATTTATAGATGCAGATAAAGAATATGATTATAGAACTATTAAATTATATTTGTTTATAGCAACATTAACTTTTGATTATTAAACTATGGCAAAGAAAAGACCATGTCTATCAAAAGGAAAAATGAGCAGACAAAAAACAAAGATGCTTATGAGATCTGGCGGTGAGCTAGATGAAATCATGATGTCTTCTGTAATAGAAAAGATGAATAGAGGCGGTAATGCTGAGAGAATTGTAAAAAACAATGAAACAGGGGTAGAATCAAAGCAAGCTTATAAATTAGGAGGTGGAACTCATAACACATATAGTGGACCATCTAAAACTAAGAGAGGTAAAAACAGAAAGAAATGAATATCTTAACGGATGTATTAAGTTTATTAAGAAGAGGTGTCTTTGCAAAAAAAGCAGAACCTAATGATGTCTTAGTATTAGGTGTTAACGAAGAGCCTGATATGACTGGGGTTGCTTCACCCATACCTTATAAAAGTGTAAAGCTTATTAAGATTAAAGATCTTAAAGTAGCATCAGAATCTTGTGATATAGTAAATGTACCAGAATCTAAAGGTCCAAGTACACCAGGTGTATATCAAAAAACAGATATAGACCCTGAAACAGAAAAGTGTACTGATTATTTCCGTTCATTTAAATCTTTAAGTAGTAATCTTACTCTTGGTGTTTCTGCTGATGATAATTATATTGAAATAACAACAGAAGGAGAACCTAATCTTGCAGCCAATGTAGGAAGCGGTTCTAATGTATGGAAAGATAAAGTTGGTGAGACACTTAACTTTAGAAGTATAGTACAGGGAAGTAATATAACTGTAGCACAAAGTTCAAATGAAATATCACTTAGCGTTCCTGCAGGTGCAGGTTTAAGTCTAACTACAACTGGAACATCTGGAGCAGCAACATTAAGCAGTGGTGTTTTAAACATCCCTAATTATGCAACAGGTGGAGGTGGTGGTATGACAGACTTCCTGATCAATGGTGATTCAGGATCTCCTCAAACAGTTAGTAATGGTGACACAGCAGTTATTGAAGGCGGTGAAGGTATTAATACTGTAGGTACTGGTGGCCCAAAGGTTGTTGTAAATATGAATCACTTTTACACAGCATATGTATGTAAGATAAGTCAAAGTCTTACTAATGACCCAACAGAGACTGTAGTATATAATGACACAGGATTAACATTAACATGGTCAAGAGTGGGTGTAGGACAATATAGAGCAACCTGGTCTTCATCAATACCTGCTGGAGATGAAGTTGTAATAAATCCTATGCCAGTATTTAAAAATGCTCCTAACAGTATAAATGTAATTGGGGTTAGCAATTCTAGTTTTACAGTAGTTACTAATAAACTTGATTCTAATTTAGCACCTGAAGAAGATAGTGTATTAGAAAATACACCAATAGAAATAAGAATTTATCCATAAACATATGCCAAACTTTATAACAAAATTATTTTCAAGTGGAGCAACTAAATTAGTTGAAGGGATAGGTGGTGTTTTAGATGAACTTATTACATCTAAAGATGAAAAGCTTGCTGCTGAATTAAAAATAAAAGAGTTGATAGCCAAGCATGAAGTTGAAATGGAAACAGAAATAACTTCAAGATGGTCCTCAGACATGAATTCAGATTCATGGCTCAGCAAAAATGTGAGGCCTATGGTTCTTATATTCTTGGTTGTATCAACAGTAATATTAGTATTTATAGACGCTGGAGTTATAGATTTTATAGTAGAAGACAAGTGGGTAGACTTACTACAACTGGTTTTAATAACAGTAATAGGAGCTTATTTTGGGGGAAGGTCCCTTGAAAAAGTAAAAAAAAACAAATAGTAAAAACAAAAATTAGAAATTATGGCAAATAAAATGAACAACTCATATGGAAGTGGAGACATGGCAAATGAGAATACACCTAGTAGAGTTATGGGTATTGCAGAAGCTGGTAAAGAAAGAATGAATTCTTATGCTAAAGGCGGTGGTCTTAAAGGTTTTATGGGTGGCGGTGATGTAGTCTTTGGAGCAGCAAAAAAAGCTTCATATGGTAACATGGGTAGAGCTAAAAAGAAATAAAGCTATGGAAAATAAAGTTAAATGTCAATGTGGAAACACACAAGATCCAAATGGAAATTGTGATGGCACTCACGCAAAAAATAAATAGTCATGAAAAAAATAAAAGAGGTAACTAACGGATATTATAATCCTACATCTATTCCACAAGCTATACAGCAAAAAAAGAATAGAAGAAAGGTAGAGGCAAGAATTAAATTGGCTAAAAAAACAAATTTAAATCCACCACAAAAATCTACTAGAGCAAGTGAGCCAGTTCAATCTGCTGCTTTCAAAAGTGGATATTGTAAATAAAATAAAAAAAAATGGGTTCACTACTGCAAGACGTAATTGGATTATTTTCCAAAAAGAAATACGCACCAAAACCATATGATCTTAATAAAGATGGTAAGGAAGATTATTTAATTTTATCTACTAAAGTAGATAGCTCTTTAAATGTTATGGCATATCTGCCAAAACTAGAACAAGAGTTAATTTCTATATATGATCTTGCAGCTGTTATTGCTGGTGGTGGTAATACTACTTATGATTATAGTAGTGCACAAGACGGAAACAATGTTGATTTAGTACTTACAGGATCTGATGCTACTATAGATATAGTAAAGCTTCTTCCTGGTACAAACATCACTTTATCTGATGATGGCTCTAATAATATTACTATAAGTAGTACAGATGAATTTGTTGGAACTGTTACTAGTGTAGATGCTGCTACTAATGGAAATGCAATTGCAGTCTCTGGAGGTCCTATTACAACTGCTGGTGTTCTTACATTTAATTACTTAGGTAATGCAACTCAATATGTTAATGGTGCTGGAGACTTAGAGACTTTTCCAACAGTTGGATCAATGAGCTCATGGAATGTAGGTGGTGAAGGTGGTTTTTCAGTAACAAATGGAGACAGCGTTCTATTTTTTGGTGGTAATAAAATAACAACAGTTGGTAATAGTTCAAATAGAGTAACATTTAATCATGATAATACAACTAGAGTAGATACAACATCATCTGAATCACCTGCATTTGGTACTTCATTTACGGTTGTGGATACAATAACTCAAGATGCAACAGGACACCCTACTGCAGTAAATGTTAAGACAGTAACTCTACCAACACCTGCAGCAGCAAGTAATACTACTTATGATTTAACAGGTCAAGTATCTGGTACAGATGATTTTGCAATAGGATTAGCAGGATCAGATGGATCATTAGACAAAGTCCTATTAAAAGCAGGTACTAATATTACACTTACTGATGATGGATCAAATGGTGTAACAATTACTGCATCAGGTGGTGGAGGTGCAGGAACAGTTACAAGTGTATCAGAAGGTAATGGAATAGTTGTATCAGGTACAGCTACAGATCCAATAGTAAACATAGAATATGCAGGGGCTAGTAATGCAATTATTATTGCACCTACAACAGCACCAACATCAGAAGATTATATTTGGTTTAGTGATTCTAGTGACAATGGTGATATTAAAAAAGGATTAATATCTACTTTTCCAGCAAGCGGTGGAACAGTAACCAGTGTTGGTTTAGCAGCTCCCTCAGCATTTACTGTAACTAATAGTCCTGTAACAAGTAATGGAACGTTAACTCTTACAGGTGCAGGAGCAACAACAGACTATATAGATGGAACAGGTGCTTTACAAGCTTTTCCTTCTATTCCAAGTGTACCAACAAACATAGTTGAGACAGTAGATACACAAAACGGTACATACATTGATATGACACCAACAGGTGCTGCAGATGGTGATGTTGTTGTAACAGCAGAATTATCAGCGGTTGATGGTACAGATACTTCAGGTAAATTCTTAAGTAAAGATAATGTATGGTCAGCAATTCCAGGAGGAAATCCAGGAACAGTAACTAGTGTTGGTTTAAGTACAGATATTACAGCTTTCCAAGTTGTAAGCTCTCCAATTACATCAAATGGAACAATAGAATTAAATCTTTCAGGAGGAACTGCAGGACAATTCTTAAGACAAGATGGTAATTGGGCAACAATTCCAGGAGGCAACGTAGGAACAGTAACCACTGTTTCAACTGAAGTAACTCCTGTTATAGCAAATTCAATTGACTTTACTGTAGCTGATCCAACAACTACACCTAAATTAACTATAGATTTTAAAGGAGTAGCTGGACAGTATATAAATGGAGAAGGTGAATTAACAACATTTCCTACTCAAGAAGATGTGAAATTTAAATATGATGCAGCAGATACTCAAGCAGGATATTGGAGTGATAAAGTAACAATAGGTTCAGGTTTATCAGGTTCAGTTGGTACAGATGTAAATGGTGTTAAAACATTAACTATAAGTGCTCTATCATACAGTACAGTAAATAGTATTAAAGTAGGAAACAGCACAGAGTCAGGAACGTTTGAGTTTGATGGTCCCGGTGTTAGCATGGTATCAGGTAACCCTAGTGTTATAACTTTTGCAAGTGTCCTATCATTAGCAGCAACAACAGCAGGTGATGCATTAGATGTTGCAGTAACAAATGATAGCAGTAATACAGGAGACAGTACTTTAGACTTTACATGGGCAGGATCTGCATCTGAGTATATAAACGGTCAAGGTAATTTAATTACATTCCCATCAATACCAACAGAATATACAAGCTGGAACTTAGTTGGAGACTTAGGAAGTTCACAAACAATAGAAACAAATAATACTGTACTAATAGCAGGAGGTGTTGGTCTAACATCAACAGCATCCGCAACAGATACATTAACTATTGATTTAGATGATACAGCAGTAACACCAGGTCCATATACTAATGCAGACATAACGGTTGACCAACAAGGTAGAATTACTGCAGTTGCTAATGGTACTGGTGCTCTTGGTTATACATCATATGTAGCTGTATGGTCACATCCAAAGGGTGCTGCAATATCAGTTACTATTCTTAGTAATGATACAGGTTGTCAATGGAACTGGGATTTATCAAGTTCAGTAACTGGGTTATATACAATAAGTCCTTCAGCACCGGGATCTCCAACTGATCCTTGTAGTGATTCAGAAGGAAAAGACATTTGGGTAATGGCCAATGGTCAAAGCACACCTGTAGAAGGTACTATTCCAGCAAACATATTTTTTAAAGATGTAGACAGTGGAAAAGTAGTTCTAAACTTCTTAGAAGAAGATTTTACAGGAAGTACTAAAGGTGTAGATAGAGGTAATATTGAAATCAGATTATATAATAGAAGATAATAAAGAAATAAAATGAGTGTATATATACAAGAGGTCTTAGGCCTACTAAAAAGAAACAAAAAGAAATTGGTCCTTGACAAACAAAGAGATCATTTTGAATTTGGTAAACTATATCAAAATAGTTCTTTAAACAATGCAGGTACTTACGGTCCAAGAATGGAACCTTTTGTAGTTAAGTGGGGTGATCTTGTATGTCAAGCAACTGAGAATCTTACTAGAACACAACCGGGTTCTGGTAATTTAGGTTTTGTACCAGTTTATACTGTACCAGAAGGAAGTTGTGCATGGGACACTGTTATGGACTCTATTATAACTCAGAATGCTCTTGGTGATACTATTACTATTAATAATGGAAATCTTGTTGTTGAAGGAGATGCTACTGTAGAAGGAGACTTACAAGTTGATCAAAACGCAAATGTAAATTTACAGCTCACAGCAGGTTCAGCTAATATATTAGACTTAACTGAAGATAGAATAGTTATTGTAGGACCAAATGGAGAGTTAGAAGATGATGCTAACTTTACTATGGATGGTGTTACTTTTACTGCATTAGTAAATGTACAACATGGTAGTATTACAGCATCTCCAACTGTTCCAACAACCACTACAACTTTAAACTCAAACATTGTACTTAATGGGCCTGTTACAGATTCACAAGGAAATGTTGGTCAACTATCTCAAGTACTTGTAGGTTTAGGTGACGGAAGAGTAATATGGTCAGATGATGATGTTGTAGAAGCCTTAACTTATGGAAGCTTATGGCAAGGAAATATAAATAATTTAAAACAAGAGCTAGCTATTGGAACAGCAGATCAGATTCTTATATCTGACGGAGTTACTTTTGCATGGCAAGATAATCCATCAGTTAAATTACCTGATGTGTTATGTGAAGTATTTAGAATACCTTTATGGGCACCTGATAATGAAACTATAGGTTGCTCATTAATGATTCAAGATGGTGATGGGTTAGGTACACCAGCTACTGAAGTAAAAAATGATGGTAAACTACATCAAACAGGTGAAGTAAGACTAGACACAGTTACACAAGATGATACTCTTACAGAAGTATTAGTAAGAGATAGTAGTGCAGCTAATGAAGTTAGATTTAGAGATGCATCAACAATAATTCCTCAAAGAGGATTTGATACATTAACAATGCAAAACAATGGTGGAGCAGCCGGTAAATGGACTCAGACTTTTTTAAATGCATATATAGGCTTAGACTTATCTAAGCAAGGATTTATTGATATTAAAGGAATGGATAACTTAACTGATGGTCAACACGGTGTAGTTATAGCAGAAAACATTCAGGCAGGATCAGTACTACCAAATGATGTTATAAGATTCCCTAATGGATGGGGTACTGTAGGTAACTTATTTAATAATGTTGTTACTTGGACTCCTGGTGTAGATAATGGATACCCAACATCAGGTCTTTTATTTGGTGAGTCATTAAAACTTAGTTATATCAACTATGATGTTCCAGGTGGTGATAATACATTATACTGGGATGCATGTTGTAAGTCAAATTCAGGAAACACATGCCCTGTAGCTAATGATGGCTCTATTATAATTGATGAAGATACTTCTGTAGGTGCTACAGTAGTAGCAAATGATGATGGTTTTGGTTCATATGGTTTAACATACACATTAGTTACTCAAATACCTGCAGGTGAAGGCTCAGTAACTCTTGATCCTGCAACAGGCAATTGGGTTTATACACCAGAACCTAATTATTTTGGTGTTACTTCATTCCAATGGTCAGTAAATGATGGCTATTGTGACAGTAATATAGCTACACAAACTATAACTGTAAGAGCAGTAGCAGATCCAGTTATCTGGACATCTACTGATCCAGTAACAGCCGGTACATACCCCAACTTAACAGGAGGAGATACATGGACTTATACTTGGACAGTTGCTGATGATGACACACCGTGTAATCAATTAACTTTTACAACGCCAAGTTTGCCGTCATGGTTAACTTTTACTAATAATGGAGATTGTACAGGAACTTTAAGTGGAGTTGTGCCAAGTGCGGGAGGTAGTTTCCCAGTTGTATTAAATGTAACTGACAACGATGGTAGTTCTGACACACAAACTTTTACAATTGGTGGATTAGGTGTTACAGTAAATACATACTTCCAATACTGGAGTGATACTTCAGGATCTATGGTTTCTACAATCAGAAGAACTGCTAAAATGGCAAGTGTTCCAGAAGTAGTTACTAGAATAACTGATAATAACACTGGAAGCGGATCAACTACTTTAAGATTTGGAAATACTGTACAAGCAAATTTAAATAGTGGTAGAGTTAATGCACCAGATGGTCAAACAGCAAAATCATTTTATTGTGTTGTTCCAGGTATGAGTATTGTAGGTGTTGGACCTGCAGCTGCTAGAGTTCCAGCAGGAACAACTGTAGTATCTTATACAGATGGATCTATACCTAATCTAGCTACAGCAGTATTAAGTAATCCACACACCCTCAATCAAAATGATATTGTAAAATTTGAAATAACAAATACTATAATGTTAGCAGATTATGCTGACCCAGCTAACTTCAGAAACTTACTTCAAGATTTCTATGCAACAGGCGGAACAGAAGCTTCAGGTAATGGTGATCCTACAACAAATGGACGTGATCAATTTAATACACACGTTTATTGGAGTCATCAAAATGCAGAAAGACAGATAGCATTCTTCTCAGGAGGTGAAAACGGAACTCCAGCAGATGGAACTAACTATAATCTAATTTGGCCAAGTGCTGATAGAGTACAATTCCTTTGTTTTGCTGATGAATCAAGTGCTTATAATATGGCTGGAAGTGGTACTGGTACATGGGCAGATAGAGCTAATAGTACAGTAACTACTATAACAGATGACGTAACAACTGTTAAAGGATTTATTAGTAACATGGTAACGGCAGCAGGAAATAATTCTATATACAGAGGTATATTCTTCCCAGTTGATTATAATACAGGTCCTAACGGAGTACAAATTAATCCTTTATTGGCTGATGATGGTTTAATGGCAACTGGTGGTTTAACTGCAAATGGATTTGCATATGCACCACAAGCTTCTGCATATAATACAACAACACAAACATTGTATCCAGAGTCATCAGGATCTCCAACTTATTTAACTTATACAGCAGAAATAGCTGACGGTAATACTAATCAATATTATTATAATCAAGTAAAAGCTGCATTGAACAATAGTGGGTATACCCTGTAATGGAACAAATAGATAAATTAGCAGATGAGATTTCTTTTAGACTATTAGCTACTAAATCTCATCCTGATTACGAATGGTTAAAACAAAAACTAAAAGACTATGTCAAAGGCAAGAGCAAATAAACAACCTGGTATTAAGAAAGAATCTGGATCTGTAGTTAAATATAGTGAAGGAGGAGCAAAGGGAGGTTTTAGACCTGACCCAAATACAACTGTATTAGGTACTATGAATGGTATAATGAAGGAACAGTACGAAGGAAAGTAATTTCTTTTATTCTGTTCCTGCTATAATGTGATCTGTTGTACCACGGTTCCTATTATATTGTTCTACATAGAAATTTTCTTTTTCACTTTCTAATTCTTTTTGTAGGCATGCTAAAGCACGCCAAGCAACTTTTGCAGTATGACGAATTCCATCATCATCTATAGTTCCAGCATCAATTAAATGTCTGGCCAATGCATCATAATCATCTGTTGATTTATCACGGTCCCAGTGTAATGGTTTGTCTGGATGGTGTTGTTTGTTTCCTTGTAAGGAAACTTTTGCAATTTCCATAATAGCATCCGGGAAGTATTTTAATACACCAGTAAATACTGGTCTTTCTTTTCTATTTTTAGCGTCCATGTGTTATTCTTTTTTAGAAGGAGGAAATTTGTAGTTTCCCCTGTTTAATTTGTAATCTATTATAAATCCAATTGCAACAATAATATGCAGGCCTATACTAGTTAATATTTCATATAGGTCATGATAGTTATGTATTGATAAATGTATGTGTCCTACTATCCAAAATGGTATAGCAAGCTGTTGGCTAATCCAAACAATAGTAAATATAATAAACCTCTTCATAATCTCTATTCTATAACAGTAAGGGCCGGAGCCTAAGAATGCAAAAACTTAGACCCCGGTTGGTTTCCCCTTTAAAATGGTTTCATTTTATTCTTACTTGTTAGCCATATGCAAAAAATAATCCCTAATATAATACAAAGGAATTCTATCATCTGCCCATGTATACATCTTGAACTAATATAGAGTGGCTTATATCCTCATCTATTTCTATTGCATTGTCTGTATCAGTCATACTAATACCAAGGTCAGTGTTATCTGTATTTAATTCAAATGCATTTAAATTCAAACCGTTATTTAAACAGTTAGCAGTCATAAAATCATGAAAGTTCTGCTGATCAGACAACCAATCTCTTGGATGTGCTTTCTTTAATGCATGCGTAACATGATTGTAAAAGGACCATGCTGAAGTAGAAGCTGTTTCATAATCATAAGATGGTTTATCTAATTCAGACTTAACACAACTCATCTGTTGTGAGTCAAGCAAATCTTCTTCAATAAACAATCTACCAACAAGCTCAGCCTGTTGACATGCAGATAAACCTACACTCTTTAAGGTTTCTTTATCTGCTATAATACGCTTATAATACTTTTCAGCATTCTTAATTTGATCAGCTAAATGTACTTTAACATCATAATCTGCTGATCCAGTGTGCTTTCTTTTGAAGTTCATCATATCACCAGCAATCATACCGTTATAGCAAACTGCTACATATGCACCTACTGCACACTGAAATCTTGTACTCTTATCATAAGAGTTTGTCCAGGCAAACATCATCCCTAATTCTTTCTCAGCACTAATTTCTTTGTCAGTTGTTTGAGATGGATAGATATGATATATGCCTTGTGCTACATTGGCATTCATGTTTGCTCTATATATTTCTTTTTCTATTGTAAATCCACCAGCAGTTAATAATGCTAATGTATTGTCTATCACAGACTTATGTGATACTACTGTATAGCTCTTACCATGATTAGGTAAGGGAGTATTTTCCAGATATGCTCTGGTAACATCTTTTGGTTTTTTGTAACCCATAGTTATAAACTTTTAAAGTGTAAATATACTAAATTTATCTGACTCAACAAATTAAAATATATATCTTATTGTTTCTAATGGAAAATATTTCTTATATATATCCTTAAACTCTCTGATTAAACGTGATTTATGCATTAACGGATACCTCATAACTCCTGATGCATTCTTTAACTCATATGAACGCCTCATCAACTCTTGTGCTTTTGGAGATGCTTTGGCCATTTGCTTCTTATGATTAGTCAAAGCTATAACTTCACATTTATTAATGCCTGCATATGCATTTACTTGAGAGAATAGATCATTATACTCTTCTTTCCAACCTGGATAAAAGACTAGAGGACTATAATTAAGATGAACTTCCCAGCCCAATGCTTTAAGCCGGTTAATGTCATGTATACGGCTCAAGATACTTGACATCTTAGGTTCAAGTATATCAGAATACTTCTGAGGCATAAGACTTACACGCACTCTAGGTTTCTTGTTAAAACTACTAACGTCTAAGGTTAGTAATCCAGGATACTTAGTGGCCATAGTACTGTTAAGCTGTGGATGATCATCATAACGTTTTAGATAATCAATCAAAGGTTCTGGCATATGCTTTTGCATTAATACTAAGTCTGTATTACATGCAACATCTACCATAGTATATATAGGGTCTTGTTGATCAGGTTCTTTATAATAAGATTTTTCCCATTCAACTACAGACTGAAATATCTGGTCAACGTTTTCATTAACAAAGACTCTCTTACCATTATATCTAGACATATAACAATAAGTGTTTACACAACCCCCAAAACATCCGTAGATAATATTGGGAGCTATGCAATTAGCACTATTATTATTGGGTTTAGTTACAAGAGTCTTAGTTGTTTGTAATTTAATCATTCACTATTTCTACTTCAGCCCAGGCAACTAAGTGTACTACTTCTCCTGTATCTGTTGTACAATAAGAATACATTCCATCAATACTTCTAAAGTTCAATTCATCTCCAGCTTTAATTTGAGGAGCTCCTGGTGGTACTTTAACATCACCAATGACTTTAATTCTTGAGTTTCTAGGTACTTCATGTAATTCCATATCAATTGTCTTTTACAAATTGACCATTAACCATCTTACCTGTACGTTTAGCAATTACATTATAAGCTGACTCAAGGCACTCTTCTAATTTAAGTCCTTGCATCTTAGCCTGAATGATCAGGGTAACCATAATGTCACCCATAGCATCAATGACTTCTTCACGGTCATCTGCGTTGATTGCTGTACATAATTCTGTACATTCTTCTAAAGTTTTAAGAGCTTGGGCCATTGGTGTGGCTTTATCCAAGATTCCTTTTTCTTCTGCCCAGTTTTCAACTGCACATTCTAATTCAAAATAATCCATATTTATTGTTTTAGTTGTTTTTAAAATGGCATGCCTGGCATACCTCCCATTGGTGGCATTGCATGCATTGGATCTTCATCAATAACTAGTGCACATTCAGTTGTAAGTATCATACCAGCTACTGAGGCAGCATTTTCTAGAGCCACCCTTGTTACTTTTTTAGGGTCAACTATACCTGCCTCCAACATATCTACAAATTCATCAGTCTTAGCATTATAACCTGTACCAATTGGTTCATTCATAATTCTCTCTAATTTAACATCAGAACTTACACCAGCATTATCACAAATAGTTTTAAATGGTGCACAGATAGCTCTTTTTACAATATCAACACCGGTTACTTCATCAAGAACATCAGACTCAAAAGAATGTAATATCTTACCTGCTCTTATTAAAGCAATACCTCCACCAGGGACAACTCCTTCTTCAACTGCAGCTCTTGTTGCTGCTAAAGCATCATCAACACGGTCCTTTTTCTCTCTCATTTCTATTTCTGATACAGCACCAACATAAAGCACAGCAACACCACCGGATAGTTTAGCTAAACGTTGTTGTAAAACTTCTTTATCACTTTCATTTTCACATGTGTCAATTTGAAATTGAAGGTTCATAACTCTTTCTTTAATAGAATTAGGATCTCCTAAACCATTTACAATTGTAGTATTGTCTTTATCAATAGTTATTGTTTCTGCAGTACCTAATAGATCCAGTGTAGCATCTTCAAGCTTTACACCATTTTCTTCAGAAATGACAGTCCCTCCTGTTAATACAGCTAAGTCTTCTAGCATTCCTTTTCTTCTTTCTCCAAAACCAGGAGCTTTAACAGCCGCTATCTTAAGGCCACCTCTAATTTTATTAATGACTAAAGTAGCTAATGCTTCTCCGTCAACATCTTCTGCTACAATTAATAGAGCTTTGCCTGACTGAGCAACTAACTCTAAAAGAGGAAGCAGATCTTTCATGACAGATATTTTACTATTAATAATAAGAATATATGGGTTTTCTAACTCTACAGAAGATCTCTCTTGATTAGTTATAAAATGAGGAGACAGGTATCCACGGTCAAACTGCATTCCTTCAACAACATCAACATGTGTTTCTGTTCCTTTAGATTCTTCTACAGTTATTACACCATTAACACCAACAGTAATAAAAGCTTTAGCAAGCAAACTTCCTATCTTATCATCATTATTAGCTGAGATAGTTGCCACCTGTTCTAATAATTCAGAAGATCTACCTACTAATGCAGTAACACTCTTTAAATTATCTACAACCATTGATACTGCTTTATCAATACCCCGCTTAAGATCCATTGGATTAGCACCGGCAGCTACATTTCTTAATCCTTCACAGACAATAGCTTGAGCTAATACTGTAGCTGTAGTAGTTCCATCACCAGCTAAATCATTAGTTTTGCTAGCAACTTCTTTTACCATCTGTGCTCCCATATTTTCTAGTGGGTCTTCTAGCTTAACTTGTTTAGCTACAGTGACACCGTCTTTTGTTATTTGTGGACCACCAAAAGATTTAGATATAATTACATTTCTACCTTTTGGTCCAAGTGTTACCTTAACTGCATTAGCTAAGGTATCCACTCCATTTTTAAGGCCATTCCTGGCATCTTCATTAAATTTGATTTTTTCTGACATGTTTTTTTATTTAAAATAATTTTAATTGATTTGAGTTTACGGATAATATAGAATTTATTTCTGATTCAATTGCTTGCAAATAATATACTTTATCAATATTGTAAGTAGTCCATTTAGGTTCTACTTCCATTTTATTAAATACAGTCTGTAACCATCTGCCCGCTTCTAATTGTATCTCACGTCCATCATTCTTGTTAACCTTTGTAATTTTAACACCACCTTTAGAAATAAAATATCTATTAATCTTCTGAAGGTCCTCTTCTATAAGTACACCAGATTGAATTGATCTAGCTACTTGTTTCCAATCACCTTTAGATTTACCACCAATACAATAATCAAGAATATTTTTATTCTGTTCTATATAGTCTTCTGGTAATACATCATTAACAAAGTATTGATATATGGCCTTTGGGATTACTAGTTTAGATTTATTCTTATGCAACTGTAAATTATGAAAGTCAAATCTACCCTTAAGCTTGACAGGAGCAAAACTAAATTTATCATTCTCAACCTTGAAAAGGTAATGAGGCTGACTCTGTTTAACTTCTCTCCATTTAGTAATGTCAACATCTATGTAGTTATTCACACCAATATAATTGTTGACATCAGCTAAGACAAGCTTCTGGTATTCATCATGTTCTAGATTAAGATTAGTTGTTTCCTCCCACTCTTTACAAATTAACATGTACTCTTCTACATATGACCTAGGAATTAGTGTCTCAACGCCATCAGTATTTTGTAGTAAAGGTATAGCACCCGGTATCCTTTCCATTATTTGTTCATACAACATCATCAACGTTAGTTGACCATTAATAGTTATACGCATGCATAACTCAGGATCATAAAAGAAGCTGTTAACATCATTGCTAAGACCAAATGTAGAATTAAGTATAATCTTGTATACATAGTTCATTGGATTGCTCTTAGGGATCTTCTTACGCTCTTCAAAGAACCACTCATATTGATCACAAAACTCTTTTGTAGGAAAATGACCAGGTGACCACTTGTTTTTTATAGCTAGGTTAGGATAAAAACTAGTAACATCTGATGACATTATAATCATATCATCATCACTTTCATAAACACCTTTGCTAGCGGCACCGTGTGCACCACCTAAACCAAAATGAGTAATTACATTTTTATAGTCTAACTTATACTTAAAGCTACCCTTAAGATTATTTGCATCAACCTCTAAAGAGTTAAACCTCTGTAGTAACATATTAAACTCTGATGATGTAAACTTTACATATGGAAGAATTATATCTTTTATTTTAATTATATCTCTATGCGTTCTCATGTTTCTAAGATCTCTCTTAGGTATGTTTAGCATTTGAGTTAAATAATATCCAAATAGTTCTTTACTTATTCTTGGCTCTGAAGCACTAAATAAATTTATACCATATGTTTTAGTTAATTCTTTCCTTAATCCAATCTGAGACTTTGATCTGTTGTAAATCTCTTTAGTAGATCTTACATCATTAACACAATACTCAAGAATAATATCTATTTGTTCTTGTGTTGTTATTTCTGTCTCATGATGAATAGGCATATCTAAAATGTTTTGCCAATCCATACTGTATTGTATCCACTTAAGACTAGAACGTTTAGCAGGATTATCCCAGTGATGCATTTTAAATATATCTATCTGTTTAATCTGCATTTTCCATTGTGGGTAATCAGAGAACTCTTTATTATTTGATTTCTGTATACATCTCTGTGCATACTTATAAATAATATTTGCTATCTCACAACCACTTTTATCCAACCATCCCTGATGATTATCTAATATATAATGAGTGACCTGGCCATCAAAAGCTAATCCATTATAGGATATATGCCACTCTTTGTTTAGTATATTTTGTTTTAAGAAAGATATGAATTCATTTAAATCATTACGCAGGTCATGTATCACATAGATCTCAGTTTCCTGAGTCTTATAATGTTCAAATACGCCTGTGAAACAATTAGTTAATGTTTCATAATCCATTACCCAATGTTTCTTCATCTATTATTTTTTATTAGAGCCAAAAAAAGCCCAAATCAATGAGCTTTCCTTTTTATAGTCAATAGAGTTATAGGAGGCTATTGACCAGGTAATATAACTTTAGAAGGTTCTGTTTTTTGTAGGTCTACAAAGAATTCTTCTACTTTAAAATGATCTGCATTTACTGCAAATGTATGAATAAACGTGTCAATGTCAGCTTTATCACTAAGATAAAACTCAGAAAATGTATCTACTAATCTTCTCTCTTCTTTAACAGTCTTACCTGTTTGTGGATTAGGTGTTTTTAATCTCATTGGTTCTCCGTTATCATCTAACTTAGGGACCATGTGGTAAGATTGTTTCATCACTTTACTGATGACAGCTAAGATGCCTGACGCTGGGTCAAACATAGCTTCTACATATGGTGAGTCATTGCTCACTGGGATTAATGTAAATGATTTAGCATTTCTAAAAGTAGAATTTACTAACATCATGTTTTGTCCTATTTGGTTTGCCATAATTAATTTATTTATTGGTCAAAGATATGGAACTTCTTTTTAATAATTGCTGAATAATTAAATTATTATCAATTAATGTTTCTTTTTCTAGGTCTGGTGGAGTACACGTTTCATATACATTTTCTAAAGTTTCTAATGTTACTGCTAAAAAATCTGCATATACTTGATGCATACTTTCAGGAGACAAGAAACCTTGTACATAATCAGATACTTTTTCTTCATTAGCAAAGAAATCTAATATGGTTACTTTTGATTCTAACGTTAATTGGGAGTACTTTCCTGATATAAATCTTTCATAATCATGTTTCTTAGGAGTAAAGTCAAATATAAATAAATGTTTACTCTTGTTTAATTCAACATAATCTTCAAAGTAAGGATTGTTTTCTAAATATTCAGTAATAAATCTTTTAAACTTGTCTGTAAACTTTACTCTATACAAACAGAAAAACCTACAATCTTTAACAGAATATACATTATCCCAAGCAACATACGTTTCTTTAGGAACAAAAGGCAAGCCTTTCTTTAACTTTAGTAAAGGATAAAGAAAGACCTTGCTCTTTTGAAAATAATCTGTATATATACCCATACTATAAGGTAACTTTATTTGCTAAAAATTCAATGGGTAATGAGTAATTTCTGCTTTTATAATGGAAATCTGCTGTTTTAAGAGCTCCTCCTAGCCCATCACCCCAGTCATTTATAGTTTTATCACTTACATCAAATACATATACTTGATTGTATGTGTCAATAACAACAAACTTAAATTTAAGATCATATTGGTCTGCACCATCTCCTAGAGTATCATAAACCAACTTCATATAAATAGCAGCTTGTAGCCAATAATTATAAAAGTCAACTGTTTCTCTGAAATTAGATATAGTCTTACCTGTTGTTTTAAGATCACATATAGTTACCTCTTTCTTTTCTGAGTCAACTTTATAATAATCTACATAACCATGCAGGCCAAAATCTAAATCAATAAGATCTGATTTAAGATACTTCTCACTAAATGTTTCTATAGGATCTAAATCAAAGTCTGTGCTTACTTCATTAAACAAAGACATTACATCTTCATTTTCTCTAAGTATGCTGACTCTGTCTTTACACTTTAATAAAGTTTCTTGATCTACAACATCAACGTTTTTGTTAGATAAGAATTCCCAGTAAGGTTCAAATTCATCTTTTATAATCTTAACAATACGTTGCTCATCTGTTTTAAGAGACTGATACAAGTTTATTTCCTTAAGTGAATCTAATACTACTTCAGATGGAACATCAAATAACTTTTTTGCATCTGTACGGAAAGACATATCTTTCAATACTTTTCTAATACTATCACTTGGGCTTTTACCCGGTACAACACTAAACTTATTATCAACTTCATCTGGCTCAAACAAGAGACAGTGTATTAGTTTACCTTCAATTAAGTGTTTATCAGTTCTGACCTCACGGTCCTGTAATATATAGTCCTTATAAAATAAGGTGGGGGAAAATAGTAATTTATTTAAAGAAGAGTAGCTAAAGCAAAAATCTTTTTTTGCATAAAACTCCTCTTCTTTTAATAGGTCTTTATTCATCTATAACATTTGTTTTATATTTATCACTTATTTTAAGATTGTCTAAGTCTACCTTAAACATCTCACTGCTTGGTCCAATAAAAGAATTCAAGAGTGTACTATGTAACTTTTCTCTTGTTTCATCTACAGCAAATTTAGTCATTTTTCCATCTTCTGCTAAATATTTAAGGTAATTATTAAATGACCAAATATTCTGAGTAGAGTGTCCACCCTCATATGTTTTCATCTGATTTCTTAAAGCTTTTACATTAACTGTATTCCAATTGTTTGTATTTTTCATCCAATCATAATGCCACCAGTATAAACCAGACACAACATCAAAAGATTTATTTACGTTACAATTAGCAAGCATTTCTAAAGCAATAGATCTATCATCTATACTCTCACAAGTAATCATTTTTTCTATGTCACTATACTGAGTATTATCTAATACAGCTAAACCTTCATCAATAATTTCAATAAGAGTTTCATCTAATATAACATTGTTTTGCCCTATTATAGAATTAAACATTGTTACATCATTTTTTCTTGCCGCTGAAGTATCTTCACCAATAAGTATACTATGCGTTCCATCTGTAAAAAATTCTGCTTTAAGGTTTTCTAATTTCTCTAAGAAAGCAGTTTGATCTGCTTGATCAGATGTAGACAATTGATTCCTACCATTATTCCAACTGTATGTATTCATATCAACTCTAAACATTGCATCTGGTGGAGTATCTTCTAAAATTAATCTAAAGCTATTTAAAGCACATTCAGATAAGAAATCTAACTCTTTGAGTTTTTTCATAAACTCATATACAAGACTCTTATTATAATCAGGATACCAGCTCACTGTAAACAGCTTATTTAAATATCTTTTAGATATTACTTTATAATCTGCAGCATCCATTTTTCTTGTAACCTTAATATTATACTTATCTTTTAATAAGTCTACTTTTTGTCTAGGTAAACTTAAATCAGGAAATCTATAAAAACTTTTGTCTTGTATCATTGTGCTTTTTAAGTTCAATAAACCACCAAGACCTATATTTTTAAGGTCATCATTATTAACACCATATCCATTACAAGTACCAAGCCAATAACAAACAAATTTACTTTCTATATTTTTAGAATGTATTTTTAATTTGCCTTCTTCTTTTAGTACAATGTCATTGAGTTTAAATGATAAATTATATTTTTTTCTCATAATGTTTTTTATTTTAAATATTGTTGATATTCTTTTTTGACAGCAACTTGAAACGTATAAAGGTCTCTATTGTGAATGCTTATTTCTCTTCTTACTATAGGCTCAAGATACCTAAATGTTACTGTATCAAGTTTATCTTCACTCTCTAACCATAGTATCATATCCTGTGCACTCTTTCTTTCAAATTTTAAAAAACCAGACGTGTCAAGCCAATACTTAAGATCTTTATCTCTATTATCTGCATATGTAATATTACCACAGTCTTGAGCAAATTGCCATAATAGATGATAATTCTTTGTATAATCTATAGTAGGGACAATTTTAAGAGCTAAAGCTTTATCATCACTATAAGAATTAAGTTGAGTTTTAAGATCTGCTAGCAATTGTTCATCAAGAACCATTTTACTAGCTGAGCTATGTAATACTGTCTCAGGATCAATAACACTTACATCTGTAGTATCTATAATATGAGCCAAGTTAATAGCCATCCCGGTTAACATCCAAGAATCATACAAACTATCTTCTATATCTAAATCATAGTATCTCACACTTTCTGTAAGCTTAGGAGTTAGTATAACTTCTAGGCCAGAATTATATATTGCTATTTCTTTAGGATGTGTTGCTGTAGATCTACCTTTTGTTGTTTCATAGTTCCACAACTTGTTCATCATTATAGTAGAAGGTATATTATCAGCGTTTTCTAGACGGTGAGTTGTAATATCTTCATGACCTATAATTAAATCTGCAAGTTCATAGTCATTTGTTACAGTTATACCATGCTCTTTAAGAGCAGCTTTTAATCTATCTTGAGACACATTACACTTAGGTAGTATAAAAGCTTTCTTTTTGGTTCTAAAAGTTTGGTCATCTTCTGTAGGGACCGTTAGTATAGTGTGTATTTTTTCATATGTTGTTTGATCTTGTGTACATAATACTTTATCTATTTCCCCTGAAGTAGAAAGGACACCATAAATAGTGTCCTGTTCTAAATCAAAGTAAGCTAAAGCATCAGTATCAAAATCTTGATATACTGATTTATTTGCCATTTTATTTCATTGTCATTTTAACAATCTCAGGGATCATCATTAGTTTATTAAACTTCTTTTTATTACCATTAAATATGGTACGTACAATCAAATACTTAAGATCATTAGTAAAATAATCTTTAGTACATAATGCTTTAAGTCTATCAGTTACTTTTTGACCTATTGTATTATCTTGAGAATATACAACAGAGAAGTTACCCAGTCTTGTAGCAAGTGTAGAAGCTATATCTGCACGGTATGTATCATCTTTACCAATACAGCTTCTAAGTTCATTAAGAATATATTGTTCACTTTCATGCGTCAACAAATCTTTTGGTGTTACTAGCTTATCTAGCTTATTATTAATGAAAGTTGTAAACATAGAAGCAAAAGCATCACCAACACTACCTTCACCAATCATCTGAATCATGCTGAGGTTGTCTTCAAAAGATTCAAAGCTTGATATTGCGTTAAAGAATGTAGTAATAGACCTTGCATTTGTTTCTTGAGTTACTAACTCTGGATGGAGTAACAGGAAGTTAATACATCTAGTATCAATTCCTGCACCCTCAGCCCATTGTGCCCATACATCAACATCAAACTTTAAGTTAGCGGTTACATATCTGGTCTTCTGTGCACTATCTACACTGTTAACCATATAATCTCCGTTGTCTGGGTTTGCTGTTAAAATTATGTGCCAGTCTTTTGGTAATGTCCATGAAATGTAAGATTGTCTATCAATCAGCTCCATAACTGCTTGAATAAATCTTGTATCAGCACGGTTCCAGTCATCTAGTAACAAGATGCCACCTGCTTTTGCATCTGCAATCCATTCAGGAGCACAATAAGACATTCTGTTCTTGCCTGTCATTTTGTATCCATTCTTTAAATACTCTTGTACGGCAAGTTCATCAACCCACATACCTACTTTTTTTGTTATAGGTGCCATTTTAGCTAAATCTGCTGAAGCGGCAGATCTTTGTGCTGCAGTATAAGTAAGATCATCAATCTTTTTAGGTGCTACAGTCTTTTCTTTATACATCTGAAACTGACGTACAGGGAAACCTACTAGGTCACCCAACTCTTCTATCTGTGCAAGGTTGAGTTTTACAAATTTCAGGTTATTATCTTGAGCAAGCTCTACTATAGTAGAAGTCTTACCAATACCTGATTCACCCACAACTTCTACTGATACAGAATTCTTACCTGCTTCTTGTAGATACCTGTTATTGGTGATTATGTGATTTACAAATCCTTTTAGTTCTGTTACATTTAAATTTACTTGTGCCATTTTCTATTAATTTAATTTAATTACTTGTCCTGGTAACTCATCATTCATATCAGATATACTACTAAGAACCCATAAGGTATTCTTAGGACAGTCATCTGGAGAATAAGCTTCACCATCTGTTAAATATACAAGAGCTGTATAAACTCCTTTCTTTTCATTAAAATGATCTATTACTGGTTGGAAGCTTGTCCCACCACGACCATGTATTTCCCAATCTTTCTTAGGTTTAAATTCTTCCACGCTTACCAAGCGGGTGTCACATTGTGCTACTGTAATTTTGTGACCTGTCTTATGCATGTGCGTAAGCTCACTGAAGAATTCTTTTAACTCTTCATTATTTACAGATCCACTTGTGTCAACACCAACTAGTATGTGATTCTTGAATTTAATCTTAAGGCCAGGATTAGCAGCATAACGTTTATTATACTTACGTCTCAGTTTTTTAGTATAAACTATACTAGAGTTACCTACAAATCTTCTAAGGTATCCTTTCCAATCAAACTTAGGTGGCTCAATGTGTGTAAGCCTCTCTATGAGTTCAGCTAGCTCTCCTGGTATATTACCCTGCTTTTTTATTGTTTGTTCAGCACTGTCCTTTAATTGATGCTCAATTTGTTTTTGCACTAATTTTTTGTCAGCTTCAGGTAAATCATCAAACTCTTTCCAACCTGCATGACAATACTGTGAGTTGCCATCCATTTTGTCCATTAAACTATCTAGAGATGGACATGTTCCATCTTCTTGTGCTTGTTCCAAAAGCTTATAATATTCTTTTGTACCTGCTTTTTTAGGAAGATTTAATTCAGGAAAACTTGATAATAATAAACCACCTGTAGGTAATTTACTTTCCAGTATGTACTGGTTGATCTCTAAATCAGCTGCTATATTAAATAGCTTGTGATCAGAATATAGATCTCTTAATATTAAATGACCAAATGCTATATGCAAAAGCTCATGTTTTATTAATCCAAATCTGTGATCTTCACTGAGCTCATTATAGAACTCTGGGTTTATAGTCAATTGCATACCAATACCGTGCTTACTAACTCCTGCTGTAGGAATTTGATCAGTAAACTTCTTATTGATACCAATTAAAAAGAGCCCGTAAAAGGGCTCTGTAAATATTAATGTTTTGGTTGTCCGTGCAACCTGATCTTGTATGTTAATCATCTAGTAATTTATTTAATATATCCATGTATATTTTATCAAAAGTATTTATATCTATAAAAGAATATAATTTTTTAGAATCAGCAATAAACTCAAACTTAACAGTGTCAATAAATTTTCTTCTGCTTTTAAACATAAGAGCTTTTGCCATCAATTGGCTTATTATAACTTTATCTTCATACTGACTGTCAAATATTTCCCAAGCAATCTGCTGATCTTCTTTGGATGCATTAAACATTTCTTTTAGTCTAAAAAATTCTTCAACTGTTATTATTTTTCTTGTCATTCTCTATTAATTCTATCCATACTCCTGGGTTTTTTTTATCATAGGTATATTGTTCAAATGCAGGAAGTATAAACTCTGCATTATCATCTTCTATCCAACCATACTTGACCATATCATCTTGCACTGTTTGTGCAGGATTTATATAATCAAACTTGTGACGGCTACCTCTAATAAATTCAAAAGATATTTTTACTGGAAGCTCATGCTTCTTAAGTTCTTTTTTAAACTCTTCAGTATATTTAAGATAAATATCTTTAGTAGCTTTTCTGTAATTCATTACAGCTTTGCTAGCAATAAAGTATTTACCTGTCCATCTTCTTCCATTTTTACTAGAAGGTACGTTTCCCGGTATAAACCATTTCATATATTATTTATTTAAAGTTTCTTTTAATAATGGTTTCAGCATTGCATGCAACTTATCAAATCCTATTTCTACCATAGCATCTGATATGTCTTTACATATAGTTGGAACACATCCGTGGATTTTATATGTACTTGCATACTTGCCCACAGCATTCTTACCTGCTTCATCATTATCAAATAATGTAATAACTTTCTTATATTTTTTCTTAAGATGCTCTATTATATGAGGTTTAATCATAGTATTCTCTGAATCAGGAGCTATAACTTCTATGTTATAACCCATGCTTCTAAGACACATTGCATCTTTTAAAGATGAACATATAACTAAATAAGGTTGGTTAAACTTAAGTTGATCAAAACCTTGCAGATATTGCTTGGCTTTAAAAAACTTATGCTTTTTACTATGAGGTTGGTATACTTTATATACTTCACCATTTTTATCAAAATAACCATAGCAAAATTTGCTACCTATTTTTAGTTTCTTAACTTCATTTGATTCCTGCTTAACTAAGTTGTAATAATCAATTGGTTTAACATTATAAGTATCTAATAAAGATTTACCTATTCTATATGATAACCAATAATTACTATCATCTACTGTCCAATCTCTAAGATTTATAAAGTCTATTTCCCATCTTGTTTGTGGTATAAACTTTTCTTCCTTATAATCAGATGTTTTTATGAACTTGTTGTAGTCAGATACTATTGTTCTCATAGCTTCTGAGAAATTGATACCAAGTATTAACTTAACTAAGTCAATCTTGTTACCACTCTTACCAGTAGAAAAATCCTTAAACTTATATTGCATAACAGTCTTATCAACATATATACAAAAGCTTGGAGTTCTCTCATTAGGATTAAAAATAGATTTAATTTTTAAGTCCTGACCTGTTAGTCTTTCTGGTAAGTCTAAATAGTATTGGAATACCCATGTGCTTGGTACATCTGATCCTTCAATTACAAAGTTCTTAGTGCTAAACATATTCCAAAAATAAGAAAAAGAAATGGGCCCAGCATTATACTGAGCCCAATCTTTTGGTTTATATTAAAGGTCAAAGTCATCACCTGTTGTAGATACAGGCTCAAAGCTTGTTGTTGTAGCTGACTCTTTCTTTACCATTGGACGGAAATGATTTGTATCATTTTTATCAAACGTTAATAGATTAGAATTTTCAACATCTAATGCCTCTAATGGTGCACCATTTCTTGATCTCTTAGGTAAAAACAAGTCATTGTTTACATAACCTTCTTTGTTTTCCCACTCACGTGCACCTAAGCATGCATTGATATATCCAGTATTAGCACATACTGTAACAGCTTTAGCCATGAAATCTTCAATGGTGTTAGCCTCAATTGCATCTAGCTCATTTCTCTTACCAACTACTTCAGATAAAAATACCATAGCTTTTAACACTTCTGTGTCACGGCTAATTTCATTACCATTTGATAATGTAGCATCTTTAAATGGATATGGTGAGAACCTTACTCTACCCACTTGACCTTCAAAACGTGGACCATTAGGATTGTTCATGTCTTTCAAGAAGCCATTAAATTCTCCTGTTACTGGTTCACCTTCTATGTGCAGTGTAATATTAAATGCATCTGCATCATAAGGTGTTTGATCAAATGTAATTGAATTGATTTTCACTTTGTGGTTACCTGTTCCAATTACTGGTTTAGTTCCGCCTGATCCGGCAGACATGTCTTTAGTACTTAACATAATTCTGTTTTTTAAATGTTTATTAATAATTAATTGTTGTATTCTTCAATACGTTGTTTAACAAGCTGCAGGTCATTAGGGATAAAACTATCCTCAAACATACCCATAGGTGATTTACATGTGTTCTCTCCTGAGTTTTGTGTTTCAAAACCATATTCAAGTTCACCATCATCATTTTTATTTACTTTACCAAATAAAACTATAGAGAATAGACCTTCCAAAGTTAGAGTATTGTCAATCATTTTACCAATAGTCTTAGCTTTAATTTTTCTGTTCCCATTTATATCAGTTGAATCTTCTGAATGAGTCAAAAAGATTACAGTTAAATCATCTCTCAAATCTTTAGGAAGCTTTGCAACCATGGCTAAGTTAGCTGCTATTTGAGTAAACTTATCATAACCTTTCTCATTGGCTCTATCAAAATATTCAAAAGAACTCATATACTGCCAGTCATCTACTACAATTGTTTTGATGTCTGTCATTTTATCATTAACATGCTTCATTGCTTTAATAATACCAGGAGCACTTGCTGCTGATGTTAAATTACCTTTAGGATTATCTTTGCTAATTTGAGTATACTTACTCTTGTAGCCTTTAAACGGTAAAGGTTTATTTGCAATGTTTATAATGAAAGTCTCTTTAGGATCTAATGTCCTGATTGAGGTAGACTTTCCTGTACCTGAATCTGCAATTACTAATACGCTTTGTGCCATGTTTATTTAATTAATTTATTTATTACTTTGGTTAATGTTATTAATGTTTGATTTATATCTTCTAACTTATCTATTAAAGGATCTTTAATTTGTTTGGCATCTGGATTAGGCAAACTTGGATTTGCAAAATCAATTGCTGTTTGTTCTACTTCATTTGCTAACGGGTTACTTCTACTAGTAACATCATTAATTACTTTTAACTCATTAACTGGTATCAAATGTCTTTGAAACCCTGAGTTGCTTGTTATTAATTCATACTCACTTTTCCAATGAGGATTAAATTTATGTAGATACAGTGTTCTTTTAGGATCTTCTGTATCATAATCTATACTTACAAACTCTGTGTATATGTCTTTTTCTTTCTCCATTTCACTAGGAAAAAAGCTAACATGTAATTCATCCTTACCAGATGGTCTGTAAGCCATCTTAGGAATATATAATGCATTAATCTTTCCTTCTGTCTGAAAGTAATCTTCATGCTCTTCTCTTAATTTTGTAACTTTAGCTTTACGCTCTGCTGGTGTTAATCCCATAACTTCTTTATTTAATTTTTTAGTATTTATCATCTCCTTTCTTGTTGTCCTGGTGTTGCCATCTCTTCAATTTGCATTTGTTCAAATTTTGCTTTGAAGAAACTCATTCTTGCATCACCATTTCTAGCTTTCAGGAAATGCAGAACTAATGTTCTATCATTTTCTATTATATATCTATCAGGTCCATAAAACCTTATCTTTTGTTTAGCTGGTCTATTGATACCTATTAACATATCTGCATGCTGAAGCATAGCATCTGAGCCAAATATATCTGACTCAAGTATATAGTTACCATATTTACCATCTATAGCCCTATCCGGGTTATCTATATTCCTATTAAGTTGTGATAAAGCAATAAACAAACAAGGATAATCTCTCTTACACTGTGTAAAGAACTCACCTAATTCAAATAACATATCTAACGTGCTATTCTGGTATGGTGCTCTTTTTACTAACATAGTATGGTCAAGAGTTATCATTGTATTTACCCCTTTATGTAAATTCATATAGGCATCTATTTGTTCACGCATCTGATTGACAGTCATAGGTGTACTAATTATATCAACCGGGTGCTTTACTCTTTCTTTAGCATATTGATGACATGTGTTTAATGTATCAGTACTTAATGTTGATCCTGCACTACACAGTTCTTTATAAGTCTTACCTGTAATAGAACTAAACTCTCTGATTGCTGAGGTTCTACCCACCATCTCAAATTGAAATTCTAATACTCTAAAGTTATCATTAGGATTTAATGCAAATGATTCTCTGATAATTTGATCTTTAATTAATGTTTTACCTGAACCAGGTCTACCACCAATTACAGTCAATGTATTCCACTCTATTCCGTCTGTAGCAGCATCATTAAACTTAGGCCAAGGTGTGTATATAGATTTCTCTTCTCCAGTTGATCTCTTAAACATATATTTAAGAGCTTCATTAAAGGCGGCATACTGCCCAACCCATGCTTCTGATGTTTTTTTCATACTACGTTTTCTTTAAAGTGATCATCTTCTGTGCTGACACCTTCTAGTATCATATCACAGTAGTCTGCTAATGTAGAGTGTTTAACTCTATGTTTATCTTGTTTACATACAAAGTACTGACTAGTCTGCATATACATGTATTGTGCATCTCTATACTCATTTACATACATTCTTGTAGCTTTCATTATATCTTCCCATGTATAGTCATAAGTTTCAAAGAACCATCTGAATGCTTCTCCTAATGCTTTGACATTATTTCTTGCAGGTTTACCGCTTGGTAACTTCTTAGCAGGAAATACTTCTCTATAGTTATTTATCTTATCTACAAAGTTTTTACCCATAAGTTGTATATCAGTCTTTTTCTTTGCTTTAATAAAATAATTATCTAGTTTCACCATAAACAACTTTGCTTGTGGTGTTAGTTTATATACTCCATCTTCTAAGTTTAAATAACCTAGGTTTACTAATTGCTCTTTGTCTTCATGTTTAACTTGAGGCAAGGAAATTTTTTGCTTCATGCCAAATAGGATCAAGCTTTGGTTTGGAGTCAGGTTTGCTTTCAGTATCTTCTGAAGTAGTTCCCACATATGTTTCTAAATGTTTTAAAGTGTTATTATGTGCATCCATTACTGTTTGTTCATTGCTAAAAAATCCATTCTCAATCATCTTACATGAATTAATAACAGTTGCATGGTTGCGTTTTAAGAATTTACCTATACTGCTTTTAGTATGTCCTTCTTTATGAGCTAGGTAAGACATTACTTGTACATACACAAGATAATCTCTGAATCTAGTTCTATGCTGTAGATTTTTAACTCTACGAAACCTAGGATGATGATCATGTAATGCAGCTAATGCACTATCATGAAATATACCCAAAGGTATTTTTTTATTTTCCTCAAGAGGGGTGTAAATATACAATTTTACTCCATGAGTTCTATAAAAAGATTTTTTAAATTCAGCAATGTCTTGCTTCTGTTTAAGTTGCTGGTTATTAGCCATTTATGTTATAATTTAAGGTTATCAAAGGTAATAAAATCTACCAATCTATGCAAGTTTTCCCAAGCTTTTCTAATTCTAAGTTAGCTTTGTTAAAAACGTCATTACAGTCCCATTCACCACCTCTATATGCAGCTGATGCAGGGTGTGAACATTTAAGAATTTTACAGTTAGGAAGAAGTGTTTGCCACTCTTCTGCTTTTTTACCCATTAATATAAAGATTGTATCTTTTTTATGTCTATTAAGATTATCAAATAGATATTGTGTGAAAGGTTTCCATATGTGATAATGTGAACCTATCTTATTAATTTCTACAGTAAATGCTGTATTAAGTAACAGCACGCCCTGGTTAGCCCAACGTCTTAAATCTACATTTCCATCTTCATCTCCAAGAGCTTTAAGTATATATTGTAATGACTTTTCAGCTTTACCTTTTTTACTACAGCTAAATGCTAAACCATCAGCTGACCCTAATTGAGGATAAGGATCTTGGCCTACTATTACAACTTTAACTTTATCATAAGGACATTCATAAAATGCATTGAATGTATCTTTAAACTTAGGTGTAAATCTTCTACCTCTATTTACATTTTGTACTAGTGTATTCATGATGTGGTCAAAGTCTATCCCATTTATATAAGGTGATAACATCTTTTCCCATCCACTGTCAACCAGCTTACTATTTAGTGACTCACGTAAATTAGTAATGTCTATTTCTATATTTTCCATTATATTTTGTATCTTTGTTAAATAAAACTTTTAATTATGTCTGATAAAAAACTTCAAACTTATGTTACTTATGATTTCTCTAAGAACGTAACAGGTATCTCTTGTTCTACTGCTTATATTGCAGGAATCCAAAATATTTTAACTGATTGGGTTACTGAAGGTGATAGAATTGAGACTATTGGTGTTACGTTTGAAAAATTTGCTCAAATATCTAAGATAGATCAAACAATTGCTGAAGCAGAGTTAGAAACTCAAGAAGAAAAAGCTGAATTAGCTAAGACTTTAGATCCTCCTACTCTAGATAAATTTGAAGGTGATTTATATGTACTGTGGTCCTTACTTCAACAAATGAAGCTTAGAGCTACTGAACAAGGTTTAGATATTATTACTGAAAGTACAGCAACAGTTGAAGAAATAAGAGATTTAGGTACAATGATGGCTAAAGGTGCAAATATTAATGATAAACTTGCTGACATAGAATCTAAGATGAGGATAGTTAAATAATGCTTATTATCTGGCCATCTTAGTTATCTAAGTTGCATACCACTAAAATCTCCTATCTCAATACAAGCTTGTATAGCAAGATTTAGTTCTTCTTTATCACACTTACCAAAAGATTTACAGTGCTCTACACCATTTTTAACAAAACATAGGCCAGCTTTACGCTTAACTTGTAGTTTTGCTTCTTCAAATGTATAGCCTATTTCATTTGCTATCTCTCTTATCATTGCATGTACCCTTGCTAATTGTGGGTTGCTACCTTTACCATCTTGTACACCTATAAATAATTCTATACGTGCACCTTCAGGCATATCTTTAAGAAACTTATTATACTTAGTTTCAAAAGCTTTTATAGGGAAGTGTAATTTTCCTTCCTTTATTACTGCTTGTACAAATAATTGATCTTTCATAATGATGAGAGCAACACTATTATAAACATTACTAACCCTGCAACTCCTACTACAAAGCAGCCTTTATATATTTTTTCCATTCTTTCAGGACTACGTCCTTGATTACTTCTGTATTGTCTGAATTTTTTATCCATAAATCTCCATTCTTTTTTTATCATAACTTATGTTATTTCCATGCGGGATATAGCTTTTATATCCTCTAATCTTTCTATAGCAGTATCTACTTTCCTTTGATTTACTCCAGGTATTGTATCTACTTCTATTAAGACATCAATTGCTTTACATGCTGATGCATGTATTAATATTTGCATATTATCTTTTGTCATCTGTTTCTTTTTTTATAGGTGTAAACATTAAATAGTTAGGATCATGCGGATCTAAATCCATTCCATAGACACTAACCCATTTTCCATTATCTAATATATATTGTATTCCTCCTATAATTTTTGTTTCTTGTTTATTGTTCATGATATTCTAATATTTTATCTTCAAAATCTTCTTCTAATAAATCTTGTACATCTACTGATACAGGATTACCTAATCTATCTGTGGCATTGTACCACACACGGTGTATTTCTACCGTTGGTCCATACCCTGGTGTGCCAGGATCTCCATTAGAATCATACCATTGGTCTGGTTCTCCTGGATCATAAGAGTATTGTATACATACAGTTTCTCCTGAATCAGTAATAAGTTCTATCTCACTCATCACAAAAATCTTAAGGCTGACCCTACATAAACAAACTCTTGGCCGCACTCAGTGCATTTAGCATTAGATTCATTACGTAATAGGGTTGGTATGTTACAATTAGGACAAGGTGTATCACCTTCTTCTATATATTCTTCTATTGCTTTTCTAGCATAACTGTGTATCATTGCATCATGTGCACCACGGTATTCTAGTTCTTCTTGTTGCTCTATAAAGAGCTCTTTCATTTTTCCCATAATTATTGCTTTTTGTTTAATATGCTTTGAGTTAGCCATAATAAAGCTAACAGAAACATAATTGAAATTAAGTTCATTGTTTAAGTGGATTATAATATTTGATTTTGTTTTGGTCAAAGGTTTTTAATGCACTTTTAACCCATGTAACATCTTGTGTACCTTTATAACAAAGTATATGACACACTGCTGTCTGAGATGGATTAAGTCTTAATAACCTACCAATTCTTTGTGCTGTTTTTCTTTCATTACCATATGCATGCATTATAATACCAGATTCAAGGTTTTTTATTGTGACACCTTCTGATAACTGTAACACACATGATAACTGATTTATTCTACCATCAGAAAATAACTCTAAGTTTTCTTCTGACTTAGAATTTTTAGAATGATAACTATGCTTACATATTCTGTCTGCTTGGTCTTGAGTATTAGCAAATACAATACATTTTGTACCAATATTCTTTAGTATACTCTTGACATAGCTCTCTTTACTTGTATAATCCATCAGAGCACGCATACGCATAATCCTTGCAAACTGTATTTGCTTCTGGGTTTGAGCATCTGCTATTCTTCCGTTTACATAGTTATAATCCTTTTGTTCTGTGGTCCACCAAAAACCTCCATTCTTATTCTTCTTTTTTAATGTAGGTAATTTAGATAGCTCTAACTCATGCACTATTATCTGATAATCATTTAATATGTTTGAGTCAGCTGCTTTGTCTACATCAAATTGGTACTTGATTGGACAATACTTTTGTACCATCTCACCTTTTTCTGATTGTTTATCTCTTGGCGGTGTACCTGTCAACCCTAATATCTTACCTGTATAAGGTCCTAAGAATAACTCATGAGAATATTTTAATGAATGACACTCATCTAAATAAACTATGCTATAATCATTAGGATCTTTTTTTTTTAAAGATAAATAAGTTGTAAATGTAATGTGTTGAAGTAAGGATTCTAATCCCATTTTACCTAGTTCATCAATCCAAGATTGAGTAACTGAATGTTTTGGTACTACTACCAAGACTTCTATAAATTGATCAAAGTTCATCTGCAGGTGTTGTATTGCAATTCTTGTCTTGCCTACACCCATAGATATACCTAAACCACATCTTTTATGTTTTGCTGCTATTGAAAGTGCATCTGATTGAACTACTTCCCTATTAGAAAGAGTTGATGCAGTATTGTTTGCCATAATATTATTGTTATTGATAATACGATTGTCCAAGCTAATATTCTAATTAACCTATCTTTTTGATATTTTTTCATGGTTTATAATGTATTTAAGGTGCACCCTACAGGACTTGAACCTGTGACCTACTCATTATGAGTGAGTTGCTCTAACCAACTGAGCTAAGAGTGCTGGTAGCCGGAGTGGGATTTGAACCCACACGGACATTACTGCCCAAAGGATTTTAAGTCCTTCATGTCTACCAATTTCATCATCCGGCCATCTGTGATCCCACTAGGATTTGAACCTAGAACCTACAGCTTAGAAGGCTGTTGCTCTATCCAGTTGAGCTATAGGACCATAAAGTTATGATCTTGAGCCTGAGAAACCTAATTCATAGGATTCAGCTGGGTGTTCTTCTATCCACATGTGACAGTTTCTACAAACTGGTAACCATGTAGACACATCTAAGTGGTATACACCACGGCCATGTTTATGATGAACATCTGTTGCATGCAAAGAACAGTTATGAATCTTTGCATGACAGATTGGTTTGTCTGTTAAATACTGCTTACGCAACTTGCTATAAGCTGTATTTAACTTTGACATTTTACTTGATACTTTTTTGATACTCATTTGATTTAATTGTAAAAAAGTTTCTTGGTAGTAAACCTAAAGACATAAATTTTAAGATTACATCTTCATATGATATACCAAGATCTTTGAATGTAAACGTATTCTTGTAATTATCTAGTGTTTCATCTGCAGGTATATTTGCAATGTACTGAGCAAGAGGACTATGTGTAAATGTTTTACTAAGATAAGCATTTATTCTCTTATTACAAAGTGTTTGTTTCCAACGGTTGATTTCCTTTTGACCACGTTTCCATACTCTAGTAACTCTTCTACGTTTATCCCAATGAAGCTTCTTAACTTCTTCAGGTTTATAAACATTAAGTCCATGGAGTACACGTTTAAATAAAAAATGTTGATACGGATTTAGTTTAGTGTATTCAAATGAATTGATTAGTGAAGGTGGGTGTAACTGATATTCAGCTAATAACCCTAGATATTGATAACGCTCTATGCGTTTGCTTAAATGATTTTCTTTTTCATTAAGTTTTAGTTTTTGGATTTGTTCATGAGATAGCATACGTGTTTGATTTTAGTTATGAATTTATTGAATGTGTTATTAAAAAATGAGAAAGGCATTGTCACATATAGACCTCATTTAATACTCCTCTGATGGAGTAACCTTACGCATTCTTCAGAAATTATTGTTATAGCTCAAATGTCTCTTCAACGAGCTCATCTTCAACTACTTCATCAGTTACTTCATCAGTAACTTCTTCAACGGATTCATCTGCTACTTCACTATTAATACCAAATGCTTCTGCAGCTTCAACTGTCTTCATTTTGACACTTGTGTTGCTACCATTAGCTTCTCTTATATCAGCACCATTAGTATGAGCTAACAATGTATCTTCAGCTGTTACATTTGGTACAAAGAATGTTTTCCTATAAATAGGTTGACCATCTACACAACAAATGATACCTGTATCACCTGCATATTTATAGTCTCTATCAGGATCATTAGAACTAAACGGTTCTAATTGCTCTCTGATTACAATCTTACCTGTTAAAGTTTCATTGGCTTTAAAGTCCATTTCTTGTAAATCTTCTAATTTACCATGGATTAATGTAGAGACGTTAGAGCTTTTAACCCAACCTCCGGTTCCAAAGGATACTCTTTTCTGTGTTAGTCTTACATAACCATACTCTGAGTTACTACTTGATTGACGGACAACATTTCCCATGTCATCAGCAATGATGTTTACTTGATTTTGCATTTTTAAATTGTTTTTGAAATTAATAAAATAGTGTTTGATGATTTAAGAATCATCTGAATGAAAATACGGGTCATCCAATTTTTCAAAGGTTTCAATCTCATCTAGGGCTGGTTCATGTTCCTCAATATGTTCTATTGCGGATTTTTCTGCTTTCCCTGATCTGTCTGAATATCTGTTGTAAAATGGATCACCAACTTCTTTAGTATAGGCTGAGCTAAGACCATTTAGATCATTGTACTCTTCATCACTTAGTGAAAGGTACTGTTCTAATGAACACTCAATTATTCTGCCATTTGGAAGTTGTATTATCATTCTTTATTTTATTGTGGTAAAGATAATAATATAACTTGTACTGGTTCAGTATAATTAAATGAATTTAGGTCAAACTCAAAATTATTGAGCATTAATATAGCTAACGCATTATAAAATTGTTAGCTTTCTTCCTACTCTTTGAATGTAATTATGGTGTTTTAACTCTTTTAACCATCTTTTAATGGATGATTGACTTGAGTCAGCATCATCAGCAAGTGTACTAATGGATGGCCAACATAATCTGTTTTTGTTTGCATAGCAACATAATATACTATACAAACCTTTTGCTTGAATGGATAGATTAGGATCTGTTAAGACTTGATGTTTAACAATTCCGTATCTACTGCTCTTCTTGTACATGATCTTTAAGCAATCTAAGAAGAGACATGTTATTGTCTAACTCTCCTTGTAGCTTAACATCACCTAGTGAGAATAGCTCATTCATATAAGGACCAAAGTGTTTATGTTCACTTTGAGTCTGGAACTTTCTGTACCTGTCTTTAATTAGTTCTATTGATAATTTAGGCATATTATAAAGTTATTGGGTCCACAACCTCAACGGAAGCTGCTTTCTTTTTGTAATAAGGAATATTACCTCTATTAACCTTTACACATTGCAAAGGATTTACTTCATGCTGGTACAGTTTAAGCTTTTTATCAGCATCATGGTACAAACAATCAACTTTAATCCTACTATAGAATGGGTTAAAAGGTTCTGTTGAACTCCAAGAAGAGTCACCAACAACAATACCATAGACATGACCTGCATCTTTAGGTAATAGACCTAAGTCATCAAGTATATCTATTTCATATTCATTTCCAACATGATAAGGTGGTGTTTCAAGCTTAACATGATCACCTACTTTAAGAGGTTTATACTCTTTTTCACTTAACATGAGATGGATAATAGTTTCTACAGTACTATCACTACACTCTCTAAGCAAGATCTTACCAACACTGGTTATGTTTTCCTTTGTTACAAATGCTTTATTATCTAATAGCTTTGTAAAGATGGTATTAATTATTTCTTTATGTATAGAATACGTATTTGACATATGTTTAATATTTTTTAAATTAATTCAGGAGAGCCACACTGCAAACATGTATGCGAAAACAGCATGGCTCCTGAAAATTGATTACACAATCAACAAATCTCACAAGGCCTAACTACTAGTGTTATTATATATATAATATTACTGGTATTGTTAGTGGTCCATATGTGAGCCTTTTTAAACCCTTTTTGATATTTCTATAGTACAAAAAGGTACAACTATAAGTATTTCCCATGGTCTCTTTGGTGGTATACCAACCAAGAAGCCAATCATTGGGACATATTCAAATTGTATTTTAAATGGTAAGAACTTTGTTTGCTTCATATTAGAAGCATAATACAAAGCATTAATTAGAGTTACGGTTATTACTGCACTCCATATGAGGGTCATTGACCAACCATTCCACCCAAAGGTATAAAAATAGTTGATACATGTACTTAATACTACTACTGGGATAATTATAATAAATATCCATTTGATTAATGATCTGAAGAATTGTTTCATTTTAGTTTATTTTTTAAAGTTAAAGGATTACGATAGTGTCACCATTGGTAACAACATCTGAAATTGGTATTGTGATGTAATAGAAGTTATCTTCCCAATCACTTGGGTTAATAAGATACTGTCCACTACTGAATATATAATAGTCTGGATTACTATTGGCTGAATCAAATGACCAAGACAACCATCCTTCCATTGTATATGGTGGTGGTGTACTAGTCATAAATGTATCAAGATATAATTGATAGTTATCTTGTGACCAAGCATGTGATCTAAATGTACCATTAGACTCTTGTCTTTCAAAGTACATAGTTATTGTATCAGTCATATTAAATTCTATAGCTGTACATGTTGGTTCTAACTCTTCTTTTTCACAAGAGCTAAATGATAGGAGAATGCCTAGGCATATGATAATGTGTTTCATAAGATTTAGTATTAGTGATTAATTGCAATATTGCGGGTACTATGTCTATTATCCTATAGAGGAAGAGACAAAGAATACTCATGTGGTATTGTTGTGTGTAATTGTTACTCTTGTAGTAACGTTAGCTATATTTATATTATATAGTGTACTGATTGTAACAGTAGTGGTAAAAGGTGGTATTTTGTGGGTATAAGACCTCATCTTTAGTGTGACACACACATAAAATTAAATTTACCCATGCTTTTTATACAATGTTAGAGATATTATATAACATTGTACCCATAACACTGTATAGCTGGGGAGAAGATGGTCAAAGTGCAGATGGCAGAGCAGATAGTCAGAGAAGATTGCAGTAACCATGCACTATTACACACAAGATAAAACAACAACCAACCCGTTAAGGTCAGTTGTTGATATAAGGCTATACTGAAGCCTCAATCCAACGCAGGTTAGTTTCCTCTCCTGTATTTAAATCCACTACAGGATTATCACTTAATTGGAATCCAGGCATTTCATCTCCTTGGTTAAGCTCTTTTTGAAGTTGCTTAATAGTAGGATGATTAGCACGCATTACTTTGTTGGTATCAGGGTCTATTAGACTTAGGATGCCAAAGGTTACATTACCTGTAGACCTTACTGCTACGTTTAGATTACCAATCATCTTTTTTGTTGCAGAGATTGGTTTGTCTGTAGCAATGATTGTTGCTGTTCCTGTTGATTCATTTACTCTTAGTTTTCTGAAAAATACGCTCATAATATATAGTATTAAATTTTTGAGGCTCCCACATCATTGTGGGGGTACCCCGTATACATTTTTTAGCTGGGGAGCAGAACAGTAGAACCTCTTAAGCACGCAAAACACACAACTTTTTGGGGGGCAAGAGATTTTTTTTACAGGAGGCGGGGGTATGTTCTCACTCAAAAATTTTTATAGAAATTAAAAAATGACTATATTATTCTTATAAAAGAGTTTCTAACTAAAGTATTTTTAACATGGCAGACCAAAATAATAAACCAGAAGAAAAAGATGACATAATGGATAGAATAGCACAAATGCAAATGGATCAGATACTACTTGAAAAGGCATTTAACAATTCCTACTTGATACTGTCCGGCCAGATTACATTTGATGAATTAATTAGTAAGAACTTTAAAAGACAAGAATCAATGATAATGGCATTTGATCCAGACAATGGACCATCAGAAGATGAGTTGCAAAATATGATTGACCACTATATTGATGAAGAGAATTATGAACGGTGTGCAAAGTTGCAAGTAATACTTGACAAAACGTATCCAACAATAAATGAATAATGGCACTAAAGAAAAAAGCAACCAAGAAAAAAAGTACAGTAAATAGTTCTGGTAACTACACTAAACCGGGAATGCGTAAAAGATTATTTAACTCTATCAAGGCTGGTGGAAAAGGTGGGGCTCCTGGTCAGTGGTCTGCACGTAAAGCTCAAATGCTTGCTAAACGTTACAAAGCTAACGGAGGCGGATATAAATCTAAGAAGTAATGAAAGATCTAACCCTAAATATTGGTAATATAATTTGGATCATAGGTATTATATTTACTATGGGTATTGCTTATAGTCAAATTGCACAATTATCAGATGATATGGTGGTCTTGGAAACTAGACTAGAAAAAAAAATCAGAATGATAAATGAATCTGAAGATAGAATAGTAGAACTTGAAAAAGATCTTATTAGACTTGAGGAGTCTCAATGTAAACATAGAAAGTAATGGCAAAGACTAAACAACAAAAAAGTCTAACTAGATGGACTAAGCAGAAATGGACAACGGCTTCAGGTAAGAAGAGTTCTGAGACAGGTGAAGTATATGCACCAAAGAAAACTATTGCTAAGTTAAAGAGTACTAAAAAGGGTAAAGCTAAGCTAGCTGCAGCAAACAAAAAGAAACGTGCTGCAACAAAGAAAGGTAAACAACACGCAAAGCATGGTTTGCATAAAGGAAAGAAAAGATAATGGCAGCAAAAAAAGATAGTAGATTAACAAGAGCAGGTGTATCAGGGTATAATAAACCAAAGCGTACACCGGGACACCCAAAGAAGTCTCATATTGTTGTAGCTAAAGAAGGAGACAAGGTAAAGACTATACGTTTTGGTCAAAAAGGTGCAAAGACTGCTGGTAAACCAAAAGCAGGTGAGTCAGCTAAGATGAAGGCAAAACGTAAGAGTTTTAAGGCAAGACATGGAAAAAATATTAAAAAGGGTAAGATGTCTGCTGCATATTGGGCAGATAAAGTTAAATGGTAGATTATGACACAAGCACAACTATTAAAATTAGGATTTAAAAAGATTTTAATTGATGAGGAAGATGAAAACTATTTTTACTATGAAAACCAAATAGGTGATATAGTATTTATTTCTGGTGATAATGATCAAGCAGAAGAAGATGGAAGTTGGTATGTTACTACTCCATGTCAGACGTTAGGTTTTTATGCGTATAATGAAATCAAAACCGTAATAGATATATTTACACGTAATAAAATTTCTTAAAAAAACGTGTAAACTTTTATGATGTAAACTTTTTTTGTATATCTTTGTAAATATTAATAACAAAATATTAGAAGATGTCAAAAGAAACCAACAACAATCCGCTTAGTGACAAGGAGCCTCAAATGAGTAAAGAGGAAATGGCTGAACGTAGAGAAGAAATTACTTCTTTTTACAAAGACAATATTCCACACTTAGAAGTACAGGCAGACTATGAGATGCTTTTAGCTGCAATTGAAAAAGCTAGAGCAGAAAGAATGCAATCACAAATGTTCATGGCTCAGCAATATGCTCAGCAACAAAGTCAAGAAGGAGTAGATCCTAATTCAGAAGAAGGTAAAGCTTTTCAAGAGGCTATGGCTAAAGCAATGGAAGGGGAGAAGTCATGAGACAACTTAAACTAGGTAGTAAAGGAAGTGATGTAGTTACACTACAAACAAAACTAAAGATCTCAACAGATGGGCACTTTGGTCCTATTACTGAGAAAGCTGTTGAAAACTATCAACTTAATAAAGGATTGCCATGCACTGGTGTGGTAGATAATAATATGTGGTCATTATTATTAAACGTAGAATACCAAATACCAGATGAAATTATTGAAGATACTGATATAAGCTCTCAATACTTTACAACTAATTTTGATCAAGTAATTCACAAACATTATTTACCAGATGGAGAATATGTGAAAGGACCTATACAAAATGAGTATATTTTCTTGCATCATACAGCTGGTAATGCAAATCCTTATAGATGTATTGACCACTGGGGTAGAGATAGCAGAGGACGTATTGCTACTGAATTTGTTTTAGGTGGTATTAACCATAAAAATGGAGATGATGAATATAATGGTGTAATGGTGCAAGCTTTTGCAGAAGGAAATCAAGGTTGGCATTTAGGTAAGACTGGATCTGGATTTATGAATAGACATTCAGTAGGTTTAGAGATATGTAATATGGGATACTTAGAAAAAGTAGATGATAAATATTTAACGTATGTCAAGTCAGCATGTGAGAGTAATCAAATAGCTACCTTACCTGAATCATTTAAAGGTAAACTATATTGGCATAAATATAGTGAAGAACAAATTAAAGCTACTGAAAAGTGGATTAGATATGTTGGTGAAAGAGATGAGATAGATATAAGACTTGGTCTTAAACAGTTTATAAAAAAGTATGGTCCTACAAAAGGATTTGATTTTAATTCTGATGCTTATTATGGAAAGGTTAAAGGTCTATTAACACATACCAATGTTAGAAAAGGGAAGATGGATTGTTTTCCTCAACCTGACTTTGTAGATATGATAATGAGTTTATAATATGGCAATAGTAAATAAAGTAGATTTAAAACAACAAGTAGATATAGACGTATCAATAAGGTATCAAATAGTTACCTATTGTTTTTTTAATGATATACGTATAAGTAATTCAGATTTAGAATTTTTAAGTGAGTTAAGTAAATCTGGAAAGATTGAATTGACTAAGTTTTGTAATAGACTGGTTGGTGAAACTATTTTTAAGAGTTCACAATCAGCTAGGAATGCTATAACAAAAGCAGAGAAAAAAGGATTATTAGCTAAAGATGGTATTAATAAAAAAACTATTATGCTTAATAAAGCTATGAATGTACAGACTAAAGGTTTAGTATTGTTGGACTATAAAGTTTTAGGACGTGAAGCCAAAGAGTCATAAAGATTTTAAGAAAGGAATAGCAGATAAAGTTGGTGTCCATCAATCTGTAGTAGATGACTTTCTTTCTTTTTACTATGCAAAATTAAGGGGTAAATTATCAAACCTTGATTTTCCTAGAGTTTATGTAGATGGATTAGGTACTTTTTATTTAAGAAAAACTAAACTTGAAAAGTCAATAAAAAGAGGAAAAAGTATTATAGGTAATTTGGCAAAGAGAACATATTCTGGATTTGCTAAAAGTGAAGACATCCAGAAAGATATTGTACAAATGGAAAAGGCATTAGCACAAATGGAAAAAGATATATTAACAAAAAAAGAATTTAGAAACAACAATGTCTAAGTGGAAAAAATATATAGATGTATTTAAGAATGCTGATAAGATAGCTGAAGGTATATCTAATAACATTTTTAAAAAAGAACATGTTGAAGCAGTAGCTACAGATAGATTTCAAACTTGTGTAAAATGTTCTTTATTTGATGCTGGAGGTGACAAATGTGTAGCTCCAGGTACACAACCATGTTGTGGAGATTGTGGATGTAGTTTAGCTTTTAAATTGAGATCTTTATCTTCTGAATGTCCTAAAGGATATTGGGATGCATTTACATCAGAAGAACAAGAAGAGTTAATAACCAAACAAATAGAAGATAATGGAAAAACTGACTAAAGAACAAATAGTAGGTGAACTACTAGCAGAAGAACAAATAAGTGCAGAGGAAGCTATAACGCTGCTAACCCCTGCACCTATATCATATAATATTAATATTTCAAAAGAGAAAGCGTCAAGTCATAGTAATGGCATCTTTTGGGAACAAAACTCAACACACTGATGGCAATTTCATTTAAAGAAGATGGACATCTATATGAGAGCATTGATCAAGACAAAATATCTTGGACAAGTGTAACCTCATTAGTGTCTAAATTCAAACCAAAATTTGATAGAGATGGTCAAGCAAAAAAATCATCTAAGAATAAAAGATCTAAGTGGTATGGTATGACACCTAAAGAGATTATAGCAGCATGGGATGGTGAAACAAATAGAGCTATAACATTAGGTAATTTTTATCACAATCAAAGAGAAGCAGATATGTTAGGTTTAGATACAATAGGCCGTCATGGTGTAGAAGTACCTATTATTAAACCTATTATTAGTGATAGTGGAATTAAGCTAGCTCCTAAACAAAAATTAGAAGAAGGAGTATACCCTGAACATTTAGTATATTTAAAGTCAGCTGGTATATGTGGTCAAGCAGATGTTGTAGAAGTTGTTAATGGATACATAAACATCAATGATTATAAAACTAATAAAGAAATTAAAGACAAAGGATTTACTAATTGGGAAGGTATAACTAACAAAATGTTTAGACCACTTAATCATTTAGATGATTGCAATTTAAATCATTATAATTTACAGCTCAGTATTTATGCGTATATTATTAAAAAGCACAACCCTAAACTTAAAATAGGTAAACTTACTATTCAACATGTAAAGTTTAAACAAGTAGGGGAAGATAGTAATGGTTATCCTATAAATGAACATATAAATGGAGAACCAGTATTAGAGAACATAAAGATCTATGAACTACCATATTTAAAAGATGAAGTTAATTCATTAATTATGTGGTTAAAAGAAAACCAATAATGAAAGAATATACAGCAGCAGTAGAAATACAATCATTAAAGTCTAAAGTACCTACAGATTTTAGATTTGAAGAAACAAAGATAAGTGTTGATTTAACTAAAGTAGTTTGGTTTAAAGAGTACTTTCATGTAGCAACTAGTAAATTTCAGGAAACGCACACTGAAGTTTTAATGTATGGTGATCAATCACCTATTATATTAGTTGTAGGATACCAAGAGTTAAAAAATGATATAAACAATAAAAATAATAAACATGCCTAAAATACCAATATTAAAATCAAATTTTAGAACATTGACGCAGGTATTTCCTGTAGTTCAACGTTCATCAGATGGACAGCCTGGAATGGATTCTGATGGAAACATTTTAAATCAAGCAATGAATATTACAACAGATCTGTATGTTGATGTAAATCTTTTTTGTGGTGTAAGTAAATACTTTGATCCAGTTTCTGGTAATCTAAGAAGTAATTATACCCAAGTACATGTAGTTGGTTTATCTGTAAATGCATTTCCTGTAGTACTTAAAGAATCTGTGTCTGATATTAAAGCTTGGATGAATCAAAGAAATAATTGTCTTGAGTTATGTGATGATGGATGTAATTGCCCAACATGATAGTTAAATTATTTGATATACAAAACAGCAAGGTTGTTCTAACTGAACATTGTTATTCATTACCCTTTTTAAAAGGTATAATGGATGAATACCCTGATACGCACATGACGGTATATCAATATTTATTTTATATGTCATGCCCTAATCCAGATATGAATCCATTTTTTAATTTACCTGAACATGAAAAAGAAGATATAATTATTGAGGAGATTGGATTACAAGAGTCACCTGAAGATCCTAAAATAAGATATGGACTTGATATGTGTAAGAAATTATATGAAACACCAACCTATAGAGCTTATGTAGGTATTAAAGCTATGTTAGATAGACTGGCTAAGTATATGGAAGTCACAGCAATAGAACATGGTAGAGATGGTAACATTAATTCTATGGTAAATGCTGCTGCAAAGTTTGAACAAATTAGACAATCATACAAAGGAGCATTCACTGATATGCAACAAGAACAAGAAAGCTCTGTACGTGGTGGTGCAGGTTTAGCTTATGACCAAATTTAAAATCAATAAAAAAATGGTACAAAAAATAATTCCAGTGGGGATGAAACTACTAATTAAAGAAATAAAACCTGAAACAAAAACTAAGTCAGGTTTATACTTACCTGAAATAGCTTTAAAGCAAACTTATCAAGGAAAAGTAGTAGGAAGAGGTGATGAAGTTACTGAAATACAAATTGGAGATATAGTGCAATATGCAGATCATGCAATGCCTACACCTATGCAACATGAAGGAGAAGAACATTTATTATTGCAAGTAGGAGATGTATATGCTATTATAAGATATGAGTAGAATTATACCCACATATGAGAATGGCAAGTGGGGTACTACAGAGTTTTCTACAGACTTACTATTTAGAGAATATTTAGAATCAATATTTAAAGAACCTGGAAGTTATGGATTTACTAAATTAGCTCTAAAATTTAATCAAGAAGCTACAACTTTTAATGATCAAGGATTTTATTGCAATGCTCCTTTTAGATCTAAAGATTTTACAGCATATTGGGAAGATCAAAAAAACAAATGTAGAACTGGAGTTATATTTAAAGATGATGGTAAAGCGTGGTATCTTACTAGAGATTATTATATGTGGCTTAACTTCTTACCTATTTTTGATAAAGAAGAAAAACATTATGGATTTGCTAAAGTAAGGGATGCACAATATCATATGGCATTGTATGAGATTATTGCTGAACTAAATAATCAACACGTTGCTATACTAAAAAAAAGACAGATAGCTTCTTCATATTTTCATATGGGGAAAATCATAAATCAGTATTGGTTTGAAGAAGGTTCTATATGTAAGATAGGTGCGTCATTAAAAGATTATATTAATGATAAAGGTTCATGGAAATTTTTAGAGGAGTATAAAACATTTCTTAATGAACATACTGCATGGTATAGACCTAGTAATCCAGAAAAGGTATTGTTGTGGCAACAACAGATAGAAGTTAAAGTAAACAATAGAAAAACATCAAGAGGTCTTAAATCAAAGATTCAGGGTGCTTCTTTTGAAAAGAATGCTACCACAGGGGTAGGGGGTCCTTGTACCTATTTCTTTCATGAGGAAGCTGGTATTGCTAAAAACATGATGCAGACATATGAGTATCTGCGTCCTGCTATGTCTTCTGGTATGATGACAACAGGTCAATTTATAGCAGCAGGATCTGTAGGTGATTTAGAACAATGTGGTCCTTTAAAGGATATGATACTTAATCCAGGAGCTAATGATATATATGCTGTAGAAACCAATTTAATGGATGCTGATGGCACAATAGGTATGGCAGGGTTGTTTATACCAGAACAATGGTCTATGCCTCCTTATTTAGATGATTACGGTAATTCTGAAGTAGAAGAAGCAATAGTTGCTATTAAAACTGAAAGAGCTAGATGGAAAAATGATTTAAGTGGTGAACAATACCAATTAAGAATATCTCAAAAACCTCTTAATATTGCTGAGGCATTTGCATATAGAAAAGAATCAGTTTTTCCTCAAGGTATACTTAGTAAACAACTTAAAAAAATAGAGGAAAAAGAATATCCTTATGAGTTAATTGAGTTAGATAGAGATCAGTCAGGTATAATTGCTAAAAGAACTAAAAAATTACCTATATCAGAGTTTCCAGTTAAAAAGAAACAAACAGATAAAACAGGATCTATTGTAGTATGGGAAAGACCAGCAACTAAACGCCCTGAGTTTGGTGCATACTATGCATCTATTGACCCTGTATCAGAAGGTAAAACAACTACATCAGATTCTTTGTGTAGTATATATGTTTATAAAAATGCTACTGAAGTTACTAGAGAATTACCTGGTGGAGATGTAGAACAATTTATTGAAAAAGATAAAGTTGTTGCTGCATGGTGTGGAAGATTTGATGATATAAATAAAACACATGAAAGACTTGAATTAATTATTGAATGGTATAATGCTTGGACAATAGTAGAAAACAATATATCATTATTTATTCAGCATATGATTGCTAGAAAAAAACAAAGATATTTAGTACCTAAACAACAAATATTATTTCTAAAAGATTTAGGTTCAAATAGAACAGTATATCAAGAATATGGATGGAAGAATACCGGTACATTATTTAAAAGTCATTTAATATCTTATGCAATTGAGTTTTTGAGAGAAGTTATAGATGAAGAATTAGATGATGAAGGTAATGTTATGAGTAATACATTGGGTGTAGAAAGAATCCCTGACCCAATGCTATTAAAAGAAATGCTTGCTTATTATCCTGGATTAAACGTGGATAGATTAGTAACCTTTGGTGCATTGATTGCTTTTGTTAAAATACAACAGTCAAATAGAGGATATACCAAAAGACGTGAATCAGAGGGTAAATCTTTGGTAAATTCAGAAAAAATAAGTAAATTAAAGTATAGTCCGTTTAAGAACTTAGGTGGAAACAAAAGACAATCTAATCCAAGAATAAGAAGATCAGGCTTTAAAAATTATAAATAGATGAGAGTATTAAATGCAATGCAAATGAAGAATGGGGCAAAAGCTGAAAGCGGGCCTACATTTTCTAGCTTAACACAACCAACACAGTTTCTTCCTTATAAGAAAAAGACTGATGATTGGGCCGCATGGAATTTAGATTGGTTAGAATTACAGGGCATTGAATTTTTACGTGTTAACTCAAGAAGACTATTAAAGAATTATAAATTAGCAAAAGGAGTAATAGATAAATCTGATTATATAGTTGAGCCAGATAATGACTATAAGGATTTAATGGATACATTAACTCAAGAAAATGATTCAGCTTTAGAGTTAAAATTTTATCCAATTGTACCTAATGTAATAAATGTACTTACTGGAGAGTTTGCTAAAAGATATTCTAAAGTACAGTTTAGAGCTGTAGATGATGCATCTTATAATGAGATGTTAGAACAAAAAAGATTACAGATTGAAGAATCATTACTAGCTGACGCTGAAGCACAGTTAGTTCAGAGAATGATTAAAATGGGTATGGATCCGGCATCAGAAGAAGCTCAGAAACAATTAAATCCAGAATCAATAAAATCATTACCAGAAATAGAAGACTTTTTTAGCAAGTCTTATAGAAGTATGGTAGAAGAGTGGGCATCTCATCAACTTGCAGTAGATGAAGAAAGATTCAAAATGCAAGAACTTGAAGAAAGAGGTTTCCGTGATATGCTTATTGCAGATAGAGAATTCTGGCATTTTAGAATGTTAGAAGATGACTATGATGTAGAGCTATGGAATCCAGTATTAACTTTCTATCAAAAATCTCCAGATCAAAGATATATTGCTGATTCTAATTATGCTGGTAAAGTAGATTTAATGACTGTATCAGATGTAATAGATAGATATGGGTATTTGATGGATGAAGCACAGCTTAAGTCATTACAAAAAATATATCCAGCTAGATCAGCACAATATCAAGTAAATGGTTATCAAAATGATGGAGCATACTATGATGCAACTAGATCTCATGAGTGGAATACAAACTCACCAGGTTTAGCATATAGACAATTTACTAGTAACTTTCATAATGATCCTGCAAGAGGTGGAGATATACTAAGTCAAATCTTAGATGAGAATGAAGATATATCTATGTGGGGTGAAGGCAACTTAATGAGAGTTGCAACAATCTATTGGAAGACACAACGTAGAGTAGGTCATCTTACTAAAGTAGAATTAGACGGAGAGATCATTCAAGAAATTGTTGATGAAACATTTAAGATTACAAAGAAGGCAGTATATGATACGTCAATCTTTAAGAGCAAGACTAAAGAAAATTTATTAGAAGGAGAACATATTGACTGGATATGGATTAATGAAGTTTGGGGTGGTGTAAAAGTTGGACCAAATTTACCAGCAATGTGGCAATCTAGTATGGGTGATAATGTTAATCCAATCTATTTAGGTATAAATAGAAAGAAGCCTGGTAGACTACCATTTCAATTTAAAGGGAACACTAGCCTATATGGTTGTAAGTTACCTGTTGAAGGTAGAGTTTTTTCTGATAGAAACACAAGATCTACTTCATTAGTTGATTTAATGAAAGCTTATCAAGTTGGGTACAATATGGTTAATAACCAAATTGCAGACATTCTGATAGATGAATTAGGAACGGTAATCATGTTTGATCAAAATGCTTTACCACGTCACTCTATGGGAGAAGACTGGGGTAAAAATAATTATGCTAAAGCATGGGTAGCAATGAAAGATTTTCAAATGTTACCTTTAGATACATCAATTACTAATACTGAGAATGCCACCAACTTCAATCACTACCAGACTCTAAACATGGAGCAAACTAGTAGATTAATGTCAAGAATACAATTGGCAAATTATTTTAAAGAACAGTGCTTTGATGCTATAGGTATAAACCCACAACGTTTAGGAGGACCAGTATCAGCACAAACTGCAACAGGTGTTGTACAGGCTATGCAACAATCATATGCACAAACTGAAATGTATTTTGTTCAGCATTCTGATCATTTAATGCCAAGAGTACATCAAATGAGAACTGATTTATCTCAATACTATCACAGTACAAATCCTAGCTTAAGACTTCAATATATCTCTACAGAGGCTGAGAAGGTTAATTTTGCTATCAATGGTACTGAACTATTACTTAGAGACTTTAATGTATTTGCAACTACTAAGACTAATCACAGAGCTATCTTAGAGAACTTAAAGCAAATGGCATTAACTAATAATACTACTGGTGCAAGTATTTATGAACTTGGTAATATTGTTAAAGCTGACTCAATTGCAGAAGTATCTGACATTCTTAAAGATTCTGAAACTAGAATCCAACAACAAAGACAACAAGATATGCAGCAACAACAGCAAATGCAAGAACAACAATTGCAAGCTAAAGCTCAAGAAGAACAACAAAAACTTCAAGTTGAGATGTCTGAGAATGAAAAAGATAGACAGAATGATGTTTTACTAGCAGAGATTAGATCTGCTGGGTATGGTTCAATGGTTGATATAAATCAGAATCAACAATCTGATTATCAAGATGCAATGAAAGAGATCAGAGAAACTACTCAATATAGAGAGCAAATGAATATGAAGCGTGAAGAAAATGCTTCTAAGCAAAATATGGAAGGTAGTAGATTACAAGTTGAAAGAGAGAAAATAGCTGCTTCAAAACAAATAGCTGACACTAAACTTCAAATAGCAAAAGAAAATAAAAACAAGTATGATTTACCTAATAAAAAGAAGGATAAATAAGCGTTAGCTATATACTGCAATTTATTTTCATATTTAATAAAATTTTTTAAGTTTATCATGATGATTGTATAGAAAACTTTCTGTATATTATTTATGTAAAGAGTATTAATTATTAAAACCAACATAATTATGGCAACTGAAACACAGACTGTGAATAGTAAAGTAGAACAAGTAGAAGTAAATTTAGATGAAATATTCAATGCTGCTCCAAGCGGTGCTGATATGATTCAAGATACTAAAGCTAAACCTAAAAGTATTTTTACAAGAGGGGAAAAAGCTGATATGTCTTTTGCAGATCCAGACATTACTGATGTAGATGATTTATCTGCTAAAGTAGAAGAGAAAGAGGAAGAAACTAAAGAAGAAGTAACTGCAAAAGTTACAGAAGAAAAAGTTGAAACTGAAAATGCAGAAGATATTTTTGATTCATTAGACCCTAGTGCTGAACTAGATGAAAATTCAGAAGAAGAAAAGAAAGAAACAAGAGGAAGAAAATCAATTAGTGGTATATCTGATGTATTCTCAAAATTAATTAAGGATGATAAAATTGTTCCTTTTGATGATGACAAAGAATTAGAAGACTATACAGCTAAAGACTGGGAAGAACTTATCCAAGCAAACATGGATGAGAAAGCTAATCAAGTTAGAAGAGAAACTCCTAAACAATTTTTTCAAAGTTTACCACAAGAATTACAAATAGCTGCTAAGTATGTAGCTGATGGTGGTAAAGATTTAAAAGGTTTATTTACAACTTTAGGTCAAGTAGAAGAAACAAAAACTATTGATGTTAAATCTGTAACAGGACAAGAAAGAATAATTACTGAATACTTAAGTGCTACCGGATATGGATCAGCAGAAGATATTCAAGAAGAAATAGAAATTTGGAAAGACTTAGGTAAACTTGAAACTCAAGCAAATAAGTTTAAACCAAAATTAGATAAGATGCAAGAGAAAGTTGTTGCTCAGAAATTAAAAGAGCAAGAATTGAAAAAGAAACAACAAGAGAATGCATCACAAGCTTACATGAAAAATGTATATGAAACATTAAAAGAAGGTAAGTTGGGAGATATTAAGGTAGATAGAAAGACTCAAGCTATGTTATATAATGGTTTAGTACAGCCTAACTATCCTTCAGTAAGTGGAACTAATACAAATCTTTTAGGACACTTGTTAGAAAAATATCAATTTGTTGAACCTAACTACTCTTTAATTTCTGAAGCATTATGGTTGCTACAAGATCCAACAGGATACAAAGCAAAAATAATGGATAAGGGAGCTCAGAAGAGTGTAGAGAAAACAGTTAGAAAACTAAAAAGTGAACAAAGCAATATAGGTGGATCATCATTAGGTGTAGCACAAGCAGAAGAAGAAAACAAAAGAAAATCTGCTAAAAGAAAAATACCTAGACCATCAAACATATTTAAACGAATTTAATTAAGTAAATTAAATATATAAACTGAAAATTAATTATTAACTAAAAACAATCAAAAATTATGGCAACTCCAGTTTTAAATAATGGGATTTTCCTACGTGATACAAGCTACAAAGCTAGTTCACATGTTGATTCTTATCACCTTACACAGATGCTTGGTAACCCTGAGCCTATGGATATGGGACCAATTGATTTATGGGCTATGACCCAGAAGGTAGAAATGCCTTTATATCAAATGGCTTCTTTTGGTGGAAAGAATACAATCATGGTGGATAACGCTAGAGGTGAGTACAAGTGGCAAACTCCTATTGCACAAGATCTTCCTTACATAGTGGCAGACATTGAACCAGCTAATGATAGCAAAGGTGTAGATGGAACTCTATTTAAGATTAAGATTAACAAAAGAACTTTTGGACATGGTGACATTATTACTTATGATAAGTATAATGGACTTGAACTTTACATCACAGCAGATGATATTATCCCTGCAGGTGACGGTTTTGTTTACACTGTTCAATTAGTTAACAACAACAACACGGCTATCTTGGATAACAAGTATTTAGCTAAAGGTACAAAGTTCTTCAGAAAAGGTTCTGCAAGAGGTGAGTACGGAGAAAGATTCTCTGACATTGAAACAGGTTCTGGTTTCCGTGAGTTCTACAACTTTGTAGGAGGAGCAGAAGCACACGTACACTATTCAATTTCTTCAAGAGCAGATTTAATGATCAAAGGTGGATTAAACGCTGATGGTACTGTACCTGTTACTGAAATCTGGAGAAACTTCAACACAGATCCAAACAACCCATCAGTACCTAGTATTGAAGGACTTGTTGCAAACATGGGTAAAGCTGGTGCTAGAGAAGCATTTGAAAATGGAACTCTTACAAGAACTTTCATTACAAATATGGAAGCAGCTCACTTATCTAAAATTGCTACGGATATTGAAACTTACCTAATGTGGGGTAAAGGTGGTAGAATTAAGCAAGATGGACCGGATGATATTAGATTATCTGTAGGTTTATGGTCACAGTTAGATAACTCTTTCAAGAGAGTATATAACAAGTCATCATTTACTCTTGACATGTTTAAGTCTGAGCTTTACAACTTCTATCAAGGTAAAGTTGAATTTAAAGGACCAGACCCACAAAGATCACTTGTTGTACAAACAGGTATTGGAGGTATGCAATTAATCAACAAAGCAATTGCTGATGAAGTGTATGGTTCAGGTTTAGTTCAAAACGCATCTGATATTGGAGCTGTTAAAGGTTCAGGTATGGATTTAGATTATGGTTTTGCTTACACAAGCTTTACTATTCCTTTCTTAGCTAACGTTAAGTTTGT